>ERZ827498.2709-NODE-2709-length-16304-cov-100.468521_pt1 | contig 16304 bp, 26 predicted proteins | sample MGYA00519865_ERZ827498 | MGnify/ENA primary metagenome ERZ827498 (study PRJEB31778, sample SAMEA3449328) | human gut metagenome | biome: human gut; feature: human-associated habitat; material: faeces | place: United Kingdom | collected 2010/2012 ...
ATATGCACAACTTTTTAAACATAAATCTTTTATAATTTAATTCCGCCAATAGATAACAATATATATTTTTTTCATATAACAACATATTGTTAAAGTAATTCTTTGTTCTTTTCAAAAAAATCAGAAAGAGCATCTTGCAAAGTGATCTTTAATGATTCTCCTTTTCTAATAGCTATTATTTTCAATTTTTGGTGATAAGTTTCGTCCATAACAAAATTGCAATGTACGGTTTTCACTTTTTTCGAATTTTGAACCTCTTTTTGCCAGGTTGTGGATTGGATCAGGCTGTCAATACCGCCCGTCATTCCGGCAGCCATGTTGCTTTTCAAATCTTTCTTATTTGCCATTGTCTTGTTCCTTTTTCCCGTTAATAACTTGTTCCTCCTTGAATAGGTCATAGACCAGTAGAGGACTTTGATAATATAGTCCGCTGTTCGTGTCGAGCAGCTTTGAATAGGTTTCCGAATTATACACCATATCCAAAGCCTCTTTCATTCCGATATGGTAATCACGCATCACATACTCCGTCAGTTCGGTGGTGATGCACTCTATCATAAACTGTTCATCGTCTGTTATAGCTTCTATGCCAACTGTCCTCCCTGTCTTTTGCAGTAGTCGGTCAAGTCATCTACCGCATCTTCGATGGAGAACAGATGTTCCACATCATACCCTTTGTCAATGAAGTCTATCCCTTTCCAGCGTTTGAGATAGTTGAACGCTTGCGGCGGGGTGAGCCTGTGCTTCTTGGCAAACTCAGAGATACAAATCACGGTGTATTCTATCTTATCCTTGATTTTAGTTTCCATGTGCTTTAAGTATTTCTCCGGTCAGTAACTCGTTGCATACCTTCTCGTAATCTTCCGCTCCGGCAGATTTCGGGGCATAGTGGAAGATGTCTTGTCCTTGTGTCGGGGCTTCGGCAAGCGCGATGGCGTTGCGTATGTGGGTGCTGAATACCTTTCCCTGAAAGGTTTCCTGCACCAGCTCCGACACGCTTTTGTTCAGGTTCTTTCTGCCGTCATACTGGGTTATCAGTACCCCGGCAATCTTCAGGTCGGCGTTCAGACGCTGCTGTACCTTGTTTACGACCTGCATCAGCTTGGCCATACCTCGCATGGCGAGATATTGCGCCTGTACCGGGATGATAAGCTGATCCGAAGCGGTCAGTGCATTTAACGTGAGCAATGACAATGACGGGGGGCAGTCTATCAGGATATAGTCGTACTTCTCCTTGCTCTCTTTGATAAGGTGCGCAAGGATAAGCTCACGCCCAGCCTCGTTAATCAGTTCCGTTTCTACCGCCGACAAGTCCAGACACGAAGGCACTACGTCCATGCCGTCCTTGTGCTGGTATATCGGCAGCGGATATTCGCCTTTCATCGCTCCGTAAATTGTCTGTGGCAGTTCGGCTGACAAGCCCATTGATTCGGTCAGGTTTGCCTGCCCGTCAAGGTCTATCAGCAGCACCTTGTAGCCTTTCTGCTGCAATGCTCCCCCCAAGTTGATGGTGGTCGTGGTCTTGCCCACACCGCCCTTGTGGTTCAGAATACATAAAACGGTTGCTTTATTCATAAATCCTTGTATTTTAATTTTCTGATGTTTCTTTCTGCAAATATAACGATAAAGACTAAAAGTAGTATGTACTAATGTACTAATTTTAGTATATGCTACAAGCCATTGTTTCTTATTGCGCCTGTATGATGTCTGACGGATATAGAATCCGTGCAGCGTCTTCGTTGTATGGTTTGTTCTTCAAGAACAGAACAATATGTACATCTTGCTCCTTTTTGATAAAGGGCAGGTGTTTTATCTTTGCTTCAAGTGAATTTGCCAGTCTTTGCGCATCTTCCTTGTTAGTCCATTTACATTCTCCTATGAGGATGTGTTTCTTATCCAGTGATTCTGCCACCACATCAAGTTCTGCCATTTCGCCGTCCTTGTTCTCGTCTGTGAAGATTTTTCCCCACCACCGTGAAGCCATATTGTATGCGATACCGTCAATGAGATTGCCGCTTACATATTGGCGGCACAGGTGTTCCCAACAGTCGCCCACATACCCGGAGAATTGCGCCTTTATGATGGATAAGACGGTTTCCGTGCGTCCAAGTTCCAAAATGGACTTATAGGGTGCGACAAACCTGTAATTGAACTCCAGAAGGCTGTCGTTGATGCGGTATATTCCTTTCTTGCTCTTTTTCTCGTTCTCGCCGAATGGCACTTCCCGGCGTATATATCCCAGCTCCCTCAGTTTGCCTAAAGGTTCTGTTATCTGGGTGGCTTCCTTGCCTACCCGTCCGGCTATCTCGGAGAGGCGGTTTGCTCCGTTTCCGATAATTGAAAGCAGGGTGGATGCCTGTACGGTATCACGCATATCATCCCTTAACAGGCGTATCGGTTCATCCGCTAAAAAGCCCTTGTTATCCAACAGCAGTTTATTGATTGCCGTTTCATTGTCCTTATAGTCGGCTCTCAGTTCCCAGTAGCGGGGTATTCCACCCCATACGGCATATTCTTCTATCGCCTGCCGTGCATCGCATCCGAGTGCCTGACCGATGTATTGCACGGGTATGGGCGTAAGCCGTATGATTTCATCAGCCAGTCCATATAGGGGTTCTTTCCTGTCAAGTATGTAACCCTGCATCAGTTGTTGTGAAGAACCGCAGATGATAAGGTTGAATTTCAAACATTTTTCATTGAGCAGCTTTTGTATGACGGACGGCAGGGAGGGGCAGCTTTTTACAAGATACGGAAATTCATCAAGGCATACGGTACTGTTTTCCGCTGCCTGACGGTTCAAGGCACGCAAGAGCGTTTCCCAGTCAGGGTATGTTACCTTGTCGAAGTCCTCTATGCCTACCAATGTGGCTGTCTTGGCGAACAGCATACGCTGGTTTGCCTCATTGGTCTGGTCGCTTAAAAAATAGATGTCTTTCCGCTTCCAATCCATGATTTCCCTGATAAGTTTCGACTTGCCTATTCTTCTGCGTCCGTAAATGACGATGAACTGCGGATTTTCTCTTTGCAAGGCGTTATTGACCCTTTCAAGATAGTCTTTTCTGTCGATGAAGTCTTTAAATTCCATGTCGCTTTAAATATATCTTTCACAAAGATAATCTTTCTAAAAGATAATTCAAAGAAATATGGTTTTATTTTTCACTAAAAGTAGTATATACTAATCTACTAATTTTAGTAAATTGTTTTGTGTGCCGTTTTCGGGGCGGTCTGTTCCCCTGCTGAAGACAGCTTGCTGTGGCTCGATTTGGCAAAACCGCTGTCGCCTGTTTTGCCAAATCGGGGTATTAGGCTCCCCCTTGAAAACGAGATACAAAAATGTATCTCCACGAAAACATTCAAAAACTCGTTTTTAGAATGTTACTATTGTTTATAACTTCTTGTTTAATAATGTATTACAACCGTTTTTTCAAAAGTTGATAAGCATATAATAAGCTATGCTTAAAAACAAGTCATAAAATTTTAGCCGGAATGTGGCTTCCAAACCTTCAAATCCGCGAAAAACGACTTTTTGAATGTTTGTGAAAGCAAAGCAAAAGCCAGCGCAGCGTTCTTTGAGGAACGAATTTTCCGCGCGTGTACACAAACAAGTACACAAAACTTTTGTTTTATTGGTTTTTATCCCTATTTTTGCAGTGTAAACCAATATATTAGAACTATGCAGATTGTTACAACACGCGAATTTCGTGCCAACCAGAAGAAATACTTCGAAATGGCAGAGACGGAAACGATCCTGGTCTCCAGGCGCAATGCGGCACCTATCATGGTGTGTGCAGTCAGAGAAGGTGATTTTCCTTCAAAGGAAGAACTGGCGGCCATTCAGAGGGGTATTGATGATGTCAGGAACGGAAATACCTTCAGAATGGCCAAGCATGAGTCTCTGGACGATTTTCTTAACCGTATAGAGGGCGAACAATGTATGAGATAGAATTTTCCAAAGAAGCGGTAAAACATGTCCTGTTAATGAGAAAATCCTCTCCGCAGCTTTTCAAGAAGCTGGAGAAGCTGCTTGATGAACTCCGGGAACACCCATATACGGGTACAGGGCATCCGGAACAGTTAAGATACCTGGAGGGTGTCTGGTCAAGGCAGCTGGATAAGAAAAACCGTATCAGGTATATGGTCAACGAGACTACAGTAATTGTGTTCATTATTTCAGCCTGGGGGCATTATGACGACAAATGAAGGATTGCAGTATGTGCCGTTTTGGAACTTACTGCAATCCTTTTGAATTTGTGACAGAATCAAAATAAGGACAGCTGCCGTTTATCCTCTTCTTCCTGTTTGTGCGCTTTCTGGCTCTGCTTCTCATAATCGAGTATTTCCTGTATTGACCGGATAGCTCTCATTCTCTGTTCCGGAGTGGTGCGCCTTGCCATACCCTTTTCCATTTTTCCATGCTTCAGCTAATTTGAATACATATCGATCAGGCAAAGCACTTCTTCTTCCATTACCGTAGGCACTCTCATGGTCTTGGTGTACATGCCGGACACAGCCTTTCTTCCGGAACCTTCTCTGGCTCCACCTTTCCCGGTCTTTTTCCCTGGATCCTTTTCCATAGGTCTGTTTTGTTTGATTTCGTTACGGAATCAAAGTTAAGTATTTTGTATTGGATATCCAAGTAAAACCGCATACTTATTTGCACTGCAAACGGCTGCACTCGTCGGGAGTGTTGGTACACCCCCTTGCCGTGCGGCGCTCCCCGACCGATGAGTTTTTTGTGGTGTTCCGGACGCGTTCTGTTGTGCGGTTTTGTTAGGTAATTCTGTTGTGTACCGGTGTGCGGTTTTCGTGTGTGTTCACGTGTGTGGGATAGGTTCTATCTCTCCCCGTCCCCTTTGCTGATTTCGCGCTGGGGAGGGTGTTCGATAGAACAGTAAGAGGAAACCGGGCAAGCCCTGTTTTTTCCTCTTGCCATACGGGGTTATGCTTTGAAAATCAAAGCATTAGAAAAATTAACCGTTATATATTGGTTATAACGAAAAAATATACTATCTTGTAAACCAACAAGTTGGTATATTAATTCATTATAATAAGCCTTATAATATCATGGAAAAAGACAGCAAAACAACGGTAGCAGTAGAACGTACTACTTTTACTAAACTTGACCGTCTGGCCAAGGCAAACAATGTGTCAAAAATGGAGTTCCTTACACATGCTATAAACTATTTTGAAAAGTACGGTATAAACCCGGTCGAGCATGAAAGCCCGGCACAGGAAATGCAGAAGCTTATCAAGCGCATGGATCAGGTGTTCGCATTCCTGAAGAAACAGGAAACGGATCTTGTGCGTCCGGCTTGTGAAGCTCTGGCCGGAGCCAGCACACAGATAACCATAAGCCTTTCATCCTTACTTTCGGAAGAAAAGTTCAGGCGGTTCCTGAAGGAGAACAGCGAACTTTTCATCGAGGTAATGAATCAATCCAGCGAAAAGGGAAAAGCTATTGACAGAGCTGAAAGAGCGGTACGGGATTCTGATGCAACTATCAGGAAGAACCAGCAGGCCATTTTCAAGCGGATAGAAGCCAACGAAACAGCACAACTTAAAGCCATGCAACATATAGTTTCCTTCCTCGATGCAAAAGGAAAGACCGGGCTGCTCGATGATATAAACAAGGTCTATGAGAGGGAAAAGGAAAGGAGGGGACTATGAATATAAAAATTCAGGGTGGCGGTTCCGGGACCTATGCTAATACAGGGAGTTGCACAGGAGTAACGACCTACCTCCAGCATGAGGATCTGGAGCGCATGAAGAACGGCCAGGAAGTGCAGCCGTTTTTCAATAACTCACGTGACTATATAAGCGCACAGGAAGTAACCTTTAAGATAGACAACAACAAGGCAAAATTAAGCCGGAACGATGCGAAGTTCTATGTGATCACGGTAAGCCCTTCCAGCCGGGAGCTGGAGAAAATGGGCAAGACCGAGAAGGAACAGGCTGAAGCCATGAGAAAGTATGTCCGTGATGATGTGATGCAGCACTATGCGGAAGGGTTCGGAAAAGGCTTGAACAAAGAGGATATCGAGTATTACGGAAAAATCCATTTCGAGAGGAAGGGAGCCGACCGGTACGACATGCACGCACATATCATCGTCAGCCGGAAGGACAGGAGCAACACCAGGAAGCTAAGCCCAAAGACCAACCACACCGGGAAGAAGAACTGCGGAAACGTGAAGGGAGGTTTTGACAGGACAGATTTTTTCCGAAAGTGTGAAACCTCATTTGACAAGCGCACAGGGTATGACCGGTCCCCGGAACAGACCTTTGACTATCTCAATACTATGAAGAACGGAAGCCCGAAAGAAATATTCCAGAAAAAGGAGTGGGCGGAACGTGTGAACCATGAACGGCTTGAGAAGATGAAAGCCGAATGGAGCCGGGATCTTCAGGAACCGCACCAGGAACAAGGCCGGGAAGAGAGCCAACAACAGGGAAACAGTATTTCCCAGATTCCGGAAATCAACCAGGCACCGCAGCGGAAGAAGCAACAGGAGGAAGAACTCGACCAGCCCAGGAAGAAAAGCCGGAGTTTTGGGATGGAAATGTGATGTTTAATCTGTGTTAAAAATCATTTGTGGACGCAGTATTTCGGATTTTTGTAGTTTATTTAAAGATAAATTTAAAATTTAAACAAATGAAACTTAATTATTTTTTTGCTGGTGCATTAGCCATTTCTATGGCTGTTACTTCATGCTCAGAAGATTTAGACATGTCGGTAGATGAATCTCCTAATCTGAAGACTAGGACTGTTATGTCCAATGACAGTGTCGAAAATTACACTATTAGGGTTCGTTATGATGGAGTGTTGTATGATGTTCCTTGCCAAGCCTATGGTGATTCTGTCGTTTATTTGAACAAAGAATTTGAAGAACTCTTTGTTAACGAACTGTCAAAATGTCCAAACTTAATTACTTGTATTAATGACGATGGAGTGATAGAATACTTTCAGTCTAAAGAAAAATTTGAGAAGGTATCTAAACTTAGTTTTCTTGATGCTGATGTAAACGAGGTTGATAATATTCTTACAAGAGGGCAGGTTGCCGGAGATTATAGTGGTGCAGGAGAAGCTATACTGTATGATGATACGGGCTGTACAGATAATAGTAATCTGAAAATGACTATAGGTTATAACTATATGCTGGATATACCTAGACTTAAAAGCTTTGGCATGAATGATAAAACATCATCTATCCAGGTGAAAAGCTATGTGAATGATGCAAACCTGAGAGTTGTGTTAATTGCTTTTGAAAATGATACTTATAATCTTGACAATCCGAGTAAGGCAGAGTTATATTGCATAGCAAAATATAATGAAGTACATCAAGATTTGAATTTAAAACAGGTTCCAGCTCATGGCCGAGATTCATGGAATGATAGAATAAGTTCTACTAGATTGAGAATTGCAACAGCTAATTTATACGAACCACATCCTTAATATTAAATCATAAGTTATGAATAATTTGTTAAGAATTTTATTTTCCTGTTTAATATGTATCTTTGTTGCATCTTGTTCTGAAGATGAATCGGTATCACATGAATCATATTTAAAAGGTGTTTACAGTAATTATTCAGAAGATGAGACTCCTAATCTGGATATTACATATAATGGAGTAGGTGTGAAAGATAAAGAGGTTTCGGTAAATACTATAGACGATTTGGCCTTTGATGTTTTGCTTAAAAATATATTAACTACACCAGATGTTTTGTTTAGTGACGTTGTATTGCAGAAATCTGGAGATGATTATGTTTGTGAAATGGATTCTGTTATTAACAATAAAGAAGTTCATGTTGAAATGAGGATAAAACCTGAATATAATCAAGAACAAAGCGATAAGGCCAATGCTAATATGGTTCTAGATGTGGCGGAATCAGATGTAAAATAATTTTTTTAAAGTGTGGTGTTCTCAATCAGACATCACACTTTTTTACTTGTATATATGGGTTATAATTCTGTATTTACTTTTATTTTCCCTATTGTTTTTTGTTCGTCACGTATCCGGCAAAGTTCCCGGTGTGCTTTTTCCTTATACTCCTGAAGGACTTTGATTTCGTTACGCAATCGGTCATTCTCTTCCTGAAGGAGCTGAAGGTCTTTGGCACGTTCTGCAGCCAGACTTTCTGCCTTCGCCTTTGCTTCTGTTGCTTGGACTATAAGCTCCGGAGCCGGAAGCTGTTTTGCTGTCTGTTCCCGGACCGCCTGTAGTAGTTGGCGAATAGCTTCTGTTCCCTCATTGCTTGTCTGCATGGTCGCTTTAACTTCATTCAATTCTCCGATGATCTTTTCCAATGGGGAGTAATCAAGTGCGTTACTCTTCAGGTCGAAACCTGTGCGTTCAAAGTATTCCAGGGCGAGAGAAACGAACTCTTTCCGTAATATGCCGTTTGCCCGGCAGTATATCTCCAGCCGTTCAGATGTTTCTCCGCTTATTGAGATTGTAGTCTTTTCCGGCTTGCTTTTGGGTTGTATGGTTGCTTTATCTGTCATGTATTAACTGATTGGTATAAATATGCTTACAGTATGCTTGGTATACTGATTTTATGCTTCTTTTTAATTGAATATGCTGTAAATATACTGAATATTCCTGAAATATATTCAGGTTACCTGGCCTTTTCTTCGCTTAAGGTGATATGAGAGTCCACAAAGCACCCTCCAAAGCCGGATAAGGCATCTGGTTGCGTGTAGGTGGCTGTTACAAGGGTTTGTTCCATGAATGTCTCAATCTTGTCTATAATGGCTTCCATTGGTTTTCCTAAGCCTGTGGCTTCAGCTGATACCAATATCAAATCTCCTTCCTTCATATCGTTGTTTTTTTTGATTGTGTAACAAAATCAAAGTTATTCCTTATCTTTTAATTTTCCTTTCAGAGCGTTTATTATATACCCTTTAGGGTTCTTTTTATCCCTTGATTTTCCCTTCAGGGTTGAAAGCTCCAGCATTAAATCAAGTTTCTTCTGTGCATCCCTGAAAAGATCTATGTTGTTTCTTATTTCCTGGTCTGTGAAAAGAAGCTCTTGCTTTAGATAGTTTCTGATTAGCCTGTCCAGATCCCAGCCCAGACTGACCTGTTTTTGTAGTTCGTGCTTCTCGAGTTCTTCATCCCTGTGTTCCGGTTGGTATTTGGGATACAGCTTCAGTGAATGAAAAGAGCGACCGTCTTTCAGAACTTTGTATTCAAATGAATAAGGGCTTTTGGCATCCAATTCTTCTTTGGCTGGTTTTACAATCCATTTTATGAAATCGGGATTCCTTTTGTATTTGTCCTGTACACCAAACATGATTTTCAAGTCTTCTATACTGTATATCAAAGGTCTTTCTTGGCCGCTCATGAGCTCATAGAAACGCATTGAGTACTGACTTGTGAACTCCATGGCCGTTTTAAGTTCATACTTCCTGAAGCCCTTTGAAAAATTAAGTACGGCATTATATACTTCAGGTTGTATTTCAAATCTTACCCAACCTCTTTTGTAATTGAATTGTGGTTTCTCGATAATGCCTATCACCTTCCATACTTGTCCATCATCGAACTCAAAAGATTTGTTTCTAAGGTCTAACAGGGCTTTTTTGACACGGGTGTAGTTTTCATCATCATCATTGGCTAAAAACGCAGATATGGGCATTAAAACAACTCTATCATCGTATAGCGTCTTTTCTATACGAAGTCCAGGATAAAGCTTTTTACCTTCTATCTCACATTGCATTGCTTCCACAAGCCTGTACAGAATGCGTTTTTCGTACACTGAGAAGTTGTACTTTGATACAGTCATTAAATAGCTCTGTATCACATCTTTGTTTGTTATTTTTATAGCCATACACCTTTACTTTTTAAAAACGAGAGATTGAATGTTCGCAAATATAAAAATGGGGTGTCGCCAACATTCCGTACAAAAGTAACTCTAAGCCAAGTTTGGGTTGCTGCCCTGTACTGAATCCTGAAGTATGCCGATTGGCTCTTTCGGTAGTCTAAAATAAACTATAATTTAATTTGGATTTCATAAAAACGGCTTATTCATTGATAAATAAGCCGTTTTTCTTGCTTTTTAAGTCCAAAACACTTAACTTTGAAAAGTTAAGTTTAATTTGGACTTATGGGGGAAAAAATAGGATATGCCAGAGTTAGCACTAAGGAGCAGAACCTCGTTTCTCAGGAGGATGCGCTCAATAAGGCGGGATGTATCCGCATCTTTACGGACAAGATTTCCGGCAAGGAGTTCAACCGCGAGGGGCTGACCGCCTGCATGGATTATTTGCGCTCCGGCGATACGCTTGTCATTTTCCGACTTGACCGTCTTGGACGCTCCGTTAAGGAAATGCTCGACCTTTGCGCCCAGTTGGAGAACCGCCATATCAAACTTGTTTCCCTTCAGGACAATCTCGACACTTCTACCGCTGTCGGCAGGTTTACCATGCAGATACTCGCATCGCTGGCAGAGTATAACCGCAGCCTTATACTGGAAGGGTGCAGAGCCGGAATCGAGGCTGCAAAGAAAAGGGGGGTCAGGTTCGGCAGACAAGAGGGGGTAAAAATGAAGAAGCCGAAGAAGGAGGCTGCCATCCGGCTTTACAAGGCAGGTTCTTCCATACCCCAGATAATGGAGATAACAGGTATAAGGTCTAAGCAGACCATATACAATTATCTGAAAGAAGAACAGATACAACCCGATAGAAGATGAATTATAAAAAATAAGACTATGTGTAAAGATTCTATTTTTACTGAAGAACAGCTTGTGCTGATTAGAGATACTTTTGGCGATTTGTGTCAGGCACACATAGAAAAAGGCTTATTTGATTATGCCGAAGAAGAACTGAAGGTCATTAACACAGTCCAAAGGCAACTGGACTGCGAGGAATATATCAGTCTTGAACAGTTCCGTAATAATAGTAGCGGTACTTGGACTTACATCAGCGTGGAAGATACAGACGGAGAAGATGCAAAGAATGTAGGTTCTCAGGAAGATTGACGGTATAATCTTCTTCTGTCATATAAACAAAATATTTATAAAGGTATTATGAAACAATCTGACTACATCGAATGGGATAACCTGAAGAATATCCCGTTCTTCCTCTGCCAAGTGGTCGAGGACGAAGAAAACCAAGATTTGGATATTTACTATCTGGGCAAACGTGTCTTGCACGACTACGACCATGTGGGGCATTATTTGCGGACTGCCGTTATCCTGTTCCGCAGGATAAAGAACCGCACAGCCGACAGGGTGAACCTGCACAGCCTCTGGACGCTGCGCAACTGTGTGCGTGAGAATTACAATCACGGCATAGGGGTGGACGACCTTATTTTCGGCGAAAACTTCGACGGCGAAAACCTCGATACGCTTACGCCATTGACAAAGCAACGCTTTGACCTTGTTATCAAGCGGATTAAAGAGATTGACGAATACGCCACCATTTAAAAGCAGGGTGTTTGCCGGACAAGTCAGGCAGACACCCCGTTTTTTTATCGGGTTCTGACCACTTCCATTTCGATACCCATTTCCTTTATCTGTGCCTGTATCTCCGGGCTGTTCAGCACCTTTTCCGCATCCTCCCTTGAAGCAAACGTGCGAATCGGACAAGGGGCTTTCTCCACCTTGTCGCCCAGTACGGCATGGGTTATGTCCTCGCCGCCTTTTGCCCCCTTGTTTACAATGCTGTAAAACTGTATGGAAGTCGTCAAGGGGATGTCCTTCTCCAGTCCGTTTTGCCTTTTGTGCGGTTCGCTCACAGCCTTTACAAATTCTTTGGCTGGCTTGAAAGCCGGAATGTTGTGTGCCGGGACTATCAGTGTCGTGTTCCGGCTGATGTTGCGTGCGGTTTTCTCTGCCCTGTGCTTCAGGATGAAGCTGCCGAAGCCTCTCAGATATACGGGTTCTTCCCTCTCCAAAGAGTTCTTCACTTCTGCCATCAGGCTTTCCACGATTGCCATCACGTCCTTTCTGTCGATACCTGTCTTTAGCGCGATGATGTTTGCCAGTTCTGCTTTTGTCATTCTTTTACAACTTAGAGTGATAAGTAAAAACCCGCTCCAGAAAAGCGGGTATAGCCTTGACTTGGTTACGTGCCTTTTTAAGGCAGACGCTTTACCAAGCATTACACGGCAAAGATACTATTTTATGCTGATATACAAGAGTTAAACCAGCAAATATCCATCCTCAATTTGGTGGTATTTAGCTTTGATGGCAGGTGTTGTGTTTGCCTTTTCTATATTATATGTCGTCCTCAAACTGGTGGTACTTTGCTTGTGTTGATGCAGTCTGATCATTCTTTATTGTATCTGTTTGCCTATATATAGGTCTATTTTTCTTTATCCTCAATTTGGTGGTACTATAATGTCTTTATGATAATGGCGTTCCCCGTCGGGTCGGGCTTTCCGCTGCAAGTCCTCGCTCTGCTGCGGGCTATCCGCTGCAATCCCTAACGCATGACCCCTACCCTGCGGGCAGGGAGAGCGGTATGGGTGTTTTCCCTTAACTGATTGAAACATTGGCAAAGGTAGGCGGGGCTGAAAACAAACCAGTAAAAAATGCCAAATCTCCACCCTGCGGGTAGTATTTACCATTTTTTCAGGTTTGCTATTCATCCTTTCCGCTTTCTGAGAAATTCCAATGTTCTCAATCAGTCAAGGGAAAAAAATTGGTTGGGGCGACAGGCGATGTTAGCGAGTATTAACCTTAACAACGAAAAGCGTATGGCAGCAACAAGAGTAAACCCGAAGTACAAGAAGCAGTGGCAGAAGCTGATGTTTTCCTTTTTTGACTATCTGCCCATGAAGTACGAAGCCAGTCCGAGAGAATGGCAGGTGCGCAAACTTATCTGGGATTTCAAGGACGGCAAACGCAGTCTGCAAGTGGCGGAACTCGTAGCCCGAAAAATCCGAGAAACTTTCGGCAGCATGACCGAGAAAATCGTGTTCTGCTGTATTCCTGCTTCGAGCAGCGAAAAGAACGTGAAGCGGTACAAGGAGTTTTCCGATGAAGTGTGCCGACTGGCTGGCACGGTAAACGCTTTCGACCATATCAGCGTGGAGGGTGAACGGTTGGCGGTACATGAGTACAAAGGCGCAAAGAGCGTGAAAGGCGTGCAGGTTATCAGCTTCGAGGAAGCGTTTTTCAAGGGTGCGCAAGTATTGGTTTTTGACGACGTGGTTACACGGGGTTTCTCTTATGCACGTTTCGCGTGCGCTTTGGAGGCTTTCGGAGCTTCTGTTTTGGGAGGTTTTTTCTTAGGTCGGACACTTTTAAAATAAGCAGGTATGAAAACGCAGTTTGAAGTAAACGAGGATTTCCGAGTAATGGAAAATCAGGAGCTTGTGTATATGCTCACAAAGAAGAACGATTTCAGCCAAATGGCAGCGCAAGACCTTTTTGGCTACCCTAACGCATCATCCTTTTCTGATGTGGTTTCACAAATGACACCTGCAAAACGCAGGCTGGCGATGGCAGCCGTAGAACTTTACAAGCGGCTAAGGGAGGAAAGCACCGAACAGAAGCCCGTCCGGTGCAGCGAGGATGTTTATAAACTCATGTTTCCTTGTGTGGGCGACATTGCCACAGAGGAATGTTGGGCGGTATTCCTTAATTCAGCGTCAAGGGTCATTAAAAAAGTACGGATTTCGTGCGGCGGTTTCGCTTCCACGCTGGTGGACGTAAGGGTAATTCTTCGGGAAGCCATTCTAAGCCGTGCGGCAAGTTTTGTTCTTTGCCACAACCACCCCAGCGGCAGCGAGAAGCCGAGCCATGACGATGACAGGCTGACACAGGCAGTCGCAACGGCAGGCAAGGCGGTAAATATCCGACTGCTCGACCATGTGATTATTGCGGGACAGCATTTTTACAGCTATGGCGATGAAGGCAGAATTTAGACCGTTCTTTCGGGGGAGATAGCCAGTTTCCCCCGAAAGGATTTTTCCCTTTTGCTGCTGTTTTCATACCTTTTCAGTACGGGCAAGGCGGGATGGCGCAGGGTGTTCTTTTTGGCAGACACCCCCAAAAAAACCAAAAAACGCTTTCCGGCGGTAAGGCAGAGCCTTGTGTCTGTTCTTGCGTACACGCAGAGGGCGGCACTTCCCGCCCGCCCGGTTAAAGCGGTAGGGCGATTTCCGCCGCACCCCGCCGGACAAGCCGACGGAGAGCAGCGGAAAGGGAACGGAGCGGAGAGGAAACCCGCCTGAAGGCAGCCGCAAGGCGGCAACCTGAGCGAATTTTTCCACTCCGCTTTTTCCGTTCCTGTTCGCCCTGATTGTTTTATCCCGTGCCGCCTTCGTAGTACATACTAAAAGTAGTGTTTACTATTTTTAGTATGTACTACTTTTAGTGCTTTAGCGTGTTCTCGTTGGCGGGTATTCTTTACTGTCCGCTGTATTTGATTGGAAGATAGTCAGACTTTGCTTTTGGGCGTTCCCCTTTCGGGTCGGGCTTTCCGTTGCAAGTCCTCGCCTTGCTGCGGGCTTTACCATGCAATCCCTAACGCATCCTTTCCCGCCCTCCCCCGTCAAGGTATGTTCCGTTTTGTGCTGAAATCCTTGCGGCCACAGGTGGCTGCGTGATTACGGCACAAAGGGAACATCCGGGCTGCTCCCGCTCCATGTGCCTTTGGCATATTCCACAGACGCACCCCTTATCTCCCACCCGTCTGCCCCTCTCCCCCTTCCCGGCTGCGCTGGCAAGAGGGAAAGGGGCGGTTCATGCTTGTGCGCAAGCCTCACGGCTTGCCCCTTTTTAATATACTAAAAGTAGTATATTAGTATGTACTACTTTTGGTAAATACTGATAATCAGCAAAAAAAGCGACCTGATACATCAAGCCGCTTTCCTTATATATTGTACAGGTATATGCCTATAAAAAACAATAACCCTGAAGTTTGCTTGTTCAGCAGGGACAGCAGGGTCTTACGCTTGCAAAGATACGGAATAAATTCCGTTATCCATCTTTTCTTTGCAGGTTCTTTCCCATTTTTTTGTCGTATGCCTGACCTCTGGGTACAAGATAGAGAAACATTACGCAGTCATTCACTATCTGTACATGATAGCTGAAGAAAGCGCGATAACTGCCTATCCTCAGGCGGTAGATAAATTCATAGTCCACCAGTTTCTTGCAGTCCGTCAGTTCCTCTATGTTTCCGGCATTGATGACTTCCTGTACTGCCTGACGCACTGAATCCACCATTTTGCCGGAGAGTTTGCGGACTGCCTTTTCAAACTCCTTTGAAAATTCAACCCTCATTTCTCAACCACTCCCAGCCAGTCCATAAATTCCTTGCGCTCGTTCTTCTCCAGCTTGACCTGTCCGTCCGGGTAATTCTCGGACATATAGCGGTAGGCTTCGCTATCGTCATATTCCTCTGCCGTCTTGTCGAGCAGGTTTTCTATCAGCTTCTTCAGGTTTGTGCCCTGTCTGGCAGCCATGACCGAAAGAGCCTTGAAGGTGTCCTCCTTCAGGTCGATAATCTTTTTCTTGTATGTTATTGTTGCTTCCATTGTTCTGTCTTTTCTGCAAATATATAAAATATATATGATATATACGCTATATATGTCGTTTTTCTTTTTGGGCGTTCCCCTTTCGGGTCGGGCTTTCCGTTGCAAGTCCTCGCCTTGCTGCGGGCTTTACCATGCAATCCCTAACGCATCCTTTCCCGCCCTCCCCCGTCAAGGTATGTTCCGTTTTGTGCTGAAATCCTTGCGGCCACAGGTGGCTGCGTGATTACGGCACAAAGGGAACATCCGGGCTGCCCCCGTTCCATGTGCCTTTGGCATATTCCACAGACGCCCCCCTTATCTTCCACCCGTCTGCCCCTCTCCCCCTTCCCGGCTGCGCTGGCAAAAGGAAAAGGGGCTTAAATTATATATCGTTATGAAGTGGCAGCAAGGATAAACTTCTTCAGGAAATCTACCTTGAAGAAGAAAAAAGTCCACCGGAATAGTTAAATGTTAGATTTTGAGAACAATGGATTATTATTTCTTGTAATTTTACGGTTGTTAATTTAAAACTAAAAGTTATGAAGAAATTATTTTTATCTTTAGCTGTTTTGGCATTTGGGGGCTTTTTATTTTCCTCATGTCAAGATGATGAAATTGTTTCAGAAGCTCCAGTAACGAGGGATTATGAAACGGATTGTAAAGTTCTTTCTAAGTTTGTTGATGTAAATAAAGCGAGTGGTGAGTATTATATCAATGAAAAAAAGAGGGTTACTATGATGTCTTATTTGACAGATCAAGATTGGCTTGAATTACAGAAAGTAAACCCTGTCAATTATAAAAGATATGAAAAGGAATTGACCGAGTTGAATCGAGAGCTTGCTAATT
>ERZ827498.2711-NODE-2711-length-16300-cov-3.908464_pt1 | contig 16300 bp, 8 predicted proteins | sample MGYA00519865_ERZ827498 | MGnify/ENA primary metagenome ERZ827498 (study PRJEB31778, sample SAMEA3449328) | human gut metagenome | biome: human gut; feature: human-associated habitat; material: faeces | place: United Kingdom | collected 2010/2012 ...
TCCATCACCGTCGCCCGCGACGGCCAGATGCAGACTGTCAGCCTGACGCTGGGCGAAAAGAACGCCTCCAACAGCGGCAATGGCACCAACGGCGCATCTCGTCAGGAGAAGTCTGCCGAGTCTGCACCTCAGCAGAACCCGCAGGGCTAAATCAGGACATGATTGGGTGGCTCGCCGCGCAAAGCGGCGGGCCGCTTTTTTTATTATACCTGGCCGAAAATCGTTGCACTGTATGGCAGCAGTGTCACTTCGCCGCCGCAGACCCGGCTGGGGCCTTTCCAGAGCGCAGACGATACGCCGTCGCTCAGCAATTTCCACTGGCCGTCGGGCAGGCGGATCCGCTTTTCTTCTTCCGTGGGATTGTAAAAGACGCAGAGCGCCCGCCATGCCGCGCCGTCGCCGGGTGCGGCGGGCAAAGTCCAGCCCACGAGGGGCTGTTCCAGCGAGAAAAATCGGATGGCCGCGGGGCTGGCCGCGTCCGAGGCGCTCAGGCGGGGGAACTGCGCCCGCAGGCCCAGCAGGCCACGGTAATAGTCCACCAGTCCGTGGAACTGCGCGGCCCGCTTCCAGTCCAGACGGTTGAGGGAGGGCGAAGAGCGGTAGGTGTTGCCCTGACCTTTTTTGGTGCGGGCGAATTCCTCGCCGGCCTGCAGGAAGGGCATCCCCATGCAGGTGAGATAGATGCCCGCCGCCAGCCGGTTCTGAGCCAGCGCCGCCGAGTCGGCGGCAGTGTACTCGGGACGGGCGTACCGGACGAGCATCAGCTTGTCCCAGAGAGTGAAATTGTCGTGGGCAGAGACATAGCTGACGATTTGGGAGGGCGAATGGGCAGGCAGTTTGTCGCTGAGGCACCACGCGGCCACGGCCCCGCCGATGTCCCAGAAGCTGCCCGGTCTGCCCTCGACGTAACCCGGCTCCCGGGCGTCAAAACAGCCGCCCTTGATGACGTCGCGGGTGTTGTCGCAGAAGATGCCGATGCGCTCGGACAGCATGGCGAGGTTCGCCTTGTTGGCCTCGTACCGGTGGAGCTGGCTCCCGCCGCCCTGCCACGGCTCACCGTACATCAGGATGCTTCTGCCGCCCGGCAGAGCGTCCAGCGCGGCCCGCAGTTCGTTCATGGTGTCCACGTCATAGAGACCCATGAGGTCGAAGCGGAAGCCGTCGATGTGATATTCGTTAACCCAATATTTCACGCTCTCCACCATAAACTCGCGCATGAGCGGTTTCTCCGAGGCTGTCTCGTTGCCGCAGCCTGAGCCGTCGCTGTAGGTGCCGTCGGGACGGTGGCGGAAATAATAGCCGGGATATGTCTTCTGGAAGTTGGAGCCGTCGATGCTGAAAGTGTGGTTGTAGACCACGTCGAGGATAACGCGTATGCCGGCCTTGTGGAGGGCCTGCACCATTTGCTTAAACTCCTTTATGCGTGCCTTGGGGTCGGCGGCGTTGGTAGAGTAGGAGCCTTCGGGCACGTTATAGTTGAGAGGGTCGTAGCCCCAGTTATATTGTGGCTTGTCGGGTTGCGACTCGTCCGTGCTGGCATAGTCGAACGACGGCAGGATATGTATGGCGTTCACGCCCAGACGCTTGAGGTGATCAATGGCTTTGGGTTCTGTGAGCGCCAAGAACTTTCCTTTGTTCTTTATGCCCGACGAATAGTCTATTGAGAAGTCGCGGTGGTGCATCTCGTAGATAACAAGGTCTACGGGGTTTCTCAGTTCAGGACGTTTGTCCTCGCTCCAGCCTTCGGGGTCGGTGTCCTTAAGGTCTATAATGGCACCGCGCTGTCCGTTCACCCCTACAGCCTTGGCAAAGACGCCGGGTGTGAGGTCGGGCTGTGCGTTGTTATACACGCCGAAGAGATAATACTTGCCTTTGAGGTCGTTCTTGACGGTGAGCTTCCATTTGCCTGCACCCACACGTTTCATGCTTTTAACGAGCTGTGCCTCGTTGTTGTCGGCATCGCTAATCAATACGTTGACCTTCTTTACCTCTGGTGATGTTACAAGGCTGAAGGTTGTGGCCTTGGGCGAGTAAGAGACCTCGTTGAAGGTCTGCGCCTTTACGGTCTGTGCCGCTGTGGCGGTTAGGAATGAGAGGATGATTGTGTTAATATTCATTGGCTTTTTATGGTTAATTTTTCTTTGTTAGGTGGCTTTTAAAAACAGGAGTTAGGGAGTCGTTAGTTTTTTCGTAACTCACGGCTCCTTAACCATTCCTCTTTTTTTTATATTATGATAACTTTCGGATTTCTCATGCTTTCCGATGCTTAAGCTTTTCGAGCTTGCTATGGCTTTCGCTTTTCGGCACTTGTCAGCCTCGGCGTCCGCACTCGTCGATAAGCTCCTTGATGTTGTCGTTATACTCTTTGTTTGCCATCAACTCTTCAATGCTTACATGCATGCGGTAGCGCCAATAGTGTTTCGGATTGGCGGGTATGTTGATGCGCTCAGCGTTGGCGTCGGGCAGACGAAGCTTCTCGTCGATGGCGAACCAGTCTTGCAGCGACAGGATGCAGAGCATTGACGGCGAGGTGAGCTGGCGCGACACGATGTCGCGGGCGAGCCATCCAGGCAGCGGATGAGGTGCAGCACCACCGCGGTAGAGCATGGTAGAGTAGAACTCCTGCGTGCGGTCCCAGTCTTCATCCCACCACTGGCGCAGCGTCGGCATGTCATGTGTGGAGAGCGTGCAGACAGAGCGGTAGGGGTTGCGTGAGAGGTGACCGAACTTAACCGTCGGGTCTTTTGGCATCGACTGCAGCTCAAGGCTGAGGATGCGAAGCTGCTCCATGACCCATGCCACGCAGTCGGGCACCATGCCGAGGTCCTCAGCACATACGAGCATGCGTGTGGCCTGTACGAGGATGGGCAGCTTCTTCATGGCCTCGCTATACCAGAAATTGTTGTTTCTGCGATAATAGTAGTCGTTGTAGAGAGCGTTGAACTTTGCCTTGTCGCTGTCGTAGAGCGCCTCATACATGAGGTTGAGCTGTGCTGTGATGCGCGGATGGAACTTGTTGCAGTCGTTATTGTCGCGCACGAAGAGCACGTTGCTGCAAAGCGAGTAGAGACCGTCGCGCACCCAGATGTCGTCGTCGCTGGTCTTGCCGGCAAAGGCAGCCTCGATCTTGCGCTCCGTGTCGTATTCGGTTTTCAGCTCGTAGATGTCGTCATGGCTGTGGATCAGGAACTTGTCTATCACATGGTTGGCGTGCTTGCCGAACACGCGGTTCACAATCCAGCGTGAGATGAACGGACGGGTGAACAGGTCTTCCTGGAAGTGGAGACCGTAGCTCTCTATCTCGTCGCGTGTCATGCCGAGCGACGGCGCAAACTGTCCTGTGAGGGCGTGAACGCAGTCGACAGGTATAGACCAGATGCGGAAGAAGCCGAGCGCATGGTCAATGCGGTAAGCATCAAAATATTGCGACATGTTCTGGAAACGGCGTTTCCACCACAGGCATCCGTCTTCGATCATGCGCTGCCAGTTGTAGGTGGGGAAGCCCCAGTTTTGTCCGTTCACAGAGAATCCGTCTGGCGGAGCGCCTGCCTGCGAGTTGAGGTCGAAATAATGAGGCTCATGCCACACGTCGCAGCCGTTGCGGTTCACGCCGATGGGTATGTCGCCCTTGAGCACCACGCCTCGTGCCACGGCATACTCGTGAGCGGCACGCATCTGGCGGTCGAGAATAAACTGTACATAGTAGAAGAACTCTACCTCCTGCCATGCCATGGTGCCGTAGGTTGAGAGCGGCTTGCGGTCGGTCTCGTTCCACAGGTTGTGGTCGGGCCACTGTGAGAACACGGCTGTGCCGTTCTTGTCGCGAAGGTAGCAATATTGTGCGTAGGGCACGAGCCAATGCTCTGTGCGTGCGAAGAACTCCTTGAATGCCTCGCTCTTAAGCTCTTCCTTGCCTTCCTGCTCAAACACGATGTGCAGATACTCGATCTTGGCGTTGTTCACACGCTCATAGTCGATCTGTGTCAAGGCGTTAAGCTCCTTCTGCAAGGCAGCAAACTCGGCAGCCTTCTTCTTGTCCTTTATGGCTGGCAGCTGGCGCAGGTCGGCATATTGTGGGTGAAGGGCGAAGATGCTTATGCAAGAGTAGGGGTACGAGTCGGTCCATGTGTGCGTTGATGTGCTGTCGTTGATGGGGAGCACCTGCAGCACGCGCTGGTGTGTCTCTGCCACCCAGTCGATCATCTTCTTCAGGTCGCCGAAGTCGCCCATGCCGAAGCTTCCTTCAGAGCGCAGCGAGAACACGGGGATTAGTGTGCCCGCAAGCTTGTCGTTGCTAAGCTCGAAGAACGCCTGGCTCATCTGCATGACCACACACTGGCCGTCCTTAAACTCGGGCAGGTCGATGGTGCGGTTCAGTCCGGTCTCCCACATCTGCTCGCCTTTGTCGCCAAAGGCAATAAACTTAAGCTCCAGACGGTCGTTGTCGAAGCTGTCGGCGTTGAGGTCGATGACCCACTCGTTGTAGTTGTGCTCACACATGAGCAGAGCCTTCGAGGGCTTCCACTCGCCCAAAGCCTTGCCGCGTCCTATAACCGCCAATCGCTGGCCGCAGCGCATCTGCGGCGCACGCACAATGAGGCGGAGCGTCTTGCGATAGTCGCATGAGCCCATGGGTGTAGCGGGACGGCGGTTCACACAGTCGGTGAATGCCGAGCTATATAAGTAAGAGTCGTATGGGATGTCTGACCAATGGTCATAGACTGTGATCTCAGAGGTGTTGGCGTTGTTAAGTTCAAGACGGTGAGCGATGGTTGTCCACTCATGACGCTCTTCCCTTCCAGCATTGTCTACACTGTAATGGTAGTTTAACGCTGAAGGGTGCTCATCCTTTGCGGTTTCAATCTGGCAGGTCCAGGTTTTTCCGTCAACGGTGTTCATACCGTACACACGCTCTTTTGCCGTGTTGCTGTCAGTCACATGAACGAGCAGCGACTCGCCAAAACGAGTGTTGTATTGGATACTGAAAACTATTTTCATTTTATTTTGCTTATATTATATATAATGTAAGATGTTGATTGATTGAACTCTTGTTTCGTTTAAGATAGCTCCATTTTTTTAAAGATAGCTCTTTATATTTATGGAAGCGTTCTTTGCTTGTCGTTTCGAAGCTTTTGCTTGCTGCTTCGAAGCTTCTGGGGCTTGTCGTTTCGAAGCTTTTTAGTTTGCTGCTTCGAAGTTTGTTTCTTCGTGTTAAGGTTTAATTATTTTCTTGCTTGCAAATTTATTAATAATTATTTTCTTGTCATATGTCAAGCCGTTGTTTTGTTCGCTTTTTTGCGTGCAAACGTTTACATGATGTTTGCGCGATGCGTTTTGGGGTTTTAAATGTTTAAAGAATAGAAGACCCGTTTAAGCAACTCTTAAACGGGTCTTCAACGGTTCTGACGATATGATGACAATCGTTCTTGTTCGTTGTTTTAAGCGTTCAGATGCTATTCTGAGCGTTCAGATGCTATTCCAAGCGTTCAGATGTTATGAGCTTTTTGCTTATGTTCGTTAATCTCGTTTGCGTTGCTTATTTTTTCTTTATTAAGCCAACGCAAGCGGCGCCGATGGCAAGACTCACGGCGGCCACAATCATCATGTTATACTGATGTGAGCCAACCATTGAGAGAAGGATGCCACCAAGGGCGGCAGCGATGATCTGCGGAATGCAGATGGTGCCGTTGAACAGTCCGAGGTAAGCGCCCTTGTGACCATAACCCTCAAGAGCGTTGGTAACGAAGGCAAACGGCATGGCGAGCATGGCAGCCCAAGCGCAACCGATGAGGAGGAAGGGCAACACAAGCAGATACTTGTCGGTAACGAACGGAACCATGGCGAAGCCGACGGCACCGATGACGAGGCTCAGAGCGTAAGCAAACTTCTCGTTGCTGATCTTCGGCAGAATCATTGCCCATGCCACGCTACCGATAGCCTGCCAGAAGAAGAGCACGCCTACCCAGTTGCCAGCTTCCTGATAACCCTTCGACACCACGTCGGTGGTGTTCCACACGGTGTCGGCGATGGTGCCGTTGGTGTAGGTCCACATGTACATGAAAGCAGCCCAGCAGAAGAACTGCACCAGTCCGACCTTCCAGAACATGTCCGGCGCTTTCTTGAGAAGGTCTATCCAGTTGGCGCTGCCTTCGCAGGCTTCGGGGTCGGACTCGTTATATTCGGCATATTCCTTCGGATCCCATTCCTTTACCTTTACGGTGGTGTAGATAACACAAAGGATGAGGATTGCGGCACCTATATAGAATGAATAGATTACAGAGTCGGGGATTACGCCCTTGGGCGCCTCGTTGGCAATGCCGAGGGCTGTGAAGAAGAAGGGGAACACATAGCCCACGAGCGAACCGCTGTTGCAGAGGAACGACTGTATGCTGTAGGCCAGCGACTTCTGCTTCTCGTTCACCATGTCGCCCACGAGCATCTTAAACGGCTGCATCGCCATGTTGATGCTGGTGTCGAGGAACATGAGGGAGATGAGGCCAAACGTCATGGCGGTGCTTACTGCCATGCCGAAGGAGCCGGCGTTAGGCAACAGGCACATCACAGCCACAGCCACGGCTGAGCCGATGAAGAGGTAGGGTATGCGTCGGCCGAAGCGGCACCATGTGCGGTCGCTCAGCGTGCCTACGATTGGTTGAACAAGAACTCCCATGAGGGGTGGGAGAATCCAAAAATAGCTGAGCGAGTGGGGGTCAGCGCCCAAGGTTGCAAAGATGCGCGAGATGTTGGCGCTCTGAAGAGCGTAGGCTATCTGTACACCGAAAAAACCGAAGCTTAGGTTCCAAAGCTTCCAGAAGCTTAAATCTTTTTTCTGTTTCATTGTTATTTGGTTTTGTTGATTTTGTTTCTTTTTTTATCATAGGTTTTATGTGACTTATGTGGCTTATGAATTTTATAAGAGGCTTATGTGTCTTACAGGTCTTATAAGGCTTATGTGTCTTACAGGTATTCTTCTTACCCTCTTCCCATCTACCTTGAGCTGCCTCTCACCACGAGCCTTGTTCTGATCACGCGCTTCTCTATCTTTTGTGGGGGGATGAGGCCCTCGGCCTTGTCGATAAGGATGTTGGCGGCTTCACGGCCTACCGTTACGCCTCGTTGCTCCACCGTTGTGAGCTGCGGGTCGCACGCCACAGCACGCTGGCCGTTGGTAAAGCCACACACCGACACGTCTTCAGGCACATGCAAGCCCATGCGCTTGGCTGTGTAGATCACACCGATGGCGGTGTCGTCGTTCACACAGAAGAAAGCGTCGGGACGGTCGGTGCGGTTAAGCATCTCGGGTGTTATGTGCTCTGCATCTTCACGGTTGTCGCATAAGCGCACAAGCGAGTCGTCGGGGTGCATTCCCGCCTTGAGCAACGCATCGTGCCATCCGTTGTAGCGGTTCTTGCCTATCTCGGTGCTTACCGCCATGCCGTAGAAGGCTATGCGCTTGCAGCCCGTCTCTATGAGGTGTTGCACAGCCATGAAAGCACCTGTATAGTCGTCAACCACCACCCTGCTGGCATCAACGCCTGTGCATATACGGTCGTAGAAGACGATGGGAATGCCTTTTGAGAGCAGAGATTTGAAATGGTCATATTTCACCGTGTCTTTAGCTTGCGACACGATGACACCGCACACCTGGTGCGCTTCAAACATCTGACATACTGCCACCTCGCGTTCGTAGCTCTCTCGGCTGGTGGCAACAATTATGCGGTAGTCGCGTTCTGTTGCCGCTTCCTCGATGCCTGTGAGCACCGATGAGAAATAGTAGTGTGTAAACTCGGGCACGATGACACCTATAATGCGGATGGGTTTGTGGCGTGAATTGCGCAGCGACTTGGCAATGTCGTTTGGGTAAAAGTCGTGCTCGCGAGCATAACGGCAGATGGCGTTGCGTTTTTCTTCGCTGACACGCTTGCTTCCGCTTAGCGCCCGTGACACAGTGGCTATCGACACACCGAACTTCTCGGCTATGTCTTTCATTGTCGTTGGCTGGTTTTCTGTAGTCATTTTGTAGTCATAAGGATTAAGAGTGGTTTTGTCTACTGCAAAGGTATTGTAAAGTTTTGAAATAACACATACATGCGTAACACTTTTTCAAAACGTTTTGTGCAAACGTTTGCGCACAAAAAATGGTTGATTTAACTCAAAAAAATGATAACGAAACACTAAATGCATTTAATTTTGCAGCAGAAATCCAAAAAAATGTAAAACCTACGGTAAAACTGGCTGGCATTTGTTCAACCAGTTTCCTGAACCGCAAAAACCTTCGGGATGGTCTTCGGACCGCAAGAAACAGATGACATTTTTTAGGCCAAAGGCTTGACTCTCGAAACAAGTTTTCGTCACAACAAGCTCTGGTCACGAAACCAAAAAACCAAAGAAATATAAAGCGCAAGCTTAAAGACAAGCAAGCGAAAAAATATCAATTTATTATATATCAATACTAAAAAATGATGAAGCAGGTTAAATTCGGAAATGCTCTCAGGATGTTCACCCTCTCGGCTGGACTACTCCTGTCGGCTTCAGCCTTTGCACAGTCGATCACTGTGAAGGGTAACGTGAAAGACGAGACCGGCGAACCAGTTCTTGGCGCTACTGTAAGAGTGGTGGGCCAGAAGAACGGTGCTGTCACCGACCTCGACGGTAACTTCTCTATTGCTGCCGATGCAAAGTCGGAACTCGAAATCTCATACGTTGGATATGAGACGGTGAAGATCCAGGCACAGCCCAACCTTTTGGTGCAGCTGAAGAACGAGTCGCAGACTCTTAACGATGTCGTGGTTATCGGCTACGGTATTGCCAAGAAGAACGACCTCACTGGTTCGGTTACCGCTATCAAGCCCGATGAGAAAAACCGTCCTCTCGTGAGCTCAGCTCAGGAGATGATGCAGGGTAAGATTGCCGGTGTGAACGTAACAACATCTAACGGCGGCCCTGGCGGTGGCGCTACCATCCGTGTGCGTGGTGGTTCTTCACTGAACGCCAACAACGATCCGTTGATCGTGATCGACGGTATGGCCATGGATAACCAAGGTGTGAAGGGTGCTCCTAACGCCCTCGCTATGGTTAACCCTAACGATATCGAGAGCTTCACCGTTCTGAAGGACGCTTCGGCAACCGCTATCTACGGTTCGCGTGGTTCTAACGGTGTCATTATCATCACAACAAAGAAGGGTCGTGGCAACGCAGCACCTAAGGTAAGCTACTCTGGCAACGTGTCAATGTCAATGCTCGCTAATAAATTTGACGTGCTTAACGGCGACGAATACCGCGACTTTATTAATAGTTATTATGGTGCTGACAGCGACGCTGCTAAGCTCCTTGGCACAGCCAACACCGACTGGCAGGATGAGATCTACCGCACAGCTATAAGCACCGACCACAACGTTACAGTGGCTGGCGGCGTTAAGGGCATGCCTTTCCGCGCAAGCCTTGGCTATACTGACCAGAACGGTATCCTCAAGACCAGCAACTATCAGCGTTACACAGCAAGCTTGAACCTCTCACCCTCATTCTTCGAGGATCACCTGAAGGTTAACGCCAACGGTAAGTTCATGTATGCCAAGACACGTTATGCTAACAACGACGCTGTGGGCGCGGCTCTCCGTATGGACCCCACACAGGTCGTTCGCTCTGATGACCCACGCTTTGTAAACTATAACGGTTACACCGCTTGGACACAGGTAACCGACGATAAGAGTCCGCTGCCTAAGGACACTTATCCAACAATCGCTAACACCAACGCTCCAAGCAACCCTGTTGCTCTTCTTAACGAGAAGAACGACCGCGCCAATTCTTACGACTTCCTCGGAAATGTTGAGGTTGACTATAAGGTACATGGCTTCGAGGACTTGCGTCTGCATGCCAACGCTTCTGGCGATTGGGCTAACGGTAAGCAGAAGACCGACATGGCCGACTGGGGACCCTCTAACTTCTATTGGGGCAACTCTGGCTTCACAAAGGAGAACAAGTATAACCTTGCGCTGTCTACATACGCTCAGTATTATAAGGATTTCAGCAAGACACAGCACTTCGATGTCATGGGCGGTTACGAGTGGACCCACGTTAAGTATTGGGGAAATAAATTCTATCGTGACACACGCACAGAGATGGGCAAGTCGGCAGACCAGATTGCTGCTCTCACAGATAAGGACTACAATTCTTATAAGAAAGAAGAGTGGAAGCAGGAGTATTATATCGTTTCGTTCTTCGGACGTATGAACTACATTGCCTTCGACCGCTACATGCTTACCGCAACAATACGTCGTGACGGGTCTTCACGTTTCAAGGAGCACTGGGCAACATTCCCCGCTTTCGCTTTCGGTTGGAAGGTTAACGAGGAGAAGTTCCTCAAGAACGTTAATTGGCTCGACGAGTTGAAGCTCCGTCTCGGCTATGGTAAGACTGGCCAGCAGGACATCAACACCAACTATGCTTACTTCGCTTCTTACAACGAGAACATCAATACAACCAACGGCCGTTATCCGCTCGTAGGCGTTAACCCCTCTGGTGTGATGTCGCGTCCTGATGCATACAACCAGGATCTGAAGTGGGAGACCACCACTACATACAATGCAGGTCTCGACTTCTCAGTTCTGCGCGACCGCATCCGTGGTAGCGTCGACTACTACTATCGCAAGACCACAGACCTGATCAATGACGCTTCGGTATCGGCAGGTTCTAACTTCCGTAACCAGGTTAAGTCGAACATCGGTTCTCTTGAGAACAAGGGTATCGAGGCTTCTCTGACCGTTCGTCCTGTTCAGACAAAGGATTGGCAGGTTGAGGTGACAGGCAACTTCACTTACAACAAGAACGAGATCACAGAGCTCACAGGTGAGGCTGCTATGATTAAGACCGGTGACATCAATGCAGGTACAGGTAACCAGTGTCAGGTTCACACCGTTGGAAAGCCTGCAAGCTCATTCTATGTTTACCAGCAGGTTTACGGTGCCGACGGTCTGCCTCTTGAGGGCGTGTTCGTTGACCGTAACAATGATGGAAATATCTCTGAGGAGGACCGCTACTGCTACAAGAGCCCCGCTGCTCCTTACCTCGCTGGTCTGAGCGCACGCATACAGTATAAGAACTGGGACCTCGGCTTCAACCTCCGCGGCTCATTCGGCAACTATGTGTTCAATGACCGTCAGGCAGATTACACCAACGTGGCTAAGCGTTATGACTCTTCATTCGCTTGCCTCCAGAACACCACTCCTACAGCTGTCAAGAACAACTGGAAGACTTACTCATGGGTACTCTCCGACTACTTCGTAGAGAATGCTTCGTTCGTGAAGCTCGACAACATTACCCTCGGCTATTCGTTCCAGAACCTCTTCAAGGGCGGTTCTTACAACGGCTTGAACGGACGTGTTTATCTCACAGCTACCAACGTGGCTACTATCACCAACTACTCTGGACAGGATCCTGAGGTCTTCGGTGGTATCGACAACTCAATCTACCCGCGTCCTTTCTCAATGACTCTGGGTGTAAACATCAACTTCTAATTACAACATTTTAAAGGTAAACATATTATGAACTTAAGATATTTCAAAAATATTATCCCGGCAGCAGCCATCATCCTCGCATCTGCGGGCATGACATCCTGCGTGGGCGACCTTGATGTTACTCCTATCGACCCATCAGCCAATATGACTGTGGATGAGCCCGGACTCTTCACAAAGTGCTACGCCAACATGGCGCTGGCTGGTCAGACTGGTCCTGACGGCGATTGCGATGTCGACGGTCTTGACGGCGGTACAACAGGTTTCGTCCGCCAGCTTTTCAACACTCAGGAGCTTCCTACCGACGAGGCTATCTGTGCATGGGGTGACCCTGGTATCCCCGAGTATAACTACGCTACATGGGACTCTTCACATCCTATGATTAGAGGTCTCTACTATCGTCTCTATGCAGGCATCAACTACTGCAACCACTATCTTGACGTGTGTGCAGGTGTTGACGAGAAGCGTGAGACTGAGGTTCGCTTCCTCCGCGCTCTCTACTATTATTATCTGCTCGATGCGTTCGGAAACGTTCCTTTCGCTTTGAAGCTCTCTGCCGAGTCGCCTGAGCAGATTCAGCGTGCAGACCTCTACGCTTGGATCGAGACAGAGGTTAAGGAGATCTACAACTCTCTTGCTGCTCCTGCTGCCCGCAACAGCTCACAGGAGGGTTACGGCCGTGCTGACCAGGATGCCGCCAACATGTTGCTCGCCCGTCTGTATCTGAACGCAGAGGTTTACACAGGCACAGCTCATTGGGCTGAGGCCAAGGAATATGCCGAGAAGGTCATCAACGGTCCTCACAAGCTGTTCACCGACCAGTCGGCTGGTTACGATCCTTCTTGTGGCTTCACTCCTTACCAGATGCTCTTCATGGGTGACAACGGTGAATCAGGTGCTGCTACAGAGTCAATCCTCTCTATTATGCAGGATGGTGTCACATCAGCTGCTTACGGTTGCACATTGTTCCTCATGGCTGCCACATGGAAGAACGACATGAACGAGGACGGCGACTACGGTTCATCTGAGTTCTGGGCAGGTGTCCGCTCACGCTCTCAGTTGGTGAAGAAGTTCTTCCCCAGTGCTGATCCCACTCCCGACAACTGCAAGAACACTGCTAAAGAGGCTGGCGACGACCGTGCGCTGTTCTGCGGTAAGGGTACTCTCGTTGAAAAGAAAGATGACGGCACAGACAAGGTTACTGTTACTGAGCGTGACCTCGTAGTGAAGAAGCCCGGTGAGTTTACATCTGGCTATTCTGTAGGCAAGTTCCGCAACACCTATTCTGACGGTAAAGCTCCTCACCACGCCAAGTTCTGCGATACCGACTTCTTCCTGATGCGTGCAGGTGAGGCTTACCTCATCGCTGCCGAGGCTGACGCACGTCTCAACGGTGGCACCACAACAGCTACAGGTGCTGGCTACATCAACGCTTTGCGCAACCGTGCACACGCCACAACACAGGCACAGTATAACCTGAACCAGATTCTCGACGAGCGTGCCCGTGAGCTCTATTACGAGGGCTTCCGTCGTACCGACCTTATCCGCTACGGTCTGTTCAACTCTAACGAGTATCTCTGGGACTGGAAGGGTGGTTCTGAGAAGGGCGTAGGCTTCTCTAAGGACCGTTGCCTGTACCCGCTGCCCGCTGACGACGTTAACGCTAACCCCAACCTGAAGGGTCATCAGAATCCTGGATACGGAAATTAATTTTTAAATAGTGACGGGTAACAAGCGGCTCAACACATGGTTTTCCGCTTGTTGCTCAACACTTGCAAACTTAATAATAAAACAAACACTTATGAAAAAGATATTTTCATACGCAATGATGATGGTGGCCACCATGGTGGCTTTCACATCATGCGATTCAGACCGCGACTCAAATCCTGAGCTCCTCACACCGACAGAGTTCACGGTCAATAACCCCGCTGTGGGTGACGCGCTCGTAGACCTCGAAAAGTCGAAGTCGGTAGAGCTCACTTGGTCACAGCCACAGTTCACCACAATGAACGCTCCTGTTGCCGCTAAATATGAGGTACAGGTTTCTTCTACTGGCTCATTCACAACACAATATAACGAGGATGCAGAGGACAACTCAAGTGCCGATTACATCGTTCTCGATGACGTCTATTCGTTGTGCAAGGCTAACGTTCCCACAGCAAGCATCGCTACAGCTCTTGCCAAGCTGAACAAGTGGGAAGAGGATCAGGTGCCTGCCGAGCAGAAGGTGAGCATGCGTGTTCGCGCTTTTGTTCAGGACGCTTCAAAGGTGACCTTCTCTGAGGTGACATCTAATAATGTTGTTGCCATCAACGCTGTTCCTTACTACGTTGTGCTCACACCAGCTGATCCCCTTCTGTGGAATCTTATCGGTGCTGACATCGGTGACGGCGCATGGAAATGGGCTATTCCTACAAGCTCGTTCCCGATGCAGCCTGTTAAGGATGGCGTTTATGACAAGAAGACCGGTGAGGGTGTAACCGAATGGGTAGGCTACCTCGGCGGTAACGGTTTGAAGCTTAACTTAGGCGAGGCTGACAACTGGAAAAACCAGGTTGGTGTTGATGGCGGCACTTATGTTCTCAACAACGGCGGCTCAGGCGACATCAAGGTTGGGGCTCCTGGAGTTTACCGTGTGACATTCAACTCCACTGGTGCTCAAGGTGCACCAGGCAACACTCCTGCCCAGATCACAATCGAGCCTTATGACGGCAACGCTCCTACCTACTCAAAGATTTGTTTGACTGGTGATTATAACGGTTGGCTTGAGAACGGTAACGCGATGTCTCCTGTTCACACTTGCGCTGGTGAAAACAATCACGACTGGTACATGACATTCGAGAATCCTGATGGCGGTACGGTTAAGTTCAACAACGGCACATGGGGCACCAACTGGGGTGTTGATGCTGGTGGCGTGCTGACCTTCAGTACAGGCGACCTCTACGGATGGGGCGCAGCAGGTGGTGGCAACATCGCTCTCCCTGCCGGCAAGTACATGGTTATCTTCAACGATATCACCGGTTACTATCGCTTCATTCCTCAGAACTAATTTTCTTAAGGCGGGTTCTTCTTTGGAACACATATAGAAGAACCCTCCTTAAACGAAACCTAAAAAGAAAACAGAAATGAAAAAAACAATATTTTCTCTTCTCGTGCTCGCTACATCGCTCGTAGCTTGCACAGACGATTACAAAGATTGGGCTGGCCCTCAGCACAATGACCAGCCTGCCACTGTGCAGTTTGGAAACGGCAGCGTGACAGAGGTGCCTGTCATTAACCTCGGCGAGGTGTTTGACGAGACCGTGCAGGTGGCACAGGTTACAGCTCCTACATCAAGCGATGCTGCCTACGCAGATGCAACTTATCGTTTGGTTCTTGAGGGCAAAAAGAGCTTTGATATCGCTCTCGATGCAAAGGTTCCTTATGATGAACTGCAGAAATATGTAGTTGACAACTACGGCAAGGCTCCTGAGGAGCGCGACCTCGATGCTGTTGTGGAGCAGTTCCCCAGCAACGGCTCAACTGCCGTTAAGGTAACAAGCGGCACCTTCAAGGTAAAGGTTATTCCTCAAGCTGCTGACATCGACGCTGGTGGCTACTATCTCGTTGGTTCGGCTCTCGGCGGTTGGGACAAGGCCCACGCTGTGAAGCTTGGTCACTCAGAGACCAACTTCTGGGATGATCCTAACTTCGAGCTTGTCTTCACTGCTCTTCACGAAGGTGAGGTAGGTCTCGTTAAGGCTTCTCAGATAGACGAGTCTGATCTCGAATCTGTAGCTTATGGTATAGTAAAGGGCAAGCTCGTTCAGGGCGAAACAATAACTATCGATGAGGCTGACAAGAAGTATGTCTTCAACTTCAACGCTGAGAGCAACTCTGCATCTTGCGCTCTCGCTCCTATGGATATCTTCATGACCGGTAGCAACTACGGATGGGGTTCTGGTGAGAATGCATGGCTTCAGTTCACTCCCACTTGGGATGGTGACATGTATTGGAAGATCATCTACCTGCATGCTGACGAGCAGTTCAAGTTCGCTCCTGTAGCTGATTGGAAGGACGATTTCGGTTTCGGTGGCACCACAATCAACGACGAGGCAGGTGCTGGTATCGTTGACGAGGGTGGCAACCTGAAGGTCACCAACGCTGGCTGGTACCTGATCGTTGTAACATACAAGTCGAAGACTGACCGCGCTGTCTCTATCCTTGAGCCTAACGTCTACCTTCAGGGTGCTACAACTGCTCAGGGTTGGAATGTAACAGGCGCTGTAGAGGCTAACAAGTTCACTGTTCCCACAACAGAGGATGGCGAGTTCGTTTCTCCTGCATTCGTTAAAGGCGATGAGATTCGTATGAGTCTTGCTCTTGATGGTCTTGATTGGTGGAAGACAGAGTTCTTCGTAAATAACGGTAGCATTTTGTACCGCGGACGTGGCGGTGATGATGTTAACACTCATGTGATCGTTGAGGCTGGTAAGCAGGCTCATATCAACTTCACCACAGGTGCTATTGAGATTAAATAACAGGCTTCATCATAAGCATCATAATCATTGGAGGCTGCCCTTGCTCCTCCGGGGGCAACGGGCAGCTGTTTAAAGCGTTTGCTGGGATTCTCTTTTTTAGAGGGTCCCAGTTTTTTTGTATGCTCGGCATGAGCATTGTCTAACGGGTGGAAGTTTTATTGTTTATATCGTGCTTCGCAACTGCCATGTTTACGCTTCATGAATGCCATGTTTATGCTTCATGAATGCCATGTTTATGCTTCATGAATGCCATGTTTATGCTTCATGAAT
>ERZ827498.2712-NODE-2712-length-16294-cov-25.304760_pt1 | contig 16294 bp, 17 predicted proteins | sample MGYA00519865_ERZ827498 | MGnify/ENA primary metagenome ERZ827498 (study PRJEB31778, sample SAMEA3449328) | human gut metagenome | biome: human gut; feature: human-associated habitat; material: faeces | place: United Kingdom | collected 2010/2012 ...
TTATATATTCGCTTTTAAAACAAAAAGCGCCGCAGGATGCGGTGGAGTTTGCCACGGCAGCGGCGGTATTAAAGCACTCGATAGAGGGCGATTTTAACCGTGTTGCGGCAGCGGAGGTCGAAAGCCTTGCCGGCGGCGACGGCTCGGGTAGGGTGCAAAGATGATTTTTTATTAAGTGTTTTACTTGCTTATTTCCGATATGTATACTTCCTTAGCCCGTTTTTCGGGGGTAGCCGCCGCTATTGCGGCAGCGGCGGCTAAATTATAATCATTGGATACTTTTGAAAATTCGGGGCAATTCTTAACATATTCCGTAATCTGCTTTTGGTTGTAGTTTTGCAGGTCAATCTCATAATAAAAAGAGAGCTGTTTTTTACTCCCGAATAAAAAGCTTTCAAGCACGGCATAGACGGTTTTGCCGATTTGTTTTGCTTTGATTCCGTCGCTGAATACTATCCATTCTATGTTGTCGAGGAAGAATTCATCTAAAGCGCTCGGATTTTTCAACTGCCCTAATATCTTTAATATGTTTTCGGCAGTTTCCGGCGTCGGATTATTTTTGTAATCGCTAATAAGTTCAGATATTCTTTTCATAGTTACTTTCCCTTTTCTTTATTTCAATTACTACGGATTTCAATACCTTTTCACCGCGCAGAATTTCAGTGTTATATTTAATTATTTCAAAATGCCGTATGTTTTCATATAACAGTTGCTCTATAAGTTTCCTGTTATCAGGTGTATTCTGCGGAATATAATGTGTTCGGTCAAATTCAATCAGCTTCCAACCGCTTTCTTTTTTATCAGCTAATATGTTACCGGCAGGGGATTGGTTATTTTCGAAAATAAGATTGTTGACACTATCCCCGATAAGCAGCATAAGCTCGGCTCTTGTTCCGTTATCGGTTTCCGTAAAGTTTGAGACATAAAAGAACCCCTCGCTTAACCACCAATCGGATAAACGCTTTTCCAGTTCAGTAAGATTGCGGTTAAAATAATCATCGGTCCATATTCGTAACAAGTCATTGTTTTTGTCGCTCATTTAAGGTGCTCAACCTTTCCTTGAGTTACTATATATATTATAACTTATTTTTACATAATCGTCAAGTAAATATTACACTTAAATAAATATCAGACAATAATTAAAATACGATTAAACACCGTTATTATCGTATTTAATATAGTAAAATATTACACTAATACAAAAGATACTTGACATTTTGCAGAGTTATGTGTTATACTTAAATCATAAAAAAGGAAGGAAGTGTACTTAATGCCGGCAGTGGATTATAAAAAAGAAAAATCACAGCTTTTAGACGCGTTGTTAAAACAGGGAATGCGAAAAGGATATATAAGAGCCGAAACGATTTTAAAAAGATTCGGCTCTTATAAAGCAGATGAAAAAGAGCTTGACGAAATATTTGAAATCTTTAAAGAATCGGGTGTGGATATTCTTTCGTCGGAAACATTTTCGGACGGTGACTCCGACGAACAGGAAACCGATTTTAACAAGGTGCAGTATAATTTCTATCCGCAGGATAATACAAAAGGCATTGACCCTTTGCAGCAGTACATAAAGGAAATACACCGTTTCCCAAGCCTTACCCACAAAGAAATAATAGCTTTAAGCAAAAGAATAGCTGACGGTGACGAAAAAGCAAGGGAAACATTGATAAACTGTAACCTCAAATTTGCATTTTCAATCGCTGCACAATTTTTATGGAAGGGAATACCGCTGCTTGATTTGGTACAGCAGGCAAACATCGGACTGATGACTGCGGCTGATAAATATAATCCGAATCGCGGTACCCGCTTCAGCACATACGCAACATTTTGGATAAAGCAGTCAATATTAAAATACGGCGATGAGTGTGTAAGGCTTATCCATATTCCCGAATATGTAAGTATTGAGCTCAACAAGGTCAAAAAGATTTCGGCACAGTATTATATTGAATATATGAAATATCCGAGCGATACCGAGTTGGCTGATTTGACCGGATATACGATTGCCAGAATAAAGCAGCTTAAAGGGCTTGATATAAGCTGCGTTTCAATAGACGAACCAAGCGGCGGTGACGCGGACGGAACGCTGCTTGATACATTGGCTGCGGATGTTCAGTATGAGCAAAAAGAAATTGAACATCGCGACTGTAAAAGGCAACTGGACGAGCTTTTGCAAAAGCTTAATCCGCGTGACCGCCGAATACTTGAGCTTCGCTACGGGCTTGACGGCGAGGGCAGCAAAAGCCTTGACGAGGTAGGCAGGGAAATGAACCTGACCCGTGAAAGGATAAGGCAGATTGAATCGAAGGCTTTATCCAAGCTGCTTGAAATGTCGCGCAAAGCGGGTTTGGCTGAATATTTAAGAAATTAGTTTATAAGAAGGGTAATGATAATTACAACTGAATATCCGGGATTGTTACGCCTTATTGTTTGATTGAACCGGCAAAACCGATACAGCGTTAAGCTGTGTTGTTTGCATGCAAACAAAGGGTGTTTTTTGTTGCAAAAAAAATTCCCATCCTTTTTAAAGGGCGGGAATCGGATAGAGTAAATTATGCTTTTTGCTTTACACTTTTTTTATGCAGATAACGGCTGTAATAGTCAAGCGCGGTGATAATATATTCCTCTGCTTTGGCATCGGGCGTGCCTTGAGGGATATATTTTGAGAGTTTATCGCAGGAGAGTCTGTATTTCGGCTTTTGATTGCCTTTTTCTTCTTCAAGAATCTGCAATGTTTTTTCGTATGTAAGTTCTCCGCTTTCATACAGTCTGCGTAAACGCCGCGCCTGTCCATGTGAGGGGAAAGCCATACAGACTTCTATAACGTCGCAGAGGTCGCGTTGCGCTTCTTCACCGAGATATGATATTTCGGTGGCAGGTAAAAGTTTAATCTTTTCAGCATCAACATATTCCAATAATTCGGGTATTAAGTATGTAAGACGGATATACCGTCTTATTTGGTATTCGCTTTTGCCTTCCTGGTCCGCTAAAATCTGACGGGATTTTAACTTGTGTGCATTATGCACACAGGTTAGATCCGTGCGCTTACCCTGTCGTTTCATAGCGTCAAGCTTCATTTTGTATGCAAAGGCTTTCTCACTCGGTAACAGCTTTTGCCGCTGACAATTGCTGTCCACCATTATAATTGTTGCTTCATCATCCGTAACCGCGATTATATTGCACCGTATTTCCTCGTAACCGAGGACGCTGCAAGCATATTTTCTGCGGTGACCGGAAATAAGCTCATATCTGCTGCCGTCTTTTTTCCTGACGATTACAGGGGAGATAAGACCGTTTTTTCTTATGCTTTCCGTTAGCTCCGCCATGCTTTCATCATCAATGATATGATACGGGTGGTTCGGAAAATCATCAATTAAAGATAAAGAAATTTTTTTAATGTTTTGCACCAAGGGGTTAGTCTGTTCATTTTTATTCATAAAAAACACCTTTCGGATATGCAAAAAAATAACCGTTTCCGATCACTTTTGCGTTTTAAGTGATAAGGAAACGGTTTTTCTGCATAAGCAGGAATTTTTTATGCGTCTGTGAGTTCGAGTCTGCCGCGGGTACGAAAACGGGCTGATGTTTGCCGTAGGACAATAAACATTAAAGAAACTCAAAAACACGAAAAACCCTCGATTTTCGAGGGTTTTCCTATGTGTTCCATATTGTGAAACAAAGATGGCTGGGGAATAGGGATTCGAACCCCAACAAACAGAGTCAGAGTCTGTCGTGCTACCGTTACACAATTCCCCAAAATCGTGAACAAGATTTATTATACCATCGTTTTTCAAAAAGTCAAGCATTAATTTGCTTTTTTCAAAATTTTTTGTATTATTGCCCGTCGGCGGCTTAGTGTAAAATAAATGTAGGGAAAAACAGTACAAGAGTATGCCAATCGGAGAAATATACAAAGAAAGTGAAAAACTTTACGAGACAGAAGAAAAAATCAAATTGCAAACGCAAAATTCAGCAACAAGCCTTGCGGAGCTCTTTATTGAGCAGATAGATAATGAAATGTTGCGGGATAAAAAAAGAGAAAAGCAGAGGGGTATAGCGTTGAAAGACGCGGGGACAGAAGAAGCATATGAAGAAAATCTTGAATTATACGAACAATTAACAGGCAGTCTGATTATGCAAAATCCTGACAGAGCTGAAACAATCTCACAAAATGCTGCATATTTACAACGGTTTGTGATTTTTTATTCGTTTGTGAGTTCGAGCCTGCCGCGGGTACGAAAACGGGCTAATGTTTGCCGTAGGACAATAAACATTAAAGAAACTCAAAAACACGAAAAACCCTTGAATAATCAAGAGTTTTCCTATGTGTTCCATATTGTGAAACAAAGATGGCGGAGTAGGAGAGACTCGAACTCTCGCGCCGGGGTTTAGCCGACCTACGCCCTTAGCAGGGGCGCCTCGTCACCAACTTGAGTACTACTCCGAATTGCTGTACGTTTTTACAAAACTATGGCGGAGAGGATGGGATTCGAACCCATGTGCCTTTTGGGCAAACGGTTTTCAAGACCGCCTCGTTATGACCGCTTCGATACCTCTCCGTGATTTTGCGACTTTATTATTTTACCATAATCAAGTATATATGTCAATCATTTTTTTATACTTTTTGAATTTTCCCGCATATCCGTATTAAAGGCGTATGCTGATCTCTCCGGAGGAGAGATATTCTTCACTCCCGTCATCGTATCTTACCAGAAGCCGGCAGTCGTCGTCTATCATAACGGCGTATGCCGGAGTCTCCCTGCCGCCCGATAATACGGTTATGTTTTTACCGGGGACTATGCACCTTGAACGGTATGGGTCAAGATAGGTCTTGGCTGCAAGCGAGGAATAATAGCTGAAAAATCGGGTTATAATTTCGGCGGCAAGCCGATTTTTAAGCCCCGGCTGCTTTGTGTCGCAAAGCGCGCCTGCTTTGTTTTTTATATCTGCGGGGAAACCTCCCACGGGCGGATAAACATTTACGCCTATGCCGAGTACCGCGTAAGAAAGCGCGCCGCTTTCAACATCGAGAGAAGCCTCGGTTAAAATTCCGCACACCTTTTTTCCGTTAACAAGAATATCGTTCACCCATTTTATTTCGGCTTTTTGATCGGCAACCTTTTCTATTGCTTCGGCAACCGCCGCGGCTGCCGCCGCCGTTACCGAAACCGCCGCCGTTACCGGCAAGGTCGGGCGCAGAAGAATGCTTATGTAAAGCCCGCTGCCCGTGGGGGAGAAAAAGCTCCTGCCGAAGCGGCCTCTGCCCGCAGTTTGCTCGGCGGCAATTATAATTCTGCCTTCGTCCGCACCGTTTGCCGCCTCTGCTTTTATGAGGGCATTGGTGGAGGTCACCGTACCGAGTACCGAAACATCGTAATTTTTCGCCTGTCCGCCCAAAATATCATTTATTCCGCAGGCGGATAGAACATCGGTATCAGCAGAGAGCCTGTAGCCCCTGTTTGTTACCGACTCTATATTATAGCCCTCGTTTTTCAGGGCGGTCACGGCTTTCCAAACGGCGGTTCGGCTGACAGAGAGTATTTCCGCCGCCTTTTCACCCGATAAAAATTCTCCGCTGTTTTTTTGCAGCAATTCAAGTAAATTTTCTTTCAAACTCATTTTAAAACCCTACAGTGAAAAATCTTAAAGTAAAAGCGTTGTTTCAAGTGCTAATTTCATCATGTCGGTAAAGCTGTTTTGCCGCTCCTCGGCGGTGGTTTTTTCGCCCGTTATCAGCGAATCGGAAATAGTGAAAACAGCCGCCGCATGCTTTCCGGCAGCCGCTGCGTTCATAAAAAGCGCCGCCGCCTCCATTTCAACGCACAAAACGCCCATTTTAGCCCAGCACTCGGGCGGGCGCATGGACGCGGGCAGGGAGGTATCCGTATAAAATCGGTCGCTTGATAATACGCTGCCCACATGGTGACGAATACCCATTTTCTCGGCGGTTTCAACCGTTTTACGCAGTATCCCGAAATCGGCTGTGGGGGCGAATGTGCCGGGCAGACCGAACTGACCGGCGTAATTTGAATCGGTGCAGGCACCCTCGGCTATAACAATATCCCTTAATTTCACATTTTCGCTATACGACCCCGCAGAGCCTATGCGAATAATATTATCCACGTCAAAAAAATTGAAAAGCTCATAGGAATATATCCCGATAGAGGGCATACCCATTCCGCTTGCCATAACCGAAACAGGCTTTCCCTTGTAGGTGCCCGTATATCCTCTGACGGCGCGCACATCGTTTACAAGACGGGCGCCGTCAAGGAAATTTTTTGCAATAAATTCCGCGCGGTATGGATCGCCCGGCATTAAAACGGTTTCGGCAAAATCGCCCTTTTCGGCGTTTATATGCGGTGTGGACATATCTGCTGTTCTCCTTACTGTACCGCAAACGCGGTAGACTCATATAATGTGAGGGGGTGATATTTATGAATGAAAAAATGCCTTGCGGTATTTTAAGCGAACGCGATCTCGACGCCTATGGGGAATACTTAAAAAGCTTCGATAAGAGAGATGAAAATGCCGCAGGAATAGGGGAATATCTGAAAAAGCAAATAGGTAAGCCCGTAACGGTTGAGTCGGTAATATGCGGAAAAAGCGATAAAAGAACGGGCAAGCTTATAACCGTAGGAGCAGACCATATTGTGCTTAAAGGCGCGGGCTGCCAAACAACGGTTTGTAGGCTTGAAGACGTAAAGTTCATTACCGTTATGCACTCGGGCAATATGCGGCGGTAGTTTATTTTAAAAATCCGTTTATAATCTGTTCTTCAGCCTCTTGCTCGGTAAGCCCGAGCGTCATAAGCTTTATAAGCTGGTCGCCCGCTATTTTGCCTATTGCCGCCTCGTGAATTAAAGAAGCGTCAATATGATTTGCGGTAAGCTCGGGCAGGGCGCTTACTTTTCCGTTTTCCATAATAATGGCGTCGCACTCGGTGTGTCCGCTGCAGCGGTTGTTCCCGTTTATCATGGAAACAAATTTCTGCCGCGAATTGCCTTTAGCAACCGAGCGGGAAATAACATTTGCGCCCGAGTTCTCACCGTTTAAATCAACCGAGAAATCGGTTTCGGCGGTCTGGCTGCCGTGGGTCATAATCTTTTCGTGAATAACAAGCGTTGCGCTTGCGGCAAGAGTGGCGCGGGTCACGCGCTTTGTTGAGTCTATGCCCTTTATCTGTGCGGTTTCCATTTCCATATAGCCGCCGTCCTCAATATTTACTATTGTGGTGGGGTTCATAACATTTTCGCCGTTTCCGTCGCCCTCGCCGTAGTGCTTTTCAATGTACTTTACCTTGGCGTTTTTGCCTACGTAAAAGGTGTGTATGCCGTCGTGCCGCGATTCCTTCTCGCCGCAGTTATGAATACCGCAGCCCGCAATTATGGTGACATCTGAATTTTCACCGATATAAAAATCATTGTAAACAAGGTCGGTAAGACCGGTTTCGCTTATAATTACCGGAATATGGACGCTTTCGTTCACAGTGCCCGGTTTAATTATAATGTCTATTCCGGGATTATCGGTCTTTGTTTTTATATCGATATTTTCCGTGACCCGGCGGTTGGCAAGCTGTCCGTTCGCTCGGATATTGAAAGCACCGTCGGTGCTGTCGCCCATATCGGCGATTATCTGCAGCAATTGCAGTTCTGTGTTGTTCATATGCAGTCCTCCTTATCGCTGCCGGCAGTTACACGACATCCCATATCAAGAGTACCGAGCAATGCGGGAAGCACATCCGCCTTGACACCGTCTGCCTTAACAGACCCCGCGCTTATAACTATTATTCTGTCGGCTATATTCAGAATGCGCTCCTGGTGGGAAATTATCATTACCGAGCCGCCGAGCTCTGCGTGCATTTTTTCAAATACCTTTATAAGGTTGCCGAAGCTCCACAGGTCGATTCCCGCCTCGGGCTCGTCAAAAATAGTAAGCTTGGCAGAGCGGGCAAGCACGGTTGCAATTTCAATTCTTTTAAGCTCGCCGCCCGAAAGTGAGGAATTTACCTCGCGGTTAATATAATCCCTTGCGCAAAGACCTACCTGCGAAAGATATTCGCACGCCTCGTTAATACCGATAGGCTTACCTGCGGCAAGACCTATAAGGTCATATACGGTAAGTCCCTTAAAATGTACCGGCTGCTGAAATGCAAAGCTGATGCCGCGCCTTGCGCGTTCGGTGACCGACAGGCCGGTTATATCCTCGCCGTCAAGAAGTATTCTGCCGGAAGTAGGGGTTACGATTCCCGCAATTATTTTAGCGAGTGTGGATTTGCCGCCGCCGTTCGGCCCTGTTATTACAACAAAGCTTTCATCGATTTTTAAACTGATGTTTTTGATAATCTCCTTTTCACCGCCGTCAGAATCGGCGCTGAAAGAAATGTTTTCAAGCTCTAACATAGCTTCCTCCGTTTAATTTAATGCCTGCCGAACAATTCAAAAGTACCTTAACCCGAGCATGTCGGTGTGAATTTTTGAATTGTTCAGGTGCAAGGTTTTTGCGCAATTTTGCGAAAAAACCTTGCACTTTAAAAAGAATCACATTTTGATTCTTTTTAAAATCAGGCGACAATCAATGGATTCTGACGGTCAAAACAAAGGTTTTGACCCATAAAATCGAGATTTTAACTCGATTTTATATAATTGCATTTGCTAATGCAATTATTCAGTAGACATTAATTTAATCGTCTAATATATATAATACCTTTTTTTTACAAAAAAATCAACAGTTAAATAACCTGCGGATTTGCAAAGAATTTGTATTCTTTTTTAAAGCTTTTGTAATAATTTCTGCTAACGTGCAGATCCTTGCCGTTTGCAAGTCTTATTATGTCACTGTTGTAAGCGGAAATGTAATTGAAATTTACTACATACGCTCTGTTGATTTTGCAAAACTGATTTTTCGGCAGAGTACCGTAGACCCGCGCCATTGTTTTTCTGCAGCGGAGGCTTTCGTTTTTAAGACCTATAAGACAGTTTTTATTGTCTGCCTCCAAATAAAAAATATCGTTTGCTCTTATGCAGAAAATATCGTCACCGTTCTTTACCCATAACGGCCTGCGGGCAATATTATTAAGAAAAAAATCGTCAAGAACCGCGAAAAGAACGCCGTAATCAAGCGGTTTCAGGAGAAATCTGTAAGGCATTACCATAAATGATTCGAAAACAAAATCGGTATATGAGCTCAAAAAAATAATCGTGCTGCTGCAGTTGTTGGCTCGCAGGTGCTTCGCGGTTTCAAGTCCGTTGAGCCCGTTTATATGATAGTCCAGAATTATAAGCAGATAATCATTTACGCTTTGAAGTAAGGCTTCGCTTGAATCATAAATTTCCACCAATAGATCCAAACGGCGTTCGTTGGCATAATCGTAAATCATTTTCTTTGTCTTTTCGGCGCATCCCTTATCCTTGTCACATATTGCTATCCGCATTGTAATTCGTCCTTTCGCTTCTCTATTTCGACATTATTCGATAACAAATATTATAACGCGTTTACTATAAAATGTCAATAAACTTCTAGAATTATTACAATAAAGCATAAAAAAAGCGTTTTACTCTGATTTTTTTACCTTTTACTCCCGAAATATCCGATGATTTTCCGATTATTTGTACAATTCTTTCGCAGAAAGGAAAAATCGGATGAAATGTTTACAAATCGTGCGTTTTTTCCTTTCTTAAAAGAAAAGGGAGGAAAAAGGTATGAAAAATCGGGAAATTATTAAATATGTAAAGGAAATAAGGGAGGGTAACGCCTCGGGCTTTGAAGAGCTGTATGAGGCTTTCCTTCGGCTTATAAATTTCTACGGCAGAAAAATCGGAGAGGACGGCAGTGAGGAGCTGATTCTGTTTTTCACAGAGCTTTTGCATTCGCTCGATATCGGAAAATTCACACCTGATGAGAGTGAAGAGCTTAACAAATACATTGCGGTATCAATTCGCAATCGTTACATAGAGCTTTCGCGCCGCAAAAGCCGCTTATTGAGAATCAGCAATGAAATAACCGAGGAATGCGCCGACAGCACCGATGAACCCGATAGTAAATTCTTTTTGAAGGAGGGGCTCATGCTGCTTTCGGAGCGTCAGCGTACGGTGATAGACTACAGGTACTTCTGCGGCTACTCCGACCGTGAGATTGCCGACATTCTTTCAATCAGCCGGCAGGCGGTGCATAAGCTGGAGACTCGTGCGATATCTATATTAAAAGAATATTACTCAGTTTGTCTATAAACCTGAAAATTTATTTTTACGGCGGAAACGCCGCAGCTTTCGTTTTTTCAAGGGCACCGGGGTGAGTGCCCACGGAGCATAACAACCGACTGCCGCCTGTGGGGAATAAAAGTAGGGTGTTATGGCGCCGCGGTCAAAGAAAATTCGCGCTCCGGGCGACCGTTTTCTTTGAACGCCGCAAGAGTAGGGAGTGCGGCGAAAAAGTCGATACGCTCACTGTATATGATCGGGCGTTTCGGGCGATAATAAGTATATTAAATTATTATGGGTGATTCGGTTGAAAAAGCAAGGCGTTTTTTATATTAAAATAACGGCGGTATGTATTTTATGCTGCTTATCATTGGTTGTGGGAGGTTATTTTTATCTTCACCGCAGCCTGAAGCCTGCGGAGGGACAGGCTTCTGAAATTCCCTACAGCTTTTCTTTACCCGACAATAAGGGCTTGCTTTTTGATATAGCGGGAAACAGGACGTTTGTTTATCTTGATTTTGAAAATGAGCGGATGAATGTCATAATTCCGCAGGCAGAGAGCTTTGATCCGACTGACTTCGGATATTCGGGAGATTTTGAGCTTCGGGGAGAACTGCCGGTTTTGGCGGCACTGATAGATTATGCGGGCGGAATAACACTGCAGGAAAACGGAGAACAGACAAGATACACAGGTGTTCAGGTGACGGATATGCTGAGCCGAAGCACCGACAGCGAGCAGCTGCTGCGCAGAATAATTCCCGCAATCCTGCGGTCGGTTGCGGAAAACGGTCTTGAGGATGAAGCGTTTAATTATATTATTGATAAATCGGATACGGATCTCACCGTACCCGATTGCTTAGCATGGCGAAATTATATAAGCCGACTTTGCGAAAACGGAAGAATAATAAACTGAAAACCGATTTTTACCTTTTAAAATTAGACGAATATATGCTTGCGATTGACAACGCCGCTTATTATGGTTATAATATTAAGGTACAATTTCTCGGAGGTAGAGCTTTGAAAACGGTTAATGAAATTTTTGCAAGCAATGTATTTAACGATTCGGTAATGCTTGAGAGGCTGCCGAAGGATACATATAAGGTGCTTAAAAGCGCAATCAAAGAGGGCAAGGGAATCGACAGCAGCATAGCCGATACCGTAGCCTCCGCCATGAAGGACTGGGCGATTGAAAAGGGCGCTACGCACTATACTCATTGGTTTCAGCCGCTCACCGGCATAACTGCCGAAAAGCATGACAGCTTTATATCGCCCACAGAAGACGGCGGAATTATTATGGAGTTTTCGGGCAAAGAGCTTATAAAGGGCGAGCCGGACGCATCGTCCTTCCCGTCGGGCGGGCTTCGCGCCACCTTTGAAGCAAGGGGCTATACGGCATGGGATCCGAGTTCCTTCGCCTTTGTAAAGGATAATACACTCTGCATTCCCACGGCGTTTTGCTCCTATTGCGGCGAAGCGCTTGATCAGAAGACACCGCTGCTTCGCAGTATGGACGCGATAAACAAGCAGGCGCTGCGCATTGCAAAAATATTCGGGCTTAAAGGTGTGAAGCGCGTGAACACCACAGTGGGCCCCGAGCAGGAATATTTTTTGGTGGATAAAAAAATGTATGATAAGCGCCCTGACCTTATCTATTGCGGAAGGACGCTTATAGGCGCAATGCCGCCGAAGGGTCAGGAGATGGACGACCATTATTTCGGCGTTTTGAAGCCGAGGGTCGCCGCCTTTATGCGGGATCTTGATAATGAGCTTTGGAAATTGGGTGTGCTTGCAAAAACCGAGCATAATGAGGTCGCTCCCGCACAGCACGAATTAGCGCCGATATTTGCAACCACAAATATTGCCGCCGACCACAATCAGCTTACAATGGAAATGATGAAAAAGACTGCGCAGAAGCACGGTCTCGTGTGTTTGCTGCACGAAAAGCCGTTTGACGGAGTTAACGGCAGCGGCAAGCACAATAACTGGTCGCTTTCAACCGATACCGGCATCAATTTCTTAAATCCGGGCAAAAACCCCGGTGAAAACACTCTTTTCCTGCTTACTCTTGCGGCGGTTATACGCGCAGTCGATATGCACCAGGATTTGCTTCGCATTTCGGTTGCGACCGCCGGCAACGATCACAGACTCGGAGCGAATGAAGCGCCGCCCGCAATCATTTCCATGTTTTTGGGAGACGAGCTTACCGAGCTGCTCGATTCGATAGCGAGCGGTCAGCATCATGATAACGCCGAAAGGGTAAAGATGACCGTGGGCGCGGATATAATTCCCTTTATAAGGAAGGATAACACCGACCGCAACCGCACCTCGCCCTTTGCGTTTACGGGAAATAAATTCGAGTTCAGAATGCTCGGCTCCGCCTCATCTATATCCGATACGAATGTAATGCTCAATACCATGGTGGCGGACACCTTTGCCGTCTTTGCCGACAGGCTCGAAACGGCGGGGGACACCGAAGCCGAGGTTAAAAACATAATAAAGGAAACCGTAAAGGCGCATAAACGCATAATCTTCAACGGCGACGGATATTCGGATGAATGGCAGAAAGAGGCTGCAAAGCGCGGATTACTGAACCTCAAAAGCACGCCGGACGCGCTGCCGCTGCTTAAAACGGAGGAGAACATTGCGCTGTTTGAGCGCCATGGGGTTTTAAGCCGTGCGGAGATTGAGTCGCGCGTTGATATAGTGCTTGAAAATTATTCAAAAATCCTGCACATTGAAGCGCTTACGCTTATTGAAATGATGAACCGCGAGGTCATTCCCGCAATAAGTGAATATACCGACCGCCTCTGCACCGCGCTTATTAACAAGCGCAAGCTGGGGATAAAGCTCGATGAGCATGCCGATACCGAAATAATTGCCCGCCTTTCCGCAGCGGACGGTGAAATTTACAAGTTGACCTCCGAGCTTAAAATGGCGGTTATGACGGCGGAAAAAATTCCGAACATGCTTGAACGCTCGCGAATGTATCATGATACGGTGCTTCGCCTTATGAACGATATACGCAAATATTCCGACAGCGCGGAAGCGGTAGTTTCAAAGGATTGTTGGCCGTATCCGAGCTACGGCGAGCTGCTTTTCAGCATTTAATGCTTGACAAAAAGAGCGCTTTGGCGTAAAATAATATTATTGAAACGCAATGACGGGGATAAGTAATCTTTGTCCGCATTCATAAGAGAGGGGATGCTTGCTGAAAGTCCCTGCTTGCGGCATTTGACGAAGCTGCCCCGGAGCGGCGCCCGAAAGGGCAGACGGCAGCCGCCGTTATCGGCAAAGGTATTTTTAAGTACCGCAGAGTGCGGAGAAGCATCTCCGAAGCCGGGTGGTAACACGGATAAAGGTTTATTCGTCCCGGGCGCAATTGTTTTGCGCCCGGGACTTTTTAATTTTTAAGGAGGAAAAAATAATGAAATACGAAATTCTTAAATTATTGGCGCGCAACGCAAAATATACCGCCGAGGAAATAGCCGTAATGCTCGGAACTGAAGAAGCAACGGTTAATTCCGAAATAAAGCAGCTTGAAAAGGACGGACTTATCAAGGGCTACAAGGCGATAATCGACTGGCAGCGGCTTGACAGCGCCTTTGTTTCGGCAATTGTTGAGCTGAATGTTATTCCCAAGGCGGGACTCGGCTTTGAAGAGGTTGCGGAAAAGGTTATGAAGTATGATGAAGTGGAGTCTGTATATCTTATGTCGGGCGGATATGACCTGAATGTTGTGGTCAAGGGCAAAACGCTGCAGGATATAGCGCGCTTTGTTGCCCGTGAGCTTGCAACCATCGATTCGGTGACGCAAACCTCGACCCACTTTGTTATGCGCAGATACAAGGAAATGGATGTTGAGCTTGTAAATGACAGGGAAGACGACAGGGGGCAGCTCTGGATATGATTGATTACTCCCGCGTTATTAACCCCACGGTAGCGGAAATAAAGCCGTCGGGAATACGGAAATTTTTTGATATTGCCTCTACAATGGACGATGTTATATCCCTTGGCGTAGGCGAGCCTGATTTTCAAACACCGTGGCAGATACGAAAGGCAGGCATAAATTCGCTTGAAAAAGGGCATACGAAGTATACGGCAAACCGCGGTATCGCACAGCTGCGAAGCGCCGTTGCGGATTTTGTCAGCCGTAAATATTCCCTTACATATAAGCCGGAAAGCGAGATACTTATAACCGTCGGCGGCAGCGAAGCAATCGACGCATGTATACGCGCGGCGGTAGCCCCGGGGGACGAGGTTATAATTCCGCAGCCGAGCTTTGTTTGCTATGAACCGATAACACGGCTTGCGGGCGGAACGCCTGTGATAATAGAAACAAAGGCAGAGAACGATTTCAAGGTTACCTCCGAGGAGCTTGCTGCCGCAATAAGCGAGCGCACGAAGCTGCTTATTCTTCCGTATCCCTGCAATCCCACGGGAGCTATTATGGAAAAAAGCGACCTTGAAAAAATTGCGGAAATTCTTAAAGGCACAAACATTTTGGTGCTTTCGGATGAAATATATTCGGAGCTTACCTTCGGCGGCGAAAAGCATGTTTCTCCCGCGTCGATTGACGGAATGTGGGAGAGAACCGTCACCGTAAACGGATTTTCAAAGGCGTTTTCAATGACCGGCTGGCGTTTGGGGTACGCCTGCGGGCCTGCCGAAATAATGAAGCAGATAACAAAAATACATCAGTTTGCGATAATGTGCGCGCCGACCACCTCGCAATACGCTGCAATTGAGGCGCTTAAAAGCTGCGATGAGGATGTTGAGCGCATGGTTAGGGAATACGATATGCGCCGCAGGCTTATAGTATCCGGCTTTAATAAGCTGGGGCTTATCTGCCGCGAGCCGAGGGGGGCTTTCTATGCTTTCCCGTCAATCAAAGCCACCGGTATGAGCAGCGAGGAATTTTGCGAAAGGCTGCTTTATTCAAAGCGTGTGGCAGTCATTCCGGGTACCGCGTTCGGAAACAGCGGGGAGGGCTTTGTGCGCGCTTCCTACTGCTATTCGACCGAGCACATCAAGGAAGCGCTTGAGAGAATTTCGGAGTTCTTGAAGGAAACGGCTGATTAATACAAATGCTCCCCCCTGTGTAAAGGGGCGACGGTTTGTACAGACCAAAGGCTCCCTTCTTTTCGGCTTTGCCGAAACAGAAGGGTATTTATTTAAAATAAGGCTTTTCGCAGTGCTTTAGTCTGTAACAACCCCTCAGTCTCATTTCACTCGACAGCTCCCCTTACACAGGGGAGCCTTTTTGGGATCCTCCGTTTGCGGAGGCAGCGACGGTTTGTACAGACCAAAGGCTCCCTTCTTTTGCAACAGCAAACAGAGGGGAGCTGCCGCCGATAGGCGGCTGAGGGGTATTCTTTTAGCATCTGCCGTCTAATATCTAATATCTAATTTCTAATATACAGGCGTGGCGGTAGGTTTGCAAAAGGCTGCTGTTAAATTCTTTCGCCCGAGCGGAGAGTGTGCCTTCACGGGGTCGGTTCACTGAAAAGCCCGATATGCGGCGGGTAATAGCTCCAGCGCACAAACAGCACTATAAACACGCCCGCTATTATTGCCGAAATATAAATTGCAGCCTTGCTTTGCAGGCAGCCGCATTTAATAATTGCACGCTTTATGATCAGCATTGCAAGTACGCCTGTAAAGAACGAAAGCACGTTTAAAAACGGTATATCATAGCCGATAATGCCGGTATAGGTGTAGAAAAATACAACAATCGAAAGCATACCGCCGAAAATGCCCGCAACCGCCGCGGGAATATAATTCCGCGGTTTGTTTTTTATAACATAATATTCAATGACCGAATAGATAAGGGCGGGGAAGAAGATAAGCTTTAAATGCTCCCATGTGCTTTCGTTTACGGGAAAGAAAAAGCCGATGAAGTGATTATCGCCAGTCCAATCGTACAAAAAGTGCCACAGCGTTCCGACTGCGCCCACTATAATAAATTCAAGGACGGCGTTAAATTTTTTCATATAATTATCACCCATAACATATGATTACTTCCTATTAGGAACACTGTAAATACAAGGCTTTTCGGAGCCTACAAACCAGAAAAAATAATATTTGATCTATCACATTAC
>ERZ827498.2742-NODE-2742-length-16141-cov-3.725289_pt1 | contig 16141 bp, 12 predicted proteins | sample MGYA00519865_ERZ827498 | MGnify/ENA primary metagenome ERZ827498 (study PRJEB31778, sample SAMEA3449328) | human gut metagenome | biome: human gut; feature: human-associated habitat; material: faeces | place: United Kingdom | collected 2010/2012 ...
TGTCCGGTCTGCGCCAACCGTAAGCTGGCGGAAGGGGAAAACGACCTGGCAACCCTGCGCCCTGAGCTGGCCGCCCAGTGGCATCCAACCCGGAACGGAAGCCTGACTCCCGAAGACCTTACGGCTGGTACCAGACGGAAATTTACATCCATATCCCCAACAAAATACCAGTTATATATTAAACGCTGAAAAAGATTTATGAGTAATATCCAATACGCCGTATGCCACTTGCAGCGTGGCAGCGGCAATGACTCCGGGATGTCGTGCCATATAGAGCGCAAGACGGCTGACGGCAAAGTGTACATTCCCGATAATGCCAATAAAGCAAGAACACACCTCAATAGGGAACTTATAACTTTCCCCGACGGAGTGCGCAGCCGTACCGAGGCTGTCCAATACCGTATTGACAATGCAGGGCTTCATCGCAAGGTCGGCAAGAACCAGACAAAGGCAATCCGTATTATCCTTACAGGCTCCCACGAACAGATGATGAAGATTGAACAAAGCGGCAAGTTGGATAAGTGGACGGATGCCAATCTGAAATGGTTGCGTGATACATTCGGCGAAGACAATGTAGTTTCGTGTGTCCTTCACATGGACGAGAAGACACCACACCTCCATGCGACGGTTGTGCCAATCGTTACGGGGGAACGCAAGCGCAAGTCACGTGAGGGTGAGAAAAAGTATCGGACACAGACTGGACCAAGACTATCCGCCGATGATGTGATGGGCCGGGGTCGGTTGTCCACTTATCAGAACACCTACGCCGAGGCAATGCGGGAGTTCGGTTTGCAGCGAGGTGTTGTCGGCTCGACCGCAAAACACCAGTCCAACGGCGAATTCTACCGGCAGCAGATGCTGCAATACGAGAACGACATTGCCAGGCTGAATGCCGAAGTGGAGAAAGCCAACGAAGGACGGAATGTCCTTTTGTCGTGGATAGGCAGAGGCGACCTTGCCAAAGCAAAGAAAGACCTTACCGCCAAAGACAAACAGATAGCCCTGCTCAAAGAACAGATAGCGAAGTTGCAGGCGGAACGTGCCGCCATTATACAACACCACAAGCAAGAGATGGCGAAACTCCGAAACGGCTATCAAACCGAGATAGACAAGGCTATTAAGGAGGCGGAGTCGCTGCGCGAGACCATAGAGTCAAAAGACGCCCGGATAGAGCGGCAGTCTAAACGCATCGCCGAACTCGACCGCCAAGCCAATCCGCAACGCTATCGGCTGTCGTCGGGGGCGGAGCTTGTCAAACTCAATATATCGAACTACAACAATCCGTCGCTGCATATTTGGACACGGGGCGGCGAGGAGTTGTTCGATGATGTCAAGTTCCAGATTGACTACAACCTCGCCCAGCAGCACTACAACGACCAGATTACGGACGAGGAACTTGTCAATGCCGTCTTCGCACCGCAGGAACAGGTAAGCGAAGTACAAGCAGACCTGTTAGGCGCAGCCTTTATCCTCGCTTCCGGTGGCCCTGCCCAAACCCGCGTCGGAACTGGTGCCGGCGGCTCGCACTCCGACTTGCCTTGGGATGGGAAGAAAAACAACGGCAGGAAACGGTAGTATCATTTTCCAGATTTCACATCAGAGTTTTTATTTCGTTGATTGCCGTTCGCAGCAGATAATTGCATAGATAATACATTTACATATCATTTCAAAATCCTCTCAATGCGTGTCGTTGAGAGGATTTTGAATATATTCAGACGATAGTATAAAGAAATAAATTATGGTTTACGGTTACATTCGCGTTAGCAGTGATAAGCAGACGGTGGAAAACCAACACTTTGAAATCAACAATTTCTGCGAAAAACAGAATCTGGAAATTAATGACTGGATAGAAGAAACTATCAGCGGTACTAAAAATTACAGCAAACGGCAGCTTGGATTACTGTTGCGAAAGGTCAGCAAAGATGATATTATCATTTGCAGTGAGTTGTCTCGTCTTGGCAGGAATCTGTTTATGATTATGGAGATATTGAATATCTGCATGACAAAAGAGTGCAGGGTTTGGACAATCAAAGACAACTATCGTCTTGGGGAAGATATTCAAAGTAAAGTGCTTGCCTTCGCATTCGGTCTCTCGGCCGAGATTGAGCGCAACCTTATCAGTCAAAGAACAAAAGAGGCTTTGGCTCGAAAGAAAGCCGAAGGCGTTGTACTTGGACGTCCCAAAGGACGTAGGAGCAGTCCAGATAAATATAAGTTATCGGGGAAAGTGGTTCTTATTAATGAATTGCTCAAAAATGGAACTTCGCTTCGAAAAATTGCAAAAATCTGTAAAGTAGACAGGAATACACTGTCTCGATTCTTAAAGCTGAGACAAATGGCGGCAGATTGAGGAGCGATTTCGTGCAGCAACAGAATACGATTTGCGACTTCTCAACACCTGACAGTTGGGTGATACTTTCTCCGATTGAGCAAAGTATCAAGAGAAAAATAGAAGCTGTTGGCACTCCTCTCAAAGACTGGGACATTAATATTTATCGTGGTGTTCTTACCGGATGCAACGAGGCATTTATCATTAATTCTGAGAAGCGTGATGAGATCTTGGCGAATTGTCAAACTGACGATGAGCGCAATAGGACAGCTGAACTTATACGACCTATTTTAAGAGGCCGCGACATTAAGAGATACGGATATGACTGGGCTAATCTCTATCTAATTGCTACATTCCCGGCGCGAAACTATGATATTGAAAGATATCCGGCAGTCAAAAAATATTTATTGAGTTTTGCGGAAGATAGTCTTCGGGAAGCGGGCTACGATTGGGTGGCAGATAGCTATCTCGCTGATTTCTGTAAACAGAAGTTGGCTCAAACAGGAAAATTTGTGGAAATCGAAGGCAAACGCATAACCATAGGTAATACGCCGGAAAAAGCTCGGAAGAAAACCAATAACAAATGGTTCGAGACACAAGATAGCATCAGCTATTGGGAGGATTTTTATAAACCGAAATTGGTATGGGCAGAATTATCAAGAACAGGCAATTCTTTTGCAATTGATACAAGTAAAATATTGTTAGGTAATACTGGATATATATTAACGGTTCCCTCCAATAATATCAAGGAACTAGGCTATATTATGGCATTTATGAATTCACGCATAGTGCTTTACCAACTTGATAGATTAACAACTCGTTTTGATGATAATGGATGGCGTTGGTTGAGACAATTTGTTGAAGAAATAAAAATTCCCAAGTTTAGCGATAACCCCCAAATATCAGGAATCGCTCTTGAAGCATCAAAATCTAATCAGGAAGACATTAGTGAACAACTAAATAATATCATTTCCTCAATTTTGGGCCTCAACGAACAAGAACTATCTTATATTAATGACTCACTTAAAGGGTATTAATGAGGAGGATTTTTGTAAGCCAAAAATTATATGGAAACGCATTGGCTCTATATTACGATTCTCTTATGATGATAAAAAAGTATTTGGATTAGATAGTACATGCATTGCTACGGGTAAACATATCTCTTATTTGTGCTGCGTCTTAAATTCTGATATGGGACATTATTTGCTAAAAGATTCTCCTAAAACGGGGACAGGCGATTTACTTGTAAGCGTGCAAGCTATGGAACCTATCCTAATTCCATTTGATAAAAACATCGAATTACAACTTAATGCCATATTGAAAATTTATCTAGATAATAATACAAGACTGATAGATGAGAAAATCAATCGTATTGTTTACTCACTATACAGATTATCGGCAGATGAATGCCAATATATAACAGAGACCATTACTCAATTCCAATAAATCCAATTATCCTACATTCATTTGCTGTAAGGTTATACAAGTCAAAAAACATAGTGTCAATCGCTTTTGCTTTTTGACTTGTATAAGACTGCTGTATATCATCAACGGCTTCAATAAATCGTTGTTCTATCGCTGAACTAACTTTCAACACGGGAATTTTATCAAAGAAAATCTTACTTAATTCTCGTGTCCCACCTTGAAGTTCAGGAAAAGAATCGCGGAAACAATATTTGAATAGTGAGGAGTTTAGAAAAGCTGTTAAATATGCGACCAATTCACCTGTAATAATAAAACATTTTTGATTTGTCAAATATGCCCCTTCATCATATGTGAAAGGCATATATTTCGTCATATTTGGATATACAATTTTTGGCTTACAAAAATCCTCCAAATAAGCGCAGTTACGAAGATTGTATGGAGTATCTCCCTGATCAGCCCTATCTTTAATTTTATCCCAAAATTGGTCTAAATGAGCTTTTACAGCGGGATAGTCCTCAATATGAATACGCTCAAGTCTCCCCTTTATACCGTTATGAGTGTTGATTAACCATACGTCTGCCCAATCGTATATATACCTCTTAATATCGCGGCCTCTTAAAATAGGTCGTATAAGTTCATCCGTTCTTTGTCGTTCATCTGCATTTTTGCAGTTAGCTAATATTTCGTTTCGTTTTTCGGTTGATATGATGAAAGCATCATTGAAGCCTGTTTTTATACCATAGTTGATTTGAATATCCCAATCCTTCAATGGCGTTCCTACGGCCTCAATTTTACGTTTAATGCTCTGTTCGATTGGCGAGAGAATAACCCAGCTATCAGAAGACTTAAAATCACAGATGTTGTTCTGTTGCTGCACGAAATCGCTCAAATTCTTTATGCTGTCTTTGTTCTGTTTATTCGTAACTGCGCAGACCGTTTTATGTTGATTGCTTGCCTTTGCAAAAAGCAGAATATTAGTATCTACTGTTGCGCTCTCAAAAATTTTTACTCCTGCAAAATCTATCAATAACGCAGGATTTGTTTTGGTCGCAAAAAATTCTCTCGTCTTCTCGCCATATCCGGCGCGCATCCATTTATTAGAAGTAATATAACACAGGTGTCCATTGTTCTTTAGAAGCTGCCATCCCCGCTCATAGAATAAGCAGTAAATATCTCCAGTACGGGCAAAAGTCGAATATCCACAGCGCTCGTACAGCTTTGCAAGTTCCCCGCCATTGTTTTGCAACTGGATATAAGGAGGATTGCCTATTACGATATCGAAACCGTCCTCTACTCCGAACATCCATTTAGGGTCGAAGAACGGGCTGACAGCATTTTGGTCATAAGGATTCCACGCAGCCAACTGCTTTGCATCTTCCGGCGCGAAATTGTTATCATCAGATAACAACTTAGCCAACTTCTCGCGCAACGCTTGATCTTTTTCTCGCAAACGATGTTTTGTTGATGCCGATTTGGCAGAGAAATGCTGATGCCTTATCTCGTGTAACTCGTTCTTGGTTATTTCGATATCCGGATTTTCAAAAAGAATTCCTTGTGCGGCCCGCTCTTTTTTAGCAATCAGTGAATTTGCCGAAACAAACTTTGTTTCAAGATTCGGAAGTGTCGGAATACCGAAGTTCGGTTTAGAGACATCTTTCTCACAATCACAAATCAAAGAGATAAAGAAACGCAACTTTGTGATTTGAGCCGCAATACTTTGGATGTCGCTCCCGTAAAGGCAATTCTCAATAATAAAAAGTTTGAGGTCATAGATGCTTTCATCAGGCGAGATTCGTTCCAGAATATCAATCATTCTGTTCAGAAGGCCCATAGGGAATGCGCCAGAGCCACATGCAGGGTCAAGTACCTTAACAGATTTCAACTTATCCGCAATCTTGTTATACTCATCAACTTTCGACTCATCAAATGTGAAGTTATTATTAAAGATAGAGCGAATAAGTTCGCTATCCCCAAGGTAGGCAATAAGACTTTCATCTACCATATAATTGACAATCTCACGCGGGGTATAGAATGAACCGCTCTGATTGCGGGCTGTTTCCTTAGTCTCCGGATTGTATGCACCCAACAGGTTCTCGAAAACTTTACCCAACAATTCCGGGTCGAGAGCCACTTGTTGTTCTTCGGGAGAGTTCTCCTCAATGGTAAAATTATAGCGGCCCAAAATTGATATCAATCCTTTCTCCGGTTCAAAGAAAAGATTGTTTGGAACTACTGCTCTATGTTTGAAACGACCATCTGCAAAACGAATACTGTTCCGGCTGAATCCGTCGAAATTATAGCATTGCTCAACGCCGTCGATATAGCGAGTTTTATCCAGACATTCGAATAGTCCACCATTCATAAATGGGACTTCCGCAAACAGGTCGATTACTTCTTGCTCGCTGATGGAAAATAATTCCGCATAACGATATAATGTTTTAATATCTCTCTTACTTGCTGTTGCAAATTTGCGGGTATTGCCATCTTCATCTTTGATAGCACGGTTTAGTGTGCCAAAGAACAAATTTTGCAGAATTGCATTATAATAGTTTCCGTCGGTCGTGCTATACGGGTCAAAATCTTTTAGAATTGTAGCAAGAAACTCTATATCAAAAATGCGATTAGGAATCAAATCTTTCTGTTTGATAAACCAAACAAACATAATACGGGTTATCATGCGGATAACCTTCTTTTCAATATCATCACGGTCATCATCTTCGGTAGCGGTATTGTTCGGGAACGTGATATTTGATGAGCTGTCAACCGCCCATTGATACCACTCAAACAAATCTTTATAGAATTGCTTGGTAAGTGCCTCGACAGAGAATGCGGCTGTGATATCGCTTAATGTTTGCTTACTGCTTTTCAATATGCCGAACTGTTCTATTGCTGTCCGGCAGCCTCGTCCTTCACCCAATAGATATGTGTAGCGTTTGGTATCAGTTGATATTTTTTCATACTCACCTTGTCTATTGAATCCCCATGTTTCACTTACATACGAGAAACGCAAAACACTCTCATCTTTGCGATAGCAGAACATGAAAGCACCTGCATATGCCTCGACGATTACGCTCAATATCCACCTTGTCTGTCAGTTCCACTTCGTAAATGGCGATGGATTCTCCATCTGATAGCGATATGCGACCAAGATTGAATGCCTCTTTTGCCAAACGGCTGCTTACATGCACTGATGAAGGTCTATTATAAAATGTAACCTTACTCAAAAATATATCGTGAAGAAGCTGTTGCCATGCTTCACGGTTATACTTGGACTCGATAACTTCTTTATAATTCATGGGTTATTCGTTGTTATTGAAAACTTTCAGACAAAATAATTTCAGCGTCGGTCTCCGTTTCATTCAAAAGAGATTCCTCTGCCATGTAATATGGTGCATATTTCTTTGCCATTTCTATAATCTCTGCAAGAGCCTCGTCATGAGTCATTCGTGCTTTACCTCCTGTTCTGCGCAAATCTTTCTGAATACGTTGCAATTTCTTAGCGATATATGTAATAACTCCTCGCTCTGCCAGAATCTTTAATTGTGCGACTTTGAGATACAGATCACTATCATCTATTTCGCGCATAAAATTAGTAAGCAAACTGATGGCCGTGCTGACTTGTGCTCCCATACTGGATTGTTCTTCTCCGGATGTCTCTTGTGCCTGAAGTTCCTCATCTTTGATAATACGGAACTCATTTAGTGCCATTTCTACGTGCTGATGATGTTCATCAATCCGTTTTACCGGTTGCTCATCTTTTAGGGCTTTGAAATAGTTTAGAGCATCAAGGACAGATATTTCCTCTGCGCTTTTCGACACCAGGAAAAAGACCTTGCGAAAATTAGTTTTCAAAAATACCAGCGTATCACCGGATAGCGTAACACCATCCACTGTCTTTGCTTCTCGTCCTGTTCTGCTACGGAGAGATAGTTTTGCAATACGATTATATTCTCGACGATTTGTTTGGTAGAGAGTACGCAATTCTTCATAGAAAGGAATTTCTTTGTTGAAGTCCTCTTTGTGCACCTTCATACCCTCATCAAATAATTTACCGAGGTTGCGATCCAAAATCTCTTCCTGAGAATAAACTTGATTATCCTCTCCGAATGTGCTATGGAACGTTTGAATTTTGCTAACAGCAATTTGATTCAGATTAATCTCCCTATTACCTTCTCTTGAAGGATAGAATACATAATTGTATATATGTTTTGAAACAGAACCAATACGGTTTACCCGTCCTATACGCTGCATAAGACGAGTCGAGTTCCAAGGGGTATCATAGTTAACGATAACATTGGAACGGTGTAGATTGACACCCTCGGCCAACACATCTGTAGTAAGAATTATGTTATATTCATTCAGCTTGTTCTTATAGTTCGCATCGAAGTTCTCACGTATTGTCTTAAATTGTTGACTCCTGTTCTTTGCGGAAATAACAAGTACATCGGAACGATTTATACGACGTTGTAAATATTCCACAGTATCAACAGATTCAGAGAAAACAACCAATTTTTGTTCGGGGTTACGTTCACTCTTAAAGAGCTCGTGTTTAAGTAACTCTTGAAATTTCGCAAACTTAGAGTCGTCATCATCCGATATTTCTTTCCAGTCTGTAACCATTTTTTCCAGAATCTCTTGGTCTTGACGGAGCATCTCGATAAATTCAGGTCGAAAATCGTTGGCACCGAAAATTGCATTCTTCGGGTTATTCTCAGCTTTGGCATTCAATTTTTCTTCGATTTCCTCTTCTGAGAACTCGTATTCAAAAAGCATATTGATGTCAAGATCCGGAGCAATAAAGACCTTGTCATTATCGAACATATTTATCATGTTCTGATTTGCTTTTTTGAAATTCTCAATCGATACTTGGAAGGCATGAAAACTGCTTTCCAATCGCTTTACCAATCCGTTTTTACGAATACCTGCCAAACTGCGGCTTATAAGCTCCGCATTGTCATACAATCCATTAGATGCCTCTGGCTTCAAATATGCAATAGCCTGATAACGAGCATAGGTCAGCTTTTTCGTTAGCGTCTGCATCGCTTGTTCGAACAAATCTGCCAAATGCTCATTTAGCTCATATCTGCTTTCAATAGGTCGTTCCACCTTCGGGAAACCATTTACATCCTTGTTATAACGCGGGACACTCTCAATGTCGGTTCTGGTGCGCCGAACGGTAAGAGGTTTTATTACTCTATCTCGTACACGTTCGGCCAAATCCTTAAAATCATGTATATCAGCATTTGGATTATTTCGCAGTTTCTTGAACTCTTTTATAAGCGGTGCAAAAAAGGCTGTTAGATTCCCAACACCATCAACAGTACAACGACGAGGGTCTTGGAACAATAGTATTTCGTTATAAATATCGGCAGGCGTATTATTCATCGGAGTTGCCGATATAAGCATGACTTTTTTCTTGTAACCCGGTATATTGCCTGTTTCAATACGCGGCATTTTACAGATTTCCTGTAAATGCTTAAATGCCGATGTCGTATGACTGCGGAATTTATGAGCTTCGTCCACAAGAATGAGGTCGTATTCATCAGCATTCCAATAATCATAATTATCCTCGTCCAGAATCTTATCCAGACTTCCATTGGTAACAAAGTTTGCATACTTATCGATACCAAAGTCTTTGAATGTAGCTTTCCAGTTCTGTTCAACGGCAGGAGGATAAACTACAAGAATCTTGGTGTGTTCACGTCCATTTTCTATCAAAAACTTTTTGGCAATCATTGTAGCAATGACGGTCTTTCCTAAGCCGACTACATCAGCAAGGAAGAAACCATCATACCGAATCAGTTTTTGATAGCCCTCAATGACGGCATCCATCTGATAGTCGTATTTTGTATATCCTTCCGGCATATCGAATGGATCATCGTTATCAGTTGCCATAACACGGTCTAAGAAGTACTCCATGAGCATTTTTATATAAAGGTCGTATGGAGTAACATCTCCTTTAAGATAAGTTCGGTCAAGAGCGTTTTTTACGTCTTCTGCTGTTATTTCACAACCTTCCGCCTCCTTCCATAACTGTTCAAATTCGTCTTTGGCAAATTTAACGTCATCATATCTGTCCATTTTTACATTGAACTCATATTGACGTTCTTGGGAAATTCCTAATCCGTTACCAGAAAGATTGCTCGAGCCCGTAATGGCCAATCCTTGTGTGTATTGATTAAAATCGTCGGGATAAAGTACATATATTTTGGCATGAATCCTCTTTGATGGATGAGCACGAAGTTCTAACTTGCCATCAAGAAGGTCCTGCACCATTTGAAACATTCCTTCTTCAATCTCTTTTTTATAGTTAGAGGATCCAATGTCAGCACGTATTTTCCGCAGACAATCCTCTTTCACATCCTCCTCGGCACCAAAAAATAATTTTCCGGATCTCGCAGCTTGCGCTATATATTTATCGACATCGATACCTATCAGGACACGCACTTTCCCAATATTATCAAGAAATGGGCGCAAAGAGAAGTATCCGGATGCTCGAAGGAAGCCAACAACAGCATCGAGATTGCGAATATGTGGATTATGAAGCAATACGCCTTCAAATTCTTTGATTAGTGTATTACCGTCTCTATTCGTGAAGAAATGAGAGTGGATGTTATTCTGTTCGCTAGTCATAAATGTCTCTATTTTCGATGCTTCTTATTCTTGATTGTCGGTTCCGTGCTGCTCCAAAAAGAATCTTTTCTGTTGTTCAATCTCGTTACGCAACTCCTCTTCGGTTGGCATATAGGTCATATACTTTGCAGCATAGAGTTGTTCGTTGTCGTGAAGAACCGAGTATCGAGCAATCGTGCTGTCGGTATCAGTACACAGCAGAACTCCTACGGTCGGCGCGTCATCAGCACCTTTTACCAAGTCGTCATACATACGCACATACATATCCAACTGCCCGATATCCTGATGAGTCAATTTGTGCGTCTTTAACTCAAATATCACAAACCGCTTCATCTTAAAGTTATAAAACACCAGATCTATATAAAAATCGGCGGTATCGGTAATTATATGCTGCTGCCTTTCCACAAACGCAAAACCTCGGCCGAGTTCCAGAATGAATTTTTCAAGATTATCGACAAGAGCCTGTTCTAATTGAGATTCCGAGTAGTTGTTGTCCCGATGAAAGCCCATGAACTCCGCTACCATAGGATTCTTAATATATTCCAGCGGGTCGGATTCACTCCGAGGTGCGGGAATAGCCGTATCTTCGCGCTGTGCGGCAAGTCTTCGCTCATAATATTGTGTAGAAATATTGCGGTCAAGTGTCTTGACACTCCACATATCATCTGCGGCTGTCTTGAGATACCATTCACGTGCTTCTGGATTGCTTACAGAGAGAATACGGCGGATATGCGACCAATTCAGATTTTGCACACGCGTGTGCAAAATCTCCAAATCGCTGAACTCCAAATAGAATTTGCGATAATATGCCAAATTGCGCCGGCCATATCCGGAGCCATATTCAGCCGTAAGTCTATCTGCAAGGGCAGGGATAAGCCCCTTGCCATAGTCAGCACGGGCATTACCTTGCTGTTCTTCTTCCACAATACGGCGACCAATATTCCAGTAGGTTAGAATGGCGACCTGTCCGGCTGTTGCAAAAGCACGCTGACGGCCCTCTTCAATAATGGAACGGACATCTGCAACAAGTGAATCAAATATGATGATATTCTTCTTTGCCATAATTCTTTTGCTCTTTTGTTATTCAGTTCTCAATAGTTCATTTACACTCACATCCAATGCTTTGGAAATTTGGATAAGTGTTTCAATATTAGGTTGATTTGTGTTTGTTACCCACTTGGAAACCATTGCAGGGTCTTTATCCAACTGTTCGGCTAACCACTTGTTAGATTTATTTTTCTCCGCAAGGACGACTTTAATACGGTTAAGAAGTTTCCGTTCCATAATTATTCCTTCAATCTTCTACAAAGATACAGATTATTTTGATTTTCTTGACCCAATGGGATATTTATATCTGCTAGCCACAAGAAAATGATTAATATATCAATTTGTAATCTATAAAATGATTATCTTTGACACGTCAAGACAGATAAAAGAACTTATGCAAGAATTTATTAATTTACAAAAAGAATGTTTGGCACAAATTAATGCAATGCCCTCAGACGGCTGCGCATGCTCGATTAATCATTATTGTCAGCAACATGGCTGTAATAAAGGAGATTGCAGTGAATGCTTGCATCATATTCAGAGAGGATGCCCGTCCTTTCATTATTGCTGTGAGAGAATAACTTATTGCTATGTACTTCGATTCTTCAATAGATTTGCATCAGAGATAACGCACTTTATTAACAGGTATAATTTTTCTAGAATTACTTCTTTAAATGTAGTTTCTTTAGGATGTGGTCCTGGCTCTGAACTTTATGGAATCATCAAATCGCTTCGGTCTCGTCAATATCGCACACAAATTAACTATAAGGGTTACGATATGAATAATATTTGGAGGCCAATTCAAGAAATGAGCAAACGACATTTGTCTGCATTGGGATATAATATTGAGTTCCATACAACAGATATCTTCCGTGATTTTGAGGGATTTAATAATGAGGGTATAACTATCCTTGTTTTGAACTATGTATTATCGGATGTTGTAAAATATAAAACGGCTGAAGAAAGACAACACTTCGCTGATTGTCTTACTGACTTCATTATTGCCAATAAAATTAACTTTATCTTTTTTAACGATATTAACTTTTACGGTGATGTATCTATCAATTCTGGAGTTCAACTGATGAAACTAGTCATACAGAACTTGAGGCTGCGAGAAAAGACTGTCCATGATAAATATTTTTATTTCAATGGAGACCCTTATCGCGGAAATGAAAATTGGAGGATGTATGAATCAAACTACAATTTATTACCTGTTTTGCAAGGCAATAATTATATGAGAAATGTAGAAACCTGTGGCTCAAAACAAATATTTGTAAAAATACAATGATACTGTCAGTCTCGCGACGTACCGATATACCTGCTTTTTACAGTGATTGGTTCTTTAACCGATTGCAAGCCGGTTTTGTAGATGTACGCAATCCTATGAATATTCATCAGATAAGTCGTATAAAAATCTCTCCTGATGTAGTTGATTGCATTGTCTTTTGGACAAAAAATCCGAAGAAAATGCTTGATAGATTGGATGAATTGAGTGGTTATAATTATTATTTTCAATTCACCATTAATCCATACGATAAACAGATAGAGCATTATGTCCCCCAAAAATCGGAGGTTATAGCCACCTTTCAGGCGTTGTCGATGAAAATCGGGCCAGAAAAAGTTATTTGGCGTTATGATCCAATCCTACTGACAAATAAAATCGATGTCAATTATCATATTAAATATTTTAATGAGCTAGCCAAGCGGTTAAATGGCTATACAAACCGATGTGTTATAAGTTTTGTGGATTTATACAAAAAAACCATAACAAATACAAAGCCCATCAATATAAATGAACCGTCAGAAGATGAAATGAGATATTTGGCAGAATCTTTCGTGCAAATTGCGAATATGTACAATATTAAAATTGTTAGCTGTTCTGAGAAAATCCACCTGGAAGAACAGGGCATTGAGCATGGTCATTGCATAGATCCGCTACTGATAGAACAAATATGTAATTATAGTATTAAAACATCGAAAGATAAAAATCAGCGTAAAGAATGCGGTTGTGTTGAGAGTATTGATATTGGAGCATATAATACCTGTTGTCATAAGTGTGCATATTGTTATGCGAATTTTAATGATGAACAGGTGGAAATTTCAAATTCTCATCATATAAAGACATCATCTCTTTTAATCGGAGAAATACAAAATAATGATGTAGTAAAAGAACGAAAAATCTCCTTACTTAAAATAAATAGCTTATTTTGATGTTTGTTTGTCCAATATGTTTGTCAATGGTGTCAGACCGTCTCAGATGGTGTAGTTTGTTTGTATAAAATTTATTGATTACGAAGTAATACACTGATAATCAGAATATACACACTTCTTCAACGAGGAGGAATACTAAAAAGCGATTTTGAGGCCGACGGCCTCAAAATAATATCAATGCGAAGCGGCACGATTCCCGGAATGTGCCGCTTCGCATTTTACATACCCGGCCAGGTCAGGGAATCCACAGGACCTCGTCGACGGCATAATGGGCCGTGAGGGTGCGTCCCAGCAGGTAGAAATAGTCCGAAAGCCGGTTCAGCCAGGCCAGCGCCGTGGAGTCGACGCCGTATCTGGCGTCGGCACGGAGCGCGGCGCGTTCGGCGCGCCGGCAGACGGTGCGGCACACGTGGCACATCGACACCACGGCGTTTCCGCCCGGAATCGTGAATTTATCAATCGGTTTCAGAACCTCCTGCATGGCGTCGATGCGCCCTTCGAGCCATGCAACGGTCTCCGGGTCCAGCGGAGCGACCTTGTCACTCCCCGACTGCCCCGTGGCCAGCAGCGCCTCGACCGACATCAGCCGCGAAAGAATGCGGTTCAGGTCGCCGACCGACGACGCCAACGCAGCGTCGCCGCGCATGTTGTCGGCCAGCAGAGCCGTGAAAGCAGCCAGTTCGTCGACCGTACCGTAAGCCTCGACCCGTTCGTCGGTCTTGAAGACCCGCTCGCCGCCGATCAGCGAGGTCATTCCCTTGTCGCCCGTTTTCGTGTATACCTTCATATCCTGAAATGTTGTTTCGGCAAATGGTTGTTGAAAATCAGCAGGTAACCGCGGTTATCCACCGTCGTCGAAGCGTGTCCCGCGATAATCTGCCCGCACAGCGCCTGCCGTTCGCAGCCGTCGTAGGGCGACATCAGCGCCACGGTATGCCCCGCTTCGGCCGCCGCACGCACCAGCGCGAGCGTCGCAGGGCGCGGCAGGCCGCACGTGGCGACGCAGAACTCCGCATCCGCACGATTCAGGCCAAAGGTCGTATAGCCGCAATGAATCATCAGATTCTGCAACTGCACCGCCCGACGGCGGGAAACGCCCGCCGTGAGCAGGGCTTCGTACAGGTCCCGGCGCCCCGGCAGCAGGTCGTCGCGCATGAAGACGCTGCGCACAATGTCGTAGACGAACGGCGAATGTACTCCGTGACCGCGGAAATAACGGGCGCGTGAGAGCCGGTTGCGCAGTTCGGAAACCCGCCCGGGCAACCGGAAAGAAATGGGATGGCCGACGATCTTCATAACGTCTATTTTTTCAGCGACCCGGCCAGGCGGCCCGTCGAAAAGGCGATCTGAAGGTTGTAACCGCCCGTATTGGCGTCGATGTCGAGCACCTCGCCGGCAAAATACAACCCTTTGACTTTCAGCGACTCCATCGTATAGGGATTCACTTCGTCACAGCGCACGCCGCCGGCCGTCACCACGGCGTATTCGAACGGCGCATAGTCCGTGATCGGGAAAGTCAGCCCCTTGAGCGTACGCACCAGACGCGTGATCTGTTCCTCGGTGATTTTGCCGACGTAACAGTTCGCACGGATGTCCACCTCCTGCGCCAGCGGCATCACCAGCGGCTTGGGAACCAGCTTGCGCAGCAGTTCGCCGAAGAACTCGTTGGGTTGCAGCCCGGCGATTTCACGGGCGATGCGTTCGTACAGCACCTCCTCCGTGAGCGCAGGTTTCAGGTCGAGGACCAGCTTCACGCGCTTCTCTTCGATCAGGGCGTCCACCGCGTCGCGGCTCATGCGCAGCGCCACGGCGCCCTCGATGCCGCGGTCGGAAAATCCGATCTCGCCGAACTCCTCGCGCACGGGTTCGTTATCGACATAAAGCGTCGCGCGCACGTTGCGCAGCAGCACCTTGTCGAGGTATCTCATCTGGGCGTGCGACGACAAGAGCGGCGTCAGCGACGGACGCAGCGGCTCGATCGTATGACCCAGGTCGGCGGCGAAGGCATAGCCGTCGCCCGTCGATCCGGTCGCGGGATAGGAGACGCCGCCCATAGCGAGGATCACCGTAGCTCCTCCCCGGACAATATCCCCACCGGCATAAAACTCCGGCAGATTCGACTGCATGGTAGCATCATTCACGACAATCGTACCTTTCTTAGAAACTTCCAGTCCGGCCACCGAACGGGGAACGATCGGATTAGGCGAAACTCCGACAGCTACCACTACCACATCGGCATCGATCAGGTATTCGCTCCCTTCAACCGGCACAGGACGACGACGTCCGCTGGCATCGGGTTCACCAAGTTCCATTTTCTGAACCCTGACTTGTTTTACTCTTCCCTTTTCATCAGCGATATATTCTACCGGATTGGTCAAAGTGATAAATTCGCATCCTTCTTCCTTGGCATGTTTCACCTCTTCGAGACGTGCAGGCATTTCTTCTTCACTGCGCCGGTAAACAATCATCGCTCTCTCGGCTCCCAAACGTTTAGCG
>ERZ827498.2744-NODE-2744-length-16133-cov-2.559149_pt1 | contig 16133 bp, 19 predicted proteins | sample MGYA00519865_ERZ827498 | MGnify/ENA primary metagenome ERZ827498 (study PRJEB31778, sample SAMEA3449328) | human gut metagenome | biome: human gut; feature: human-associated habitat; material: faeces | place: United Kingdom | collected 2010/2012 ...
AACTTGTTGGATTAGGCGATCCATACCCGCTTCATCATAGCCTTCTTCATATTGGGCTTCATCAACGGTAAAGTTTTGCATGCTACGTCCAGCAGTACAACCATATTGTTCCAGTTTTCCTTTCGTAAAGTTGCTACGAAATGCAGATGAATGGTTATTTAAACTGATCACACCGATGGTAGAGTGATTACATGGATTTTTATTCACGAAAACTAAATTATAGCCAGATTCGCGAATATAGCCGGTTTTATTTATTGCTGCATCGAAGACTTCTTCACGCACTAATTTATTGGTATTTTTGACGAAAACACTACGTCCTCCTGCTTGAATGAAGGCACTCGGCATATTAGAAAGGTTTTTAATTTGAGTTTTGTTGAGTGAGTATTTAGCAAGCTTAACTAAATCCATTGCACTTGAAATGTTGCTGTCAGATAAACCAGAACTATCTGAAAAGCGGGTAGAGCGCATACCTAATTCTCTCGCTTTCTCATTCATTTTTTGGATAAATTGCAAACGGCTCATGCCTGCAGAGCGAGAAAGGGCGTGAGCAGCATAGTTATCAGAATGAACGAGCATCGCTTTTAATAATTCATTACAAGAAATTGGCGTGTATTTTGGTAATTTTGTATGTGTGCCTTTAATGTAATCGTAATCGTCGTCAGTAATCGATGCAGTACAATTTGCGTTTCGATTATTTTCAAGAAACACATTTGCCGTCATTAACTTGGTGACAGATGCGATAGGTTGCACATGATTTGGTGAGCTACTTTCTAGGACTCTATCATGAGTGAAATCATATACGATATAAGATTGTGCCGTCGCGACTGCGGGCACTAAACACAATACAGAAAGAACTTTTTTTAACATATCTTCAATATAGCTAACTCAGAGAATAAAACGAAGTGCACATTCTATCAGTTTTTATAGGGCTTTGGGATGAGTGAAAGAGAAAAAATTTGAAGTTTTTTTAACCGCACTTTTTTCTTTCATTTTTTTGATTTTTGCGATGCCGATCGCACAGAAGTGCGGTTAAATTTTTCGTTGTTTTTTAAATCTGCTAGCTTATCCGTCGGTAAATCTGTAAAATCTCGGCTCATTTTTAATATGCGAATTTTTTGTTGCTCAATTCTGAGTAACATCATCGCCGTAATGTGTAATAACGAGGCTTTATGTTAGAACAACCCCTTTCATCCGAAACGAATACAAAAAAGATTAACTTAATGGATTTAACGCGTCAGCAGATGCGTGAGTTTTTTGCTGAATTAGGCGAGAAACCATTTCGTGCGGATCAATTAGTGAAATGGATTTATCATTTTGGCGAAGATAACTTCGACAATATGACCAATATTAATAAAAAATTACGAGAAAAATTAAAAGCGGTCGCTGAAATTAAAGCGCCAGAAGTGGCGGTTGAGCAACGCTCTGCGGATGGCACCATTAAATGGGCGATGCAGGTAGGTGAGCAGCAAGTTGAAACGGTCTATATTCCTGAGGCGGATCGCGCAACACTTTGTGTTTCTTCTCAAGTAGGCTGTGCCTTAGCTTGTACTTTCTGTTCAACAGCACAACAAGGGTTTAACCGTAATTTAACGGTATCTGAAATTATCGGTCAGGTTTGGCGCGCATCAAAAATTATCGGTAATTTTGGTGTGACGGGTGTACGTCCTATTACCAATGTGGTGATGATGGGCATGGGGGAACCATTGTTAAATGTAGCTAATGTTGTACCTGCAATGGAAATTATGCTCGATGATTTCGCATATGGATTATCTAAACGACGCGTGACGTTATCCACTTCAGGTGTTGTGCCTGCACTCGATATGTTACGTGATAAGATTGATGTAGCATTAGCGATTTCACTTCACGCACCGAACGATGAATTGCGTGATGAAATCATGCCGATCAATAAAAAATATAACATCAAAATGTTGATGGATTCGGTACACAGATACTTAGAAGTATCGAATGCTAACCATGGTAAAGTGACTATTGAATATGTGTTATTAGATCATGTGAATGATGGCACAGAGCATGCGCATCAATTAGCCCAAGTATTGAAAAATACACCGTGTAAAATTAACTTGATCCCATGGAATCCGTTCCCAGAAGCGCCTTATGGTAAAAGCTCAAATAGCCGTGTCGATCGATTCCAAAAAACCTTAATGGAATATGGCTTTACGGTGATTGTACGCAAAACTCGTGGTGATGATATTGATGCCGCTTGTGGTCAGTTGGCGGGCGATGTAATCGACCGAACCAAACGTACAGCAATGAAACGTAAGTTTGGTGAAGGTATTGACGTAAAAGCGGTTAACTAAGCTAAATATAGCAAGACTTGTAAAGGAAAAATGGCTTGGATAAGAGTGATAAGATAGAGGAGTGATAAGATGAAATTAATCCCAATTAACATTCTAAGTGCGGTCATTTTTCCTTTTGTTTTTTCTGCTTGCGTTTCTCAATCTTCAGTCGATTTTAATAAACAACAAGCAGCCAAAGCGCGTGTTGAATTGGCATTAGGCTATCTGCAACAAGAGGATTTTGTTCAAGCAAAACTTAATTTAGATAAAGCCTTTGAACATGATGACCGCTATTATCTTGTGCACTCGGCACTTGCGCATTTTTATCAATTACAAGGCGATACGGAAAAAGCGAAGCAAGCTTATTTACAGGCGATCAAGTTAGATGATAAGCAAGGCGATGTGTATAACAACTTTGGTGCATTTTTATGTGGGCAAGGTGAGTTTGAACAAGCTTATTCACAATTTAATGCGGCACTTGCAGCACCGAATTATTATCATCAAGCCGATACTTACGAAAACATAGCACTTTGTGCTTTTGCTGGAAAACAAACCGACGTTTATCAACAAGCGTTGGATAAATTGCGCCAAGTTGATCCTTCCAGAGTAGAAAAGCTCCGCACACTCAAATAATCATTGCCAAAAGCCCCTTTCGACTTTAAAATTTGGTATTTAGTTTTTTATTGCTATTTCTTTTTTTATACCTATGAATACAATCCTTGAACAAACCGAAAAAACAGACATCTCTTTTGGGGATAGACTTCGTCAAGCTCGCGAAGCGTTAAATCTTTCTCTGGAAGATGCGGCAAAGGCAATTTCTTTACGTCCAAGCATTTTGGCAAAATTAGAAAATAATGAATTTGTCCAAAAAGATGTACCATCAACCTTTTTGAGAGGTTACGTTCGCAGTTATGCGAAATTTTTACGTATTCCTGATGCTGAATGGACACATTTAACTTTTGGTGAAGCACATAAAAATGATTTAAGTAAAAATACACGTGCGACGCGTTCAGTTAACCAATATTCTTCTCACAGCCGTTGGGTAGGCACACTCACAACAATTATTTTACTCGCTGCTGTTGGAATGACTGGCTTATGGTGGTGGCAAAATTATCAAAAATCAAACGAAGAACGTGATAATTTAGTGCAAACCTACGTTGAAAAAGAAAAAACAGCAGAGGTACCAGTTACTCATTCGAATGAAATTCCAGTAACAGTAAATACTCAGCCTGCGGTGTCAAGCAATGAAACTACGTCTGTAGTAGAAAAAACAAATAATGCTGCTGAACCCGCTGTTTCAACGACTCAAGAAAATCAAGCTCAACCAGTAAATGCAGAAGTTTCAACCGCTGCAACTTCAGCACCTACTATTGGACAAACTCAAGCACCTGTTGTGGAACAAACGTTACCTAACACAGAACCAACAACAGAGCAAACTGTGCCAGATACACAAAGTGCGGTTGAAAACCCCGCTATTTCTGAAGCACCAACTACAGCGAAAGGCGATCTCGTTATTGAGATCACGAAAAATTCAAGCTGGATTAGTGTGAAAGACCAAAACCGTAAAGTATTAGCGCAAAAAGAATATAAACAAGGCGAAGTTTTAACCTTTAATGGTAATGACTATGCATTGATTATTGGTGCGCCGGGTAACGTTCGCATTACTTATAAAGGCGAAGCGTATCCGCTTACAGTTGATGGCCGTGTGGCTAAATTTAAATTACCAAAACCTTAACGAATAATTTACGAAAGAATGTCAGCAGTAAAACCTACTATCAAACGTCGTGAATCGACAAAAATTTATGTGGGCAATGTACCAATCGGTGGTGATGCACCGATTGCCGTACAATCCATGACAAATACTCGCACAACTGATGTTGAGGCGACCGTTGCACAGATTAAATCGTTGGAACGTGTCGGCGCAGATATCGTGCGTGTTTCTGTACCTACCATGGATGCCGCCGAAGCGTTTAAAATCATTAAACAGCAAGTGAATGTGCCATTAGTGGCCGATATTCATTTTGACTATCGTATTGCGTTAAAAGTGGCTGAATATGGGGTGGATTGCTTACGTATTAATCCGGGCAATATTGGTCGTGAAGATCGTATTCGAGCTGTGGTGGATTGCGCACGTGATAAAAATATCCCGATCCGTATTGGTGTTAATGCAGGCTCATTAGAAAAAGATATCCAAGAGAAATTTGGTGAGCCAACACCAGAAGCCTTATTAGAATCAGCATTACGCCATGTTGAGATTTTAGATCGTTTAAACTTCGATCAATTTAAAGTAAGCGTAAAAGCATCCGATGTTTTCCTTGCGGTGGAATCTTACCGTTTACTGGCAAAAGCCATTAAACAGCCGTTGCATTTAGGTATTACGGAAGCAGGTGGCGCACGTGCGGGCTCTGTGAAGTCAGCAATTGGTTTAGGGATGTTGTTAGCAGAAGGCATTGGTGATACCTTGCGTGTCTCTTTAGCCGCCGATCCTGTAGAAGAAATCAAAGTTGGTTTTGATATTTTGAAATCGTTACGTATTCGTTCTCGCGGGATTAACTTTATTGCTTGTCCAACTTGCTCTCGTCAAGAGTTTGATGTGATCGGCACGGTGAATGCACTGGAACAACGTTTAGAAGATATTATCACCCCAATGGATGTGTCTATTATTGGTTGTGTGGTAAACGGTCCAGGTGAAGCATTAGTGTCTGACCTTGGCGTGACCGGTGGTAATAAGAAAAGTGGCTATTATTTAGATGGCGAGCGTCAAAAAGAACGTTTTGATAACGACGCGATTATTGACCAATTAGAAGCAAAAATTCGTGCCAAAGTTGCACAACAAGATCCAAAAAATCGAATTATTTAAGGAAAACTCGTGGCAAAAAATATTCAAGCAATTCGTGGGATGAATGACTGTTCCCCAACTGAATCTCCACTTTGGCAATGGATTGAAGGACAGGTTCGCCAAATTTTAAGCAGCTACGGCTATTCAGAAGTGCGTATGCCAATCGTGGAAAGTACGCCATTATTTGCTCGTGCAATTGGTGAAGTCACAGATGTTGTCTCAAAAGAAATGTACACATTCTGGGATAATGATGAGCAATTAACACTTCGCCCAGAAGGTACAGCAGGATGTGTGCGTGCTGCGATTGAACACGGTTGGATTTACAACAATGAACAACGTTTATGGTATATGGGACCAATGTTCCGCCATGAGCGTCCACAAAAAGGTCGTTACCGTCAATTCCACCAAGCAGGTGTAGAAGTATTTGGTATCGCAACCCCTGAAATTGATGCGGAGTTAATTATTTTAACGGCACGTTTATGGAAAGCGTTAGGTATTGATCAACATGTTTCTCTTCAATTAAATTCGATTGGTTCATTAGAAGCACGTGCAAACTATCGTTCTGCATTAGTGGCTTTCTTAGAAAATCACCAAGATTTAATGAGCGAAGAAGAGAAAGAACGTCTTGTAAAAAATCCATTACGTATTTTGGATACTAAAAATCAAGCATTACAAGACGTATTGGACGGCGCGCCAAAATTATTGGATTATTTAGATGATGAAAGTCGCGAGCATTTTGCGCAGTTATGCGGTCTATTAGATGCGGTTGGTATTCAATATGAAATTAATCCAAAATTGGTTCGTGGTTTAGACTATTATAATAAAACTGTATTTGAATGGGTGACATCAGCATTAGGTGCGCAAGGTACTGTATGTGGTGGTGGACGCTATGACGGCTTAGTTGAACAACTTGGTGGCCACGCAACCAGTGGTGTCGGTTTTGCAATGGGCTTAGAGCGTTTAGTGCTACTCGTTCAAGAAGTGAATAAATCGATTCCGGTAAAAAGTGCGGTAGATATTTACGTTGTTTATCAAGGTGAAGGTACAACGTTAGCCGCATTCCAGCTCGCTGAAAAACTTCGCTCAGAATTACCGCACTTAAGCACCATGTTGCATTGCAGCGGCGGTAACTTTAAAAAACAATTTAAACGCGCAGATAAGTCTGGTGCGACTCTGGCTCTTGTGCTTGGCGAAAGTGAAGTACAAAATAATCAAGTTGTGGTAAAACACTTACTTGGCGCGGCAGAGCAGCAAACCATTGATGTGGACAATTTGATTGAACACGTGAAAGCCCAATTTTAATTTTAGAAGGATAGGAAAATGGCATATACCATTGAAGAAGAACAAGAACTGAACCAGTTAAAAGAATGGTGGAAAGACAATGGCAAAACCATTATTGCCGCTTTTATTCTTGGTGTAGGCGGGATGTTGGGCTGGCGTTATTGGCAGTCTTATCAAGCCAATCAAATCATGCAAGCGTCTGCTGAATATGATGCGTTAGTTTATACCACAAACAAAGATGCCGCGGCACAACAAGCTAAAATGGCTGAATTTGTGAAAGCGCATGATAAAACCAGCTATGCGGTATTTAGCTTATTAGATGAAGCAAAAGGTTTCGTTGCAAAACAAGATTACGCCTCTGCTGAAAATAGCTTGAAACAAGCAATTGCTCAATCACAAGATGATATCTTAACGTCTCTTGCAGCGCTTCGTTTGTCTGCTGTGCAATTCCAACAAGGTCAATTTGATGCAGCATTAGCAAGTCTAAATCAAGTGAAAAGCCAAGGCTTTAGTGCACGTAAAGATCTTTTAGCGGGCGATATTCAAATCGCAAAAGGCGATGTAAATGGTGCTAAAGCAAGCTTTGAGAATGCACAAAAAAGCGGTAACCCATTAGAAAAACAAATGGCGCAGATGAAATTAAATAATCTGTAATATTTTAATTAGCCCGAATTGCTCGGGCTTTTTATTGGATTTTTGAGCTGATGATTCAGAAACCTCTTGTGCCACCTCCTATCATTTTTATTGGGTGCACACTTATCATGGCATATTTGCCTAATCCTTATCCATTATCAACCAATGTGCTCATTGCTTATTTGATTGTGTCGGTTTCTTCTGTCATCGCTTTTTTCAGCCTTTGGCAATTTTATAAAAGTAAAGCGAATATCAATCCAATTCACTTAGAAAAAAGTGATGTGTTTGTGGCAAATGGTATTTATCGTTTTAGCCGTAACCCAATGTATTTAAGTTTAGCTAGCTTGCTAGTTGCATGGGCGGTTTATTTGCAAAGTGCGGTCAGTTTTCTAGGTGTTTTTCTGTTTATTTATTTCATCACGCAATGGCAAATTAAACCTGAAGAATACTGGTTAGAGAAAAAGTTTGGTGAGTCTTATTTAGCTTACAAGAAAAAAGTCAGACGTTGGATTTAACCAATAAAAAAATCGCCTAATAAAGGCGATTTTTTACATTTTGAGAAACGATTATTTAGCTGCACAGCAGTCTGCGACTTTTTTCGCAAAACGATCTGCAACGAAATCCCAGTTTACAACATTCCAGAATTCTTTGATGTAGTCTGGACGACGGTTTTGGAATTTCAAGTAGTAAGCGTGTTCCCAAACGTCTAAACCTAAAAGAGGGAAACCTTCACAACCTGCGATTTCTTTACCCATTAATGGAGAATCTTGGTTTGCGGTAGAAACAACAGATAATTTACCTTGGTTAATCACTAACCATGCCCAACCTGAACCAAAACGAGTCGCTGCTGCTTTTTCAAATTCAGCTTTGAAGTTTTCTACAGAACCGAAATCACGTTCGATAGCGGCTTTTAAATCACCTTGTAAAGTAGTGCCTTTTTTCAATGATTTCCAGAATAAGCTGTGGTTTGCGTGACCGCCTGCGTTGTTACGTAACGCGGTACGTTTTTCAGCTGGGATTTTATCTAATTGGCTGATTAATTGACCTGCACACATTTCAGAAAATTCAGCAGGTAAAGTTTCTAACACGGCATTTGCATTATTTACATAGGCTTGGTGGTGTTTAGAGTGGTGAATTTCCATTGTTTGTGCATCAAAATGTGGTTCTAACGCATCATAAGCGTAGCCTAATTCAGGTAGAGTATAAGACATAATATGTTCCTTTTTTAAATGAAGTTAAGGTAATGTTTTTTGATAAAACAACATCAAAAAGTAACTAAATAGTAGCAGAAAATTTGATTTAGATCATCAAATCTTTTAATTATTTGATTATCCGATGAAAAAGCTAGGAAAATTTAGTTTGTTTTAAATCAATAAACATGCCAATCTACTTCTAAATAGTTATACTCTGAAGGTCTTAAAATCTCGTCAAAATTTCCCCTTGTGGTAGAATACCCGCTGATTTTTCAGAAGATTTTATTTTTAAGGCTGAGACTATGTTTCCTGCTCATCAACTTCAATTAGAACAATTAGCGTGCCAACGTGGCGATCGCGTGTTGTTCACTGATCTTTCACTGCAATTTCAAAGTGGTGATTTCGTGCAAATTGAAGGGCACAATGGTATCGGTAAAACAAGTTTATTGCGGATTTTAGCAGGCCTTGCACAGCCTGTAGAAGGTAAAGTGCGGTGGAATTCAGACGAGATTACAAAACAACGCGAAGAATACCATCATCAGCTGCTTTATCTCGGTCATCATTCTGGCGTGAAACCTGAATTAACCGCATGGGAAAATTTAAAATTTTATCAGCAGATTAGTCAAAGCCAACAAGGCACCGATATTTTATGGGATGTCTTGGATACAGTAGGTTTACTTGGACGTGAAGATTTGCCGGCAGCTCAACTTTCAGCTGGTCAGCAAAAGCGCATTGCCTTGGCGAGATTATGGATCTCGGAAGCGCCACTTTGGATTTTGGATGAACCTTTTACAGCAATAGACAAAAAAGGGGTTGAAGTTTTGACCGCACTTTTTGAAAATCATGCTAAAAAAGGTGGAATGGTGATTTTAACGAGCCATCAAGAAGTGCCAAGTACGCTATTGAAAAAAATCAACCTTGCTGATTATAAATATAACCCTTAGATTTTTATGATATTTTTACAGATTATAAAGCGTGAGCTGAAGATTGCGACCCGTAAGCAAGCGGAAATTTTAAATCCGCTTTGGTTCTTTTTGATCGTCATCACGCTATTTCCATTAGTCATCGGGCCGGATCCTAAATTACTTTCTCGCATCGCACCTGGAGTTGCTTGGGTGGCTGCATTGCTTTCTGCGTTGCTGTCTTTTGAGCGCTTATTCCGAGATGACTTTATTGATGGTTCTTTAGAACAATTGATGCTTACGGCTCAACCTTTAGCATTAACGGCACTTGCAAAAGTCGTTGCACACTGGTTGTTAACGGGGTTGCCGTTGATTCTACTTTCTCCTATTGCCGCTTTATTGCTCTCATTAGAAGTGAATATTTGGTGGGCATTGGTGCTTACACTCTTAGTAGGCACGCCGATTTTAAGCTGCATTGGCGCAATTGGTGTGGCATTAACGGTGGGGTTGCGTAAAGGTGGCGTATTGCTGAGTTTACTTGTGGTACCATTATTCATTCCGGTTTTAATTTTTGCTTCAGCAATTTTAGATGCCGCTACGTTAAATCTCCCTTATGGTGGACAGCTTGCTATTTTAGGTGCAATTTTGGCTGGCGCAATAACCTTATCGCCTTTTGCTATTGCCGCGGCACTACGAATTAGTTTAGATAATTAATCATCATGACGGTGAAAGTGCGGTCAGATTTTTAACTGTTTTTTATTTTTTGAATTAAGGATCTTTTATGTGGAAGTGGTTACATCCTTACGCAAAACATGAAACCCAATATCATTTATGTGGCAAATTAAGTCCATTTTTTGGTGTGATTGCGGTTCTATTATTGGCTGTTGGCATTGTTTGGGGCTTAGCTTATGCTCCGGCAGATTATCAGCAAGGCAATAGTTTCCGAATTATGTATGTGCATGTGCCGGCAGCGATTTGGTCAATGGGTGTCTATGGTTCGATGGCTGTTGCTGCCATTATTGCGTTAGTTTGGCAAATTAAAGCCGCTCATCTTTCAATGATAGCCATGGCGCCGATTGGTGCAATGTTTACCTTTATTGCTTTGGTAACGGGTGCAATTTGGGGTAAACCAATGTGGGGAACTTGGTGGGTGTGGGATGCGCGTTTAACCGCAGAACTCATTCTTTTCTTCTTATATATCGGTGTATTAGCCCTTTATTCTGCATTTTCTGATCGTGCGGTGGGCGCAAAATCAGCGGGAATCTTGTGTATTGTTGGCGTAGTGAATTTACCAATTATTCACTTTTCCGTAGAGTGGTGGAATACCTTACATCAAGGGGCAAGTATCACGAAGTTTGAAAAACCGTCGATTGCAACGCCGATGTTAATTCCACTGATTTTATGTATTTTGGGATTTTTGTTTTTATCCATTTGGTTTACGCTCGTGCGTTACCGCGTTGAATTGCTAAAAGAAGACAGCAAACGTCCATGGGTAAAAGAGTTAGCAAGTAAGCTGAAATAGTTTTTTATTTTTATTTTAGGGAGCGGAAAATGTTTTTCCAAAGTTGGAGTGATTTTATCAATATGGGAGGCTACGGTTTTTATGTGTGGCTTTCCTATGGCATTAGCCTTGTGGCAATGATTATTTTGGCGATACAAAGCGTCAAGGGGCGTAAAGCCGTATTAAAAGAAGTGTTACGCGAGCAACAACGTGAAGCCCGTTTAAACCAAGCAAATAAAGGGAATACGCTATGAATCCAAGACGTAAATCAAGACTTTCGATCATCATCTTTGTGATTTTAGGTATTTCGATTGCGACAGGTTTGGTGCTTTATGCGCTTCGCCAAAATATTGATTTATTTTATACCCCTTCGGAAGTTGTAGAAGGGAAAGACGGAAATCCTGATCAAAAACCTGAAGTTGGGCAACGTATTCGTGTTGGTGGTATGGTGGTCGAAGGCTCCGTTAGTCGAGACCCGAAAAGTCTCAAAGTTCGCTTTGATGTAAATGATATTGGTCCATCAATTACAGTAGAGTACGAAGGTATTCTGCCGGATCTTTTCCGTGAGGGACAAGGTATTGTTGCGCAAGGTGTGTTAAAAGAGCCAACCTTATTGGAAGCAACAGAAGTGCTTGCTAAGCATGATGAAAATTATGTGCCACCAGAGTTGGGTGAGAAAATGCAGAAAGTGCATAAACCAATGGGGGCAGAATTAAAAGGCGAGAGTGAAGCCGATCGTCGTTATAAAGAAACCCAGCAAAAATCGCAAGAAGGTCGCTAATGATTGCTGAATTAGGAAATTATGCGCTTGCTTTAAGTCTTGCCGTCTCATTCTTTTTAGCGATTTTCCCATTATGGGGCGCAGAAAAAGATCACCCTCAATTAATGTCATTGGCTCGTCCAATGACTTATGGTTTATTTTTCAGTTTAACCATTGCGTTTGCAGCATTGTTCTATCTGTTTGCTGTTAATGATTTCAGTGTGCAATATGTGGTGAATAACTCTAACAGTAGCTTACCGATTTATTATCGTTTATCTGCCGTTTGGGGTTCACATGAGGGCTCATTATTACTTTGGATTTGGTTATTAACCCTTTGGGGGGCTGCAGTAGCCTTATTTAGCAAACACTTGCCACAGGAAGCAGTAGCTCGTGTATTAGGTATTATGGGGATTATTAGCATCGGCTTCTTACTCTTCGTATTATTTACCTCAAATCCATTTACCCGTACATTCCCTGACTTCCCAGTAGATGGCAGAGAACTCAACCCAATGTTGCAAGATGTGGGCTTAATTTTCCATCCTCCATTGCTTTATATGGGATATGTTGGTTTTTCTGTGGCTTTTGCCTTTGCGATCGCCTCATTAATGACAGGAAAATTAGACTCCGCTTGGGCAAGATGGTCTCGCCCTTGGACGATCGCTGCTTGGGTGTTTTTAACACTCGGGATCGTGCTTGGTTCTTGGTGGGCATATTATGAGCTCGGCTGGGGCGGCTGGTGGTTCTGGGACCCAGTAGAAAACTCTTCTTTAATGCCTTGGCTTGCGGGAACCGCATTAATCCACTCTTTAGCGGTGACTGAAAAACGTGGCTCTTTTAAAGCTTGGACTGTACTTTTAGCAATCCTTGCTTTCTCACTTTGCTTACTGGGTACGTTCTTAGTTCGTTCCGGTATCTTAGTGTCAGTACACGCCTTTGCTTCAGATCCAACACGTGGTTTATATATTCTTGCTTATTTGGTTGTGGTAATTGGTGGTTCTTTAACCTTGTACGCTTACAAAGGCAACCAAATTCGTTCGCGTGATAATGCGGAACGTTATTCTCGTGAAACCTTATTATTACTAAATAACATCCTATTAATGACCGCACTTTGTGTGGTGTTCTTAGGAACGTTATTACCGTTAGTTCACAAACAATTAGGTTTGGGATCTATTTCGATCGGTGCACCATTCTTTGATCAAATGTTCTTGATTATTATGACTCCGTTTGCCTTATTATTGGGTATTGGACCGTTAGTAAAATGGCGTCGCGATCAGTTCTCTGAAATTCGTACACCGGTTGTTGTGAGTGTCATTGTGATGGCGATTGCAGGTTTTGCTTTACCGTATTTCCTACAAAATAAACTCACCGTCAGTGCTGTGCTTGGTACCATGATGTCCGTCATTATTGTGTTACTGAGTCTCTACGAAATGAAACAACGTGCAACACACTGCGAATCTTTCTTTAAAGGTATTACCAAACTTTCTCGTTCCCATTGGGGGATGATTTTGGCTCACCTTGGTGTGGCGATGACCGTTTGGGGAATTGCCTTTAGCCAAAACTTCAGTGTAGAACGTGATGTGCGAATGGCTGTGGGTGATACGGTACAGATTGCTAACTATGACTTCAAATTTGCAGGCGTGAGTGATGCAAATGGTCCTAACTATATGGGCGGTAAAGCACAAATCGACATTTCAAAAGCGGGTAAACCGGAAGCAACATTATTTGCCGAAAAACGTTTTTATACCGTCAGTAAAATGCCAATGACGGAAGCAGCAATTAATTGGGGCTTTACTCGCGATCTTTATGTCGCCTTGGGTGAAAAGATAGATGATAACTCATGGGCGCTACGCCTTTACTATAAACCATTTATCCGTTGGATTTGGATTGGCGGATTGTTTATGGCATTAGGTGGCTTGCTCTGTATGTTTGACCGTCGTTACCGTTTTAGTCGTTTGGTAAAACAGTCTTAATCGTGATGAGGGGCTAAATTAAGCCCCTAAAAATAGATGTAAATTGATCGTGTTATGAATAAAAAACTACTTATCCCACTTATTATTTTTCTTGCCGTGGCGGCAGCTTTTTTAGTTCAATTAGGACGTAACGCACAAGGTGATGATCCAAAAGCGTTAGAATCTGCGCTTGTGGGAAAACCTGTGCCACAGAAAACATTAACGGATTTATTGGAAAATAAAACCTACGGTAATGAAATTTTCCAACAAGGTAAACCGATTCTCTTAAATGTGTGGGCAACTTGGTGTCCAACTTGTTATGCAGAGCATCAATACTTGAATCAATTGGCTAAACAAGGTGTAACAATCATTGGTATCGACTATAAAGATGAATCACCAAAAGCTGTAAAATGGCTAAAAGATTTAGGCAATCCTTATAGTCTTGTGCTTAAAGATGAAAAAGGTTCTTTTGCATTAGATTTGGGTGTTTATGGCGCACCGGAAACATTTATCGTGGATGGTAAAGGTGTGATTCATTATCGCTTAGCGGGTGATGTAAATGAACGCGTTTGGAATGAGACCTTAAAACCGATTTATGACAAACTCGCGGAGAAACCATAATGAAAAAATCATGGCTTTTTTTAACCGCACTTTTGGTGAGTATCTCGGCGGCTGCTTTTATTGATGCATTGAATTTTGCTTCACCAGAGCAAGAAAAGGACTATCATCAATTAACACAAGAATTGCGTTGTCCTCAATGTCAAAATAACAATATTGCCGATTCGAATGCAACCATTGCAGTAGATATGCGTGGTAAAGTGTTTGAGCTGTTACAAGAAGGTAAAAATCGAAATGAAGTGGTGGATTATATGATCCAACGCTATGGCAATTTCGTGACTTATGATCCACCAATGACGACGTCAACAATCGTATTATGGATTGCCCCAATTTTGTTAGTGTTGATTGGCATTTTATTTGTATTTAAACGTAAATCCAAAAGCCCAAGTGCGGTCAATTCTGACGTAATTTTAGATGATGAAGAGAATGCACGTTTATCGGCTTTACTCAAAGAAAAGGATAAATAATGAATTTTGCATTAAGTATTATTGCGCTCACTTTAGTGGTGGCATTGATTTGTTTTTATCCATTGTTGCGTTCTGTCAAAGCGAAAGAAGATAAAAAACGTGATGAATTAAATAAGGCGTTATATTTTTCTCGTTTGCAAGAGATTGAGCAAGATAATCAACAGGGTTTAGTTGAAAATGTTGAACAACTCAAGCAAGAGCTACAAAAAACATTATTGGAAGATATTCCTCAAAAAGAGACTCAAACCATCGATAAAAATGCTAAAAATTACGGTAAGTTGTGGTTTGTTTCTGGTTTATTAGGTTTGGCCATTATTGCTGGTGCAGCTTATTTCCCTTTGGGATCTTGGAAAGCCGAAAATATGATGGAAAAGACATTGGCAAAATTACCTTATTTCTTTGAACGAATCAAAGAAGAAGACACAAACCCAATGACGGATGCAGAAATGCAGCAATTTTCGACCGCACTTCGTTTGGATTTACAAAAAACACCAAAGGATGCTAAAAAATGGTGGTTATTAGGTCAGGTAGGGATGAATTTAGGTAATGGAAAATTAGCCTTTGATAGTTACCAACAAGCGAATAAGCTTGAGCCGGATAATTTAGATTATAAGCTTTCTTATGCGCGTATGTTAATGTCTTCTGAAGATCAAACAGATAAACTCAGAGGTAACCAGCTTTTACGTGATGTTATTCGTCAAGATCATTCGAATCCTGAAGCCTTAAGTTTACTTGCTTTCAGTTATTTTGAAGGTGAGGATTATAAAATGGCAGCCGTCACCTGGGCAATGATGCTACGTTTATTGGAACCAGATGATCCTCGCGTGCCAATGCTTGAAAAGAGTATTCGTGCTGCACGTGATGCCCTTGCTTTACAGGAAGAAGAAAAAGCAAAAAGTGTCACACCGGAGAAATAATGAAACCTCAATTATTAGGTTTTCACCATATTGCAATTATTGCTTCGAACTATGCACGTTCGAAGCATTTTTATATGGAGATTTTAGGTGCTAAACAGCTAAATGAAACTTATCGGGCAGAACGAGATAGTTATAAATTAGATTTAAGTTTTCCTGATGGGAGTCAAATAGAGCTATTTTCTTTCCCAAATCCGCCTCAAAGAGTAACCAGCCCTGAAGCCTGTGGTTTACGGCATTTAGCATTCAAAGTAGAAAATATTGATGAGTATGTCGCTTATCTTTTTGAAAATAGCATTGATAGTGAACCAATTAGGGTTGATGAATTAACGGGAATGAAGTACACTTTCTTCCGAGACCCAGATTATTTACCCATCGAATTATACGAAAATAATTATTAACGTAGAAAATCAAATTATTATGAGTCATATTAAGAAAAAAATTGAGATTTACTCTTTTTGTATTTTAGCATCGTCAGTTGTTTTAGCCGAAGGTAGTAGTGTTGTATATGCAACAAAGGTAAAAACGCCTGAAAATAATCTTTCAGTTAATGTTTCTGAAAGTAATATTTCTGAAACAGTGAAATATATTGATGGAAAAGGGCAAAGAAGTTTAGATCCTAAATCTGAAAAAGATATGGAAGAGCTTGCTAATAGTGTTGAATTTGAAGTATATAAATTTAACGAAGTTGCAGCATCCAAAACAACGTTTCTTTCACCCGCGGGAATCTGTAGCGGTTTTAAAAGTACAGATGGTGTAGATGTAACAAATTCTAGTAA
>ERZ827498.2749-NODE-2749-length-16105-cov-3.640436_pt1 | contig 16105 bp, 10 predicted proteins | sample MGYA00519865_ERZ827498 | MGnify/ENA primary metagenome ERZ827498 (study PRJEB31778, sample SAMEA3449328) | human gut metagenome | biome: human gut; feature: human-associated habitat; material: faeces | place: United Kingdom | collected 2010/2012 ...
TAGCCCGTATGATTATGGCAGGCTATGAATATGAAGGAAAGATGCCGTTCAAGAATGTGTACTTTACGGGTATCGTTCGTGACAAGTTGGGACGTAAGATGTCCAAGTCCCTCGGCAATTCTCCCGACCCGTTGGAACTGATTGAGAAGTTTGGTGCCGATGGTGTGCGTATGGGTATGATGCTGGCTGCTCCTGCCGGGAATGATATCTTGTTCGATGATGCCCTTTGTGAACAGGGACGTAACTTCTGTAACAAGATATGGAATGCTTACCGCTTGGTAAGTGGCTGGACAATTGATGACAGTCAGCCTGTACCGGAAGCAGCAAGACTGGCATCTTGCTGGTTTGAATCCAAGCAGAATGAGGTTGCTGCCGAGGTAGCTGACTTGTTTAGTAAATACCGTTTGAGCGAAGCTCTTATGGCTGTTTATAAATTATTCTGGGATGAATTCTCTTCCTGGTACCTCGAAATGATAAAGCCGGCTTATGGACAAGGTATCCACAGTTCAATTCATAGTGCTGCGATTTCTTATTTTGATAATCTGCTTCATTTGCTTCATCCGTTCATGCCGTTCATTACCGAAGAACTCTGGCAGCAGATGTATGAGCGCGAAGAAGGTGAAAGTCTTATGGTATGTCCTTTGACTATAAATACTTATGTAGATGCTGATACTATTCGGCAATTTGAAGTGGTGAAAGAGGTGATCAGTAACATTCGCTCTATCCGTTTGCAGAAGAATATAGCTCAAAAGGAACCGTTGACATTACAGGTAGTGGGTGAAAATCCGGTTGCTGAATTCAGTGCGGTGATCCTAAAGATGTGTAACCTTACAGCAATTGATGTAGTGGATGCTAAAACCGAGGGTGCTGCTTCATTCATGGTAGGAACTACGGAATATGCCGTACCTCTGGGTAATATGATTGATGTAGAAGCTGAAATAGCCCGTATGGAAGCTGAATTGAAGCACAAAGAAGGTTTCCTGCAAGGCGTCATGAAGAAGCTGAGCAATGAGAAATTTGTGAATAATGCTCCTGCCGCTGTCCTTGAACTGGAACGTAAGAAGCAGGCGGATGCGGAAAGCATTATCAACTCTCTGAAAGAGAGTATTGCTGCGCTGAAGAAATAAACCTTTTGGTCCGGGAGTTCTCCCGGATCTTTACTATAAAGGAATTAGCCCTTGCAATATTCAACTACTGCAAGGGCTAATTTATTTTTTATAATTCAAATGCTATTACTTTTCCAATAGTTCTTTCAGAAAAGAATCCAACTCTTCATCCAGACCTTTCAGTAGTTCTTCATTCACGAGCAATGTATCATCATCCATCAGCAATAACTCTGCAATTGTCTCCTTTTCATCATCCACTAATACGAAAGAGTAAGGTTTCAGAATGGCCAGTTTGTCGAAGTCACCGCCATTCTTCATGCTATTAAGTAATGTAGAAAGAATACGTTCTACATTTTCGTAGAAATCATCTCCATCATACGTCATCCATTCCTCGATAGAGGCACACGCCAGATACTCGTCTTCATCGTCGAATATAGACAGTTCGCCGGAATTCTGGTTAGCTTGCAGATGAATGTCGGTCACAATGGTTTGCTCGCAGCCGCAAGTGTATTTGCTGACTGCTTGTCTTATGGTCTTTTCTAAGAGTGATAAAGATGCTTGGCTCAGTTTCATAATAGGTATTCTTTCTTAATGGATGTTCAAAGGTATAAAAAAAATAATTACCCTTGCATCATTTGATTAAAAATCATTCTTAAATCGTTCCATTTGGACATTCAATCGTGTCATTCCCTCTTTTCGTTCTTGTAATTCATTTAAATAGCGGGTTACTGCAAAGTAGTTGGGAACGTCGCTGATGTCTATTCCTCCCTGCTCTTTTTTCTCTTCTATCTTGTCTATGTCGTATGCTTCTTTTTGCGCTTTTAATGCCCATTCTTCCGCTGCCTGAATGCTATCTTGCATTTCATATCCTAAAGCCACGTTATATGCCGCATACATTTTCTGTTTTCCCTTTTTCTTCTTCTCGTAAGTCTGTTTCCAAAGCTCAATGGCCTGTTGCCAGTTGTTTTCACGAACATAAACGGCTGCATCACGCATATTCACGGAACCGCTTGTAAACAGATAACGGGAAGATGTTTTCCAATGTGGCAGCATATACTTTACAGGCACGGTGCCGGCAAATTCAGAAGCTTCTTTCAGCATTTCTGTTTCACTGATGAGCCCTGCACCGGCCTGAGCTATGCTGGGGGCAGCATAATCCCAGAAAATACTATCGTTGGTATTGATTGTTACCATCGGGCCATTTCGGTTAGGCAGGTATACTTTTACGGTAGGGTATACCTTTACGTCTATGGTTCCGGCATAAACACCCCACTCGCGCAGGTATTCAATTTTGCGGAGAGAGCGTAGTTGTATATTTTCCAAAGCTATCAGGAAATCGACATCCAGGCTTTCGATAAGACTTTCCACTTCACTTTTACTGAGGGTACTTTCGCGGGGAATCATATCATTGGCCCGTAACATAGAATCGCAAATAACGACTTCGTCGAAATAGTTTTCGTTGGCAAGTGCTTCAGCCAGTGCCTCAGTGGTTATTTTAGAATTTCCGTTGAAGTATTTTGTTTTGCGGGCAATTTCCGTCTCATCTTTTTTCTTTTCATCCGTTTCTTCTACGATCAGCTTGTTGTCCGGGATGGATGGCATATTATTTACCACGGCTACACGTTTTAGGCTGGGCGGGAAGCTAACTTCTGCCGGCAGCATATAGTCGATGGATAATTGCTCTACGGTCTGACAACCGCCAAGTAGCAGAGCACAACAGATCCCTAAGAGATGCGAATACTTAGTCATAGGCTTGTTCTTTATCTAAGAATAACAAAAATACACTTTTGTATGGATATATAAAAGCCTCAAACAGATTTTAACCGTTTGAGGCTTTTATTAGTGATTGGGAGAGGGCGATAGAGTGATAAGCGATTAATGTTTGGTATACTTATCACTCTATCACCTTATCACTCCTCTCATTACATATTTTTTCCGTGACAGTTCTTATACTTCTTACCACTTCCACAAGGACAAGGATCATTACGTCCTACAGTTCTTTCCGCACGAATCGGTTCACGTTTCACTTGCTCACGTGTATCCTGTTGGGCGGCAGCCTGTTGATTCGGATCATTCAGTTCCTGTTTTTGTTCACGGTATTTGCTCATGTCCTGCTTCTGTTCGGGAGCAGCCTGCTGAATTTCCTGTGGCTCCTGTACCGGAATTTGTCCACGCATCAGGATAGAAACAGTCTGGTTGTTGATCTTATTAACCATTGTATCAAACAGATTGACAGACTCCAGCTTGTAAATCAATAACGGGTCTTTCTGTTCGTAGCTTGCATTCTGCACAGAATGTTTCAATTCATCCAACTCACGCAAGTTTTCTTTCCATGCCTCGTCAATGACGTGCAGCAAGATAGATTTTTCAAAAGCTTTCACTACCTCCTTACATTCGCTTTCGTAGGCGGCTTTCAGGCTGCAGGAGATATTGTACATACGCTTGCCATCTGTAATGGGGATAAGGATATTTTCATACATATGTCCCTGAGTCTCATACACCTGTTTGATAACCGGATAAGCAATCTGTGCCATGCGGTCAGTCTTGCGCTTGAACAGATCCATGGCTGCATTGAATGCTTCTTCTGCAAGTTTCTCTTTCTTCTCGTTACGGAACTGCTCTTCGTTGAACGGAGTTTCCATAGCGAGTGTTTGCAGGAAGTCCATTTTGCAGTTTTCGTAGTCGGGAGCTTCAACAGCAGCGGCAACACGATCCCAGATCATGTTCACGATGTCCATGCCGATACGCTCACCCATCAAGGCATGACGACGTTTGGTATACACAACGGTACGTTGTTTGTTCATTACGTCATCATATTCCAGCAAGCGTTTACGGATACCGAAGTTGTTTTCTTCCACCTTCTTCTGTGCACGCTCAATGGAGTTGGAGATCATCTTGTGCTCGATCATTTCACCTTCCTTGAAGCCGAGGCGGTCCATCACACCGGCAATGCGGTCGGAGGAGAACAGACGCATCAGGTCGTCTTCCAGTGACACGAAGAATACGGAAGAACCCGGGTCACCCTGACGTCCGGCACGTCCGCGCAACTGGCGGTCTACACGACGGGACTCATGGCGCTCCGTACCGATAATTGCCAAACCACCCGCAGCTTTCACTTCCGGGCTCAGCTTGATATCCGTACCACGACCGGCCATATTGGTAGCGATGGTCACAGTTCCACTCAAACCGGCTTTGGCAACGATGTCCGCTTCTTTCTGGTGCAACTTGGCATTCAACACGCTGTGCTCAATCTTGCGCATAGTCAACATCTTGCTCAGCATTTCGGAGATTTCTACAGATGTAGTACCCACCAAGACAGGGCGTCCGGCTTGTACCAACTGTTCGATTTCTTCGATGACTGCTTTATATTTCTCGCGTTTCGTCTTGTAAACGCGGTCGTTCATATCTTTACGGGCAATGGGGCGGTTGGTAGGAATCACCACTACATCCAGTTTGTAGATGTCCCAAAGTTCGCCTGCTTCCGTTTCGGCAGTACCGGTCATACCCGAGAGCTTGTGGTACATACGGAAGTAATTCTGCAACGTAATGGTGGCGAATGTCTGTGTGGCAGCTTCCACTTTTACGTTTTCCTTGGCTTCGATAGCCTGGTGCAGACCGTCGGAGTAGCGGCGACCTTCCATGATACGGCCTGTCTGCTCGTCTACAATTTTCACCTGACCGTCAATCACAACGTATTCATCGTCCTTCTCGAACATGGTATAAGCCTTCAACAGTTGGTTGATGGTATGAACCCGTTCGGATTTGATAGCATAATTTGTCAGCAACTCATCTTTCTTGGCCAGACGTTCCTCATCTGTCAAGTTGGTTTCGTTTTCCAGTTCAGACAGTTGTGCGGCTATATCAGGCAATACGAAGAGAGTAGGGTCTTCCGAATTTCCGGTAATCAGATCCACACCTTTATCTGTCAAATCTACGCTGTTCAGTTTTTCCTCGATGACGAAGTACAACGGGTCGGTTGCTTCGTGCATACGTTTGTTATTCTGTTCCATGTAGATTTCCTCGGTCTTCAGCATGCCTGCTTTGATCCCCTGTTCACTCAGATATTTGATCAGAGGCTTGTTCTTCGGCAAAGCCTTATGGCTGCGGAACAAGGCAAGGAAACCTTCTTCCTGTTCTTTTTTGTCATTGGAAGCAATGGGGCGTTTGGCATCGGCCAAGTATTGGGTAGCCAGTTTCTTCTGTGCTTCTACCAGACGTTCCACCAGTGGGCGGAGCTGTTCGAACAACTGATCTTCACCTTTAGGTACAGGGCCTGAAATGATCAACGGTGTACGGGCATCGTCAATCAATACGGAGTCCACCTCATCGACGATGGCGTAATTGTGCTGGCGTTGTACCAGGTCTTTCGGGCTGATAGCCATGTTGTCGCGCAGATAGTCGAAACCGAATTCGTTGTTCGTACCGAAGGTGATATCTGCGAGATAAGCCTGGCGGCGTGCATCGGAGTTGGGCTGGTGCTTGTCGATGCAATCCACGCTCAAACCGTGGAACATATAAAGAGGACCCATCCATTCGGAGTCACGCTTTGCCAGATAGTCGTTCACGGTTACCACATGTACACCGTTTCCGGTCAGTGCATTGAGGAATACGGGCAGGGTAGCCACCAAAGTCTTACCTTCACCGGTTGCCATTTCCGCAATCTTGCCTTTGTGCAGTACCACACCGCCGAACAACTGTACGTCGTAGTGTACCATGTTCCATACCGTATCATTGCCACCGGCTACCCAGTGGTTCTGGTAGATGGCCTTATCGCCTTCAATACGTACGAAATCTTTGGTTGCGGCCAGATGGCGGTCGAACTCCGTAGCGGTTACCGTGATTTCTTCATTTTCGGAGAAACGCTTGGCGGTTTCCTTTACGATGGAAAAAGCGGCGGGCAGCACCTCGTCCAATGCTTTTTCGTAAATATCCAATATCTCTTTTTCCAGTTTGTCTATTTGAGCAAAGAGTTCTTCGCGTTCTTCCAGTTCCGTGTTTTCAACGCTTGCTTTCAGTTCTTCCACTTTGGAGCGTTGTTCCGCTGCCGAGTTACGGATGTATGCCTTCAGTTCTTCGGTTTTGGCACGCAGGGCATCATTGTCCAATGCGGCTATTTCCGGATAAGCGGCTTTTACTTTGTCTACCCACGGCTTTATTTCCTTCATGTCACGGGTAGCCTTATTTCCGAAAATCGAGCTTAAAAATTCATTAAATCCCATTATATATTTGTTTTTATTATTATTTACTAAAGTTTATATGGCGTGCAAAGTTACTGATTTTGCAATAGATAATGTAAAGTTGCACTGATTATTTTAAGGACTTGCCACGGAGAATGCGGAGTTTGTTCCTTAATTGAGCGGTGCGGCTGTGCACGCATTGGGGGCGCGGATGCGCATCGCACTCGATAGGGTGGGAGCAACGCGGTCTATGGCAACCGGCATGCGGATAATTTCCGGCTTTATTCCTTTGCCAAGAAGAATGAGGGGAGTGGCTATGGTGGCAGCGCGTACTACGCGGTTGTCATTGCTGTTTTCCTGCATAACGGTCCAGCCCGGCAAGACTTCGATAATCAAGTCGCCGGAGCGGTGGCGGTGGAACCCGTTGCGTATGTGCTCCATCTGTGGAGCCCAGGAACCCAGCAGTAATTGGTAGGCGGAATATACTTTGTTAACTCCGCTGAACTGCACCAGAAATTCTGCCGACTTTTGTTGTATTTCGGCAAGATTCAACTGCTTCTCCTCTATTAATTTATGATTGAGATATATCTGTTGATTATAAAAGCCTTCTACATATTGTCCTTCACCGTAAGTAGCCATCAGATACATGTTCAGCAAAGTGGCGCAACGGTTCAGATGGAATTCTCCTCCGGGAATACGCCTATGTCTGCTCCGTCCGGGTCGGCATATCCTGTGGACGCGATGCATAACAGTACGTTTTGCAGGCCTACTTTGCTTTCCAGCATATCCAGCAAGCGGGCGATGCTTTGGTCTAAGCGGGCGTAGGTGTCTTGCATTTCCATGGCACACTCTTGCGTGCTGCGGTGATTGTAGTTGCCTGCATAATAAGTGATTGCAAGCAAATCAGTGATGTCGTCCTTGCCGATATTGCTTTTATCCAGCAAATCCTCTGTCACACGGTTCACTTCATCGTTGATGAGCGGGCTGGTTATCAACCGGCGGTACTTGTTGTCCTTTTCTGTTTCAAATCTATACTTGAAAGGGATGGTGCGCCATTCGGGCAGGAATGTATAGCTTGTGATGGGGTGAAGAGGATTCCACTCCATCTCCTTGATGCGGAAGTCGGGTGATTGCCCGTCGTTGTATTGGCTCAGCCACCAGGGATACTCGCCGTAATAGGTTGTGCCGCACCATTTGCCGGTTTGGTGATTCAGCCAGAATGCGCCGTTACCGCTATGTCCGGCCGAAAGGACGGCAGCATCGCGAAAGGGGGCAATGGCATATACCAGTGCGGCGTTTTTAGTGGCTATTTTAAGTTCGTCGGCAAAAGTGGAAGTCAACAGTTGGGTAGGGGCGGTGTTCTGGTCGGTATAGTTACCCATGAAAGCGAAGTCGTCTACACAATTCTTCGGACGCAGGGTTTTGGGGTCAAACCAACGTTCGGCTATGATGCCGTTCATGGACGGTGTGGTACCCGTGTAGAGAGCGGCAATGGCAGAAGCGCGGTCGACGACATTGAAAGAATAGTCAGCCTGGCGGAATACTTTCCCTTCCCTTAACAGCCGTTTAAACCCCTTTTCTCCATACAATGACGAGAATGCTTCCATGTAGTCTGTACGCAGTTGGTCTATTGTCAACGTCACCACCAGTTTCGGAGATGGTGGCAGTGGCTGGGCTTGCAGGCTGCCGAATGTCAGTGCGAGTATGGAAGTTATCAGTCCTTTCTTCATTATTTCTTATCGTATGTGAGAATTAGGTTGCTTGCAGAACGTATCAGCAAACAAAGTGCCAAAGGTAACACTGCTAACGGAAATCTTTGCGGTATTACGAGCCAAAGCAATATAAAAAGTGTTAAAACAATAAAGTTCGCCAGCATATAACGGCTTCTTTTCTCTTTTCGCACTCTGTTCAGCATACAAGGCAGGCAGAAAAGATGAAGCGGATGGAACACAAACAGCAGATAATTGGGACTGACGGCAGGATGTTGGGAGAACAAGGCAAGGAATGCCAATATACATCCCGCCGTTCCGGCAGCAAAGAACAGCGCGAAATCAATTCCCCAAAGCGTTTTCTTCCGGCGTATGCCGTAGATGGTGGCGGCTGCGGTCAGTATAAGAAGGAGCAGGGCGGTCTGCATAGGGGTGAAGCCATCGGAAGGCTGTTCCGCTTCTTCGTTGCCGGTTACTATTATTTTCTCTTCATTCAGTACCAAAGGGCGTGTTTCTCCTTCTTTGTTTACAATGCGGGCTTGGTTGAAGTACTCTTGTACATAGAAAGGTACAAACATCATCAGTCTGCGGTTGATGGTTCTGTCGGCTTGGCTGCCCATACATAAGTCCATGCCGAAACGCGACCAGGGATGCCCCTTGCTGTATTTGTGCAGCAGGTCTCGGAAAGAAATGCCGGAATCAGTGTCTGTCATGTCGCCTGCGTATTGCAGCGTACCGTCAATGGATTTTTCTATTAAATCGCGCGGACGTGTGGCACAGTTGTCGTAAAAGAAGTTATAACGATATATCCGGTTTTCGGGGCGGTAATTCTCTTCAAGTAACATAACCAACTTTCCTTTCTCTTGTACAGTGAGATTCAACTCTTGCTGCCAGACATCGCGTTCCAGGTAATAATATTCTGCGGCAAAGCGTTCATAATCGGTTACTCCCAATTGGTAGTCCGTTTCACCCAAGGCAAAACGAAGGATGAAGTTGGGAGCATTGAAGTTGAATATGCCGTAATTGAATACTGCGTCAATGCCGCGGGTATAGTTTTCGTACCGTATGGCCGTGTGTCCGAAAAGGGAATATATTTCTTCTCCCGAGGCACATGTCAACAGACTGATACGTATAGAGTCCGGAATAACTCTTTTTGATTCTTGTGCCTGCATAGTGACGACGGACAGGCTGAAGAAAAGAAAAATAAGTGAACGGAAAACCGATGGAGATAACTTCATTTGTCTTTTTTATTATCATTGATTTAATCAAGAGTGTATCTTGTAATTCGTTACAAAGATAGACTTTAAATCTTAAAACAGCAATTGTCATAGGAGAACCTTTTTTTTTTATGCATGTGGAGCAAAGGAAAAAAGTGCTATCTTTGCGCCGCTTTAAATATATGCAGAATGAATCTTATTATCGATATAGGTAATACCGTTGCAAAGATAGCGGTGTTTAAAGATAAGGATATTGTAGAAATACTCTATGATTCTAATCAAACGCTTGAATGTCTGTCGGATATATGTGCGAAATATGCTGTCGAGAAGGCAATCGTGGCTACCGTTATCGATTTGAATGAACGGGTGTCGGCACAACTGAAAAGTTTACCCGTTTCATTGTTGTGGCTAAATGAAAAAACTTTGCTTCCGGTGGAGAATCTTTACGAAACGCCCGAAACCTTGGGATATGACCGGATGGCGGCTGTGGTGGGCGCATACGAACAGTTTCCCGGCAAGGATATTCTGGTTATAGATGCCGGGACTTGCATTACTTATGAATTTATAGATGCCGCCGGACGTTATCATGGCGGAAATATTTCGCCGGGCGTGCAGATGCGCTTTAGGGCGCTCCATGAGTTCACAGGAAGGCTTCCGCTGGTGCTTCGGGAGGGACGGCGCCTGCCGTTGGGCAGCGATACCGATACAGCAATGCGCGAAGGAGTGCTGAAAGGTATGGAATATGAAATTTCGGGTTACATAACGGCGATGAAACATAAATATCCTGAACTTTTGGTTTTTTTAACGGGCGGCGATGATTTTTCTTTTGATACAAACTTAAAAAGTATCATCTTTGCAGACAGATTTTTAGTATTGAAAGGATTAAATAGAATTTTAAACTATAATAATGATAGGATATAGACAAACACTCTTGGTGTTCTTGCTTATGATGTTGTCCGGAGCGGCAATCGCTCAAAATAATACGAATTCTCCCTATACACGATACGGATACGGACAATTGGCGGACCAGGGTTCAGGTAATAGCAAAGCCATGGGTGGTATTGCATACGGATTACGGGATAAATATCAGGTGAATTTCGCTAATCCGGCATCCTATACGGCGATCGATTCGCTTACTTTTATTTTTGACGGCGGTATTTCCCTGCAAAATACGAACTTCAGTAACGGTACGATAAAGCAAAATGCCAAAAACTCCAGTTTTGACTATATTACAATGCAATTTCGTTTGGGTAAATGGGCTGCTATGAGTCTGGGATTGTTGCCTTACTCGAATGTAGGGTATAGCATGGCGGAATACAAGGAAGATACGGATTATCCTTCCCAATCCAGCGCGTTGCAATATTATGGGGACGGCGGATTGCACCAATTATATTTAGGAGCCGGATTTAAAATATTGAAAAACCTTTCCGTCGGTGCTAACATCTCATATTTTTGGGGAGATATAACGCACACAAGAGCCATAACATTTCCGGGAAATTCGTCTACTTTGCCGCTGACTACGATAACAGGTACATCTATACAAAGCTATAAGTTGGATATCGGAGCACAGTATACGCAGGTATTCGGAAAGAAACATGAAGCTACATTAGGTGTAGTATTTTCGCCGGGACATGATTTGAACAACGACTCATATGTAGAGGATAGATTGGGAAATGAGAAAACGGGAACTACTGTGAATAACAGAGATACGGTTGCCGCTTTCGGTAGTCCGATGAGTTTGGGTGTTGGTTTCAGCTATGTGTATGACAAGCGTTTGACGGTAGGGGCTGACTTTACTTTTCAAAAATGGAGTTCAGTTACTTATATGAATGAGAAAAATGCTTTCTGTAACCGTACCAAGATTGCTGTAGGCGCTGAATTTCTTCCAAACCCTATGGGAAGGAGCTACTTGGCACATGTAAAATATCGTTTGGGAGCTTACTATTCCCAACCTTATTATAAAATAAACGGTATGCGTGCCGCTGACGAATATGGGGTAACTGCCGGTTTCGGACTTCCCATTCCGCGTACGCGTTCTGTGTTAAGCCTTTCGGCCCAGTATGTAAGAACCGAAGGCAAGACAGCCGCATTCCTGAATGAAAATACGTTGCGTATCTGTGTTGGAGTAACTTTCAATGAACGCTGGTTCTTCAAGCGGAAAGTTGATTAATGCTGAATGGTGAAAATAGACAATATAACAACTAAAATTTAAATACAATGAAAATTAAAACGCTTGTCGCTGTTTTGCTCCTTTCGGGTGGAGTAACCAGCACTTTCGCACAAAGTGATTGTAATGCCAATAGTAGTATCTCGCATGAGGCAGTAAGAGCGAAAAACTTCAAGGATGCTTACGCGCCTTGTATGGCAGTTCTGAAAGATTGTCCGACACTGAGATATTACACTTATACCGATGCGCAGAAGATTCTTACAGGTTTGATGAGTCAGATTAAGGATCGTAATTCAGCAGAGTATAAGAAATTGTTTGATGAACTGATGGCTGTGCATGACCAGAAAATGAAGTATATTCCTGAATTTGCTTCAAAGATGAAGGGTGTACCGAGTGTTGCGTCTGCATTAGGCACAAAAGCTGTGGATTATTTGCAATATGCACCTGCTCCTGATTTGAATCAGGCTTATGCCTGGCTGAAAGAATCAGCAGAAACCGCTAAGGGTGAGTCTGATGGTGCTGTATTGCACTATTTTGTTGATGTGTCCATGCAGAAAGTAAAGGCAGATACTAATCATACAGATCAATTCTTCCAGGATTATATCAATGCTTCGCAATACGCCGATGATGCTATTGCTGCAGAGGATAATGCAAAGAAAAAAGCTGTTTTGCAAACAATCAAGGATAATTTGGTAGCTATGTTCGTTAACAGCGGTGTAGCTGATTGTGAATCATTGCAGAATATCTACGGCCCGAAAGTTGAAGAAAATAAGGCAGACTCTGCTTTCCTGAAGAAGACCATCACTATTCTGAAGATGATGAAGTGTAATGAATGTGAGGCATACTTCAAAGCTTCCGATTATTTGTATCGTGTTAATCCGACTGCTGATGCAGCTGTAGGTGTAGCATATATGTACTATAAAAAAGGTGATTATGACACTGCGGTGAAGTATTTCGATGAAGCATTGGGCATGGAAACCGATAATGCAAAGAAATCTGAAATGGCTTATGCTACCGCTGCAGCTTTGTGGCAGGCTAAGAAACTGTCTCAGGCAAGAACTTATGCCCAGAAAGCAATCAGCTTTAATGAAAACTATGGCGAACCCTATATTCTGCTGGCTCAAATGTACGGTTCAAATCCCAACTGGAGTGATGAGCCTGCATTGAACAGATGTACTTACTACGTAGTTATTGATAAACTTCAACGTGCTAAAGCCGTAGATCCGAGTGTTACAGATAAGGTTAATGAACTGATTGCAACCTATGCACGTCATACTCCGCAGGCAAAAGACCTCTTTATGTTGGGTTACAAAGCCGGTGACCGTATTACGATTGGCGGCTGGATCGGTGAGTCTACAACCATTAGATAAGAATATGTCGCTACAACCTAACGTTGTCGGACATAAAAATATGAGCATAACCATTGCCCTGAGGGTGATGGTTATGCTTCTTTTATTTTCTTCCTGTTCCGGACGTAAAAAAGAGATGGGAGCTGCCATTACCGAACGTGATTCGTTGCCGGTTATGGATACTAAAGGGGTAACAACGCTGATTTCCGATTCGGGTATTACCCGTTATCGGGTCAATACGGCGGAGTGGTTGATTTACGACCGTAAGAAACCACCTTATTGGGCGTTTGAAAAAGGTATATATCTGGAAAAATTCGATTCTTTGTTCCATACTGAAGCCAGTATCAAGGCCGATACAGCTTATTACTATAATAAGAAAGAATTGTGGAAGCTGATAGGAAATGTACACATACAGAACCTGAAAGGAGAAAAATTCGATACGGAGTTGCTGTATTGGGATCAGAATAAAAAGCGTGTCTATTCCGATCAGCGGGTGCGTATAGAACAACCCGACCAGATAATTTATGCCATTGGTTTTGAATCAAATGAGCAATTGACAAAATACCGTTTCTTCAAGACGGAAGGTATCTTTTATGTGGATGAGGACAGTGTCACCCCTTCTGATACGTTGAAAACAGACAGCATCAAATAATATGATGAGCACTATAATTTACTTATTGATAACCATGGCTTTCTCCGCTTTTTTTTCGGGGATGGAGATTGCTTTTGTTTCCGTGGACAAACTCCGTTTTGAGATGGAGCGGAAACCGGGTATTACGTCAAGCATCCTTTCTTGTTTCTTCCGCAATCCGAATAATTTTATTTCCACCATGCTGGTGGGAAATAATATCGCGCTGGTTATTTATGGTATCCTTATGGCACAGATTATCGAGGTGAATCTGCTGGCGGGTATGATTGATAATCATTTTGTAATGGTGCTGGTGCAGACTATCATATCCACTCTTGTTATTCTTGTAACGGGCGAGTTCCTTCCGAAGACGCTGTTCAAGATTAACCCGAATCTGGTATTGAGGGTATTTGCTATACCTTTATTTGTCTGCTACGTTATTCTGTTTCCCATATCAAAGTTTGCTTCCGGACTGTCTTATCTCTTTTTGCGCTTATTTGGCATGAGGATAAATAAGGAAGCGTCCGATAAGGCATTCGGCAAAGTCGATTTGGATTATTTCGTGCAGTCGGGTATAGAGAATGCTGCTAATGAGGAAGAGTTGGATGCGGAAGTGAAAATCTTTCAGAATGCGCTTGATTTCTCTAATATAAAAATACGCGATTGTATTGTTCCCCGTACGGAAGTGGTGGCAGTAGATGTGACGGCCTCGCTCGAAGACTTGAAGAACGTGTTTGTGGAGTCGGGTATCTCCAAAATTATTGTGTACGATGGGAATATAGATAACGTAATCGGCTATATTCATTCGTCTGAAATGTTTAGAAATCCGGCGGACTGGAGAAATAATGTCAAGGAAGTACCCATTGTGCCCGAAACGATGGCGGCACATAAATTGATGAAACTTTTTATGCAACAGAAAAAAACAATTGCTGTTGTGGTAGATGAATTTGGAGGTACATCCGGTATCGTTTCATTGGAAGACTTGGTTGAAGAAATATTCGGGGATATTGAGGACGAGCACGACAACACTTCCTACATCTGTAAACAAATTGGCGAACATGAATATGTGCTGTCCGCACGTCTTGAGATAGAGAAGGTAAATGAAACGTTCAATCTTGAGCTGCCCGAATCGGATGAATATCTTACGATAGGCGGACTGATTCTGAACCGTTATCAAAGTTTTCCGAAACTGCATGAAGTGATAGCCGTTGACAAATATCAGTTTAAGATAATTAAGGTGACAGCCACTAAAATAGAATTGGTACGGTTGAAAGTCACGGAATAATTTCGTTTCAGCGTAAATTTTTAAAGAATAAATAGATGCATATTAGCATTTTTTGTATCTTCGTGCGCTAAAAAGAACATTGAATAGAAAATAATAATAAACAAATAATTCATATTAACTAAAATGGCAACATTACAAAACATTCGGTCTAAAGGGCCCTTATTGGTGATTGTTATTGGTCTGGCGCTGTTTGCCTTCATCGCGGGAGACGCGTGGAAAGTACTTCAGCCGCACCAGTCACAAGATGTAGGAGAAGTGAACGGGGAAACAATTTCCGCTCAGGATTTTCAGGCATTGGTAGAGGAATATACGGAAGTGGTGAAATTCTCCAGCGGCTTGAACGCGTTGAGCGATGAACAAACCAATCAGATTAAGGATGAAGTCTGGAGAGCATACGTAAACAATAAACTGATTGAGAACGAAGCTGAAAAGTTGGGTTTGACCGTTTCTAAAGCGGAACTCCAGGCTATCATTGATGCCGGTGTACATCCGATGTTGCAGCAGACTCCGTTCCGTAACCCGCAGACCGGTGCTTTCGACAAAGATATGTTGAAGAAATTCTTGGTAGATTACTCTAAGATGAACAAGGCTCAGATGCCGGCTCAATACGCGGAGTATTACAATTCCATGTATAACTTTTGGAGTTTTGTGGAGAAGTCACTTATACAGGCTCGTTTGCAGGAAAAATATCAGGCTTTGATTACGAAGTCCCTGTTCTCTAATCCTGTTGAAGCGGAAGATGCTTTCAATGCACGTGTAGACCAGTCTGACTTGTTGTTGGCGGCCGTTCCTTATTCTTCTATTGTAGATTCTACAATTGTTATTAAGGAATCCGAACTGAAAGATGCTTATAATAAGAAAAAAGAGCAATTTAGACAATATGTGGAAACCCGCAACATCAAGTATATTGATGTGCAGGTTACTGCAAGTCCGGAAGACAAAGCTGATATTCAGAAAGAAGTAGAGGAATATACTGCGCAGCTGGCTGAGAATCCTTCCGATTATTCAAACTTCATTCGCTCAACCGGTTCTACTCAGCAGTATGTTGACTTATTCTATACAGACAAGGCGCTGCCTGCTGACGTTGTTGCCCGTTTGGATTCTGTAAAGGTAGGTGGTGTATATGGTCCTTACTATAATGTATCGGACAATACAATCAATTCTTTCAAGAAACTGGCCTCTGCTGCTATGCCTGACTCCATTCAGTATCGTCAGATTCAAGTGGTTGCAGAAGATGCTGCCAAGACCAAGACTTTGGCTGACAGTATCTACACAGCCATTAAAGGCGGTGCAGACTTTGCCGAAATTGCCAAGAAGTACGGTCAGACAGGGGAGGCAACATGGATTTCTTCTGCCAACTATGAAGGTGCTCAAGTGGATGGTGATAATTTGAAGTATATTGCAGCCATCACTACTTTGGGTCAGAATGAGTTGGCTAACCTCGCTTTGGGACAGGCAAACGTTATC
>ERZ827498.2755-NODE-2755-length-16079-cov-2.812282_pt1 | contig 16079 bp, 14 predicted proteins | sample MGYA00519865_ERZ827498 | MGnify/ENA primary metagenome ERZ827498 (study PRJEB31778, sample SAMEA3449328) | human gut metagenome | biome: human gut; feature: human-associated habitat; material: faeces | place: United Kingdom | collected 2010/2012 ...
AACAATATCACATTTTCTTAATTCTAAAGTACATGTTCCATTATCAATCCTACTCACATATTCTATATTGTTTAAAAGCCTTATAAGTCTATAACAATTTTGTTTAACTAACCTAGTATGATTGTTTATATTTTCAGAGTTATACTTTCCTTTATTTTCAATCAAATTATTGTTAGTTTCAAATATTTTATTAATAGGTTTTTTTATATCATAAGCTACATTAGATAAAAACTCTGTTTTAAATTTATTTTTTTCTTTTATTCTATTTAGTTCTTTTTCTAATTGTATCGACTTAAATTCACAATCTAACATTCTAAATACTACTATAAGTGATCCTTCTTCTTCTCTTTTTACAATAGCTAATGATATATCAACATTATTTAACTTATCTATTGTAAATCTTCTAAAATTACCGTAGTTTTCTTCTTTTAGATAGGTTTTTATAGATTCATTTAGCTTCTCTAGACCTATAGTTTTTAGCATCCTTATACTTGCTTCATTTCTATAGATATGCTTTTTTGTCGTTGGATTTACTATCACTATTCCTTCCGGTAATGTTTGAAGTAGTAATTTATAAGTTTTTTCACTTTGTTCTATATTCATTATTGTATTTTCTAATTCTGTTATATCTATTACTATACTAATCAATAAATCTTCATCATTTAACTTTATATTAGTTGTTACTAACTCAACTATTCTTCCATTTATCAACTCTATCTTATTTATAACCTTTTCTTCTTTTCTACTTATTACTAATTGTATATTTGATAAAAATTTTTCTCTAAATTTTTTACTTACAATATTTTTTATATCTTCTATAAATATTTCTTTCTTACCGATATTTATATCTAATATTTCTAACCCTTTATCATTTATATATTTTATATTTTTGTTGTCATGTATTATAACCCCTTCATTTAATACATCCATTAAGTTTTTGTACATATTTTCACTTTCTTCTAACTTGTTTTGTATTAATGTGGTTTGAGTTATATCTTTTAGTATACATACTATAACTGGTCTTTCATCTATAATATCTGTTATACATTCTAATCTATATATTTTTCCATCATAAGATTTAATATTGAGATTTCCTCTAGCCTCTGTTGCTATTTTTTTTATTTCATCCATTAAATTTTTATATTTAGGAAACTTAAACTGCAAGTATTTTGATATGTCTATCCTATTTTCTTTATTTTTGTAGTCTTGTATTAACATATTAAATGCTTCATTACTATAAATAAATTTCTTATTGATATCTAGGATAAATATTGGAATGTCAGACTCTTCTATTGATTTGCTTATTTTATTGCTAACTCCTAGTATTTCATCTTTATAATTCTTTTGAAGTTCTTTTTCTGACTTTATTTTCTTTTTTACTTCTTTTATATATGATTTTTTTTGGTTTAAATCATGTCTATTATCTAGTAATTCTTTATTAAATAGCTTTATACAATCTATAATTGAACATTTTAATATTATAATATTCAGTATTATATTTATTAAAATGCTATATTCAACTTTAATATTACATACATATAATAAACCTAAAATTAGTATAAATTTATATAAAAAATTATTAATTTTTAATTTTTCTTTTAGGGTTAATATAATTACAAACTTTAAAATAAGTATCATGCTAATCAAATTTATATTACCTATTATGATATAGCTATTTAAGTATAGATATATAAAAAACTCTCCTATATATATTAAATTTTCTAATATCATCACCTTTCTTTTATTTAATGTATATAGTATTAAAGATATAATAGGTATAGAAAATATAACAATTATATTTATATTTTCTAATATTTCCTTATATTTGTATAAATTCATTATATTAATCACCATCCTTTTTTCATTTAATTAACTTTATCTAAATTTAACTGTATTTTTAACTAATTTTTCTGTATAAACCAAGATGATATTAATACTTTTTGCTATATAATTAATGTTAGCAGATTCATGTAAGTTTTTTTGTCGTTTTTGATTGTCTAATCATGAACTTTTCAACAAAAAAAGCCTTATTTAGTTAAATAAGGCTTTTTTCTGATTTTAGTTCTTTTTGTAACTTTTTCAATGCTCTCTTTTCAATCCTAGATACATATGATCTTGATATTTCTAATTTTTCAGCAATTTCCCTTTGTGTCTTATATCCACACGTAGTTAGACCATACCTTAATAGTATAATCTCTTTCTCTCTCTTAGTGAGTATTTTATCTAATTGTTCATATAGTTTACTAATTTGAACCTTTAATTCTACTTGGTCTAATATATAATCAATATCTGTCCCTAAAACATCAATAAGACTAATTTCATTACCTTCCTTATCCATACCTATAGGATCTTGAAGAGATACTTGAACTTTATTTTTCTTATTAGTTCTAATATTCATAAGAATCTCATTTTCAATACATTTAGATGCATAAGTTGCAAGCCTCGTACCTTTTTCTATATTATAAGTTTCTATAGCTTTAATAAGCCCTATAGTACCTATAGATATTAAATCGTCTTGATCCTCACTAGAGTTATTGTATTTTTTAGCTATATGAGCTACTAGTCTCATGTTTCTCTCTATTAAAACTTCCTTTGCGTGTTCATCTTGTTCTTCCTTAAATTTTGTTAGATATTTTAATTCTTCTTCAGGGGTTAATGGTTTTTCAAATGATTTTAAGATCGTCAAAAGGCCACCCCCTTTTTATTTCATGTCATTTTAAATTATATGAAGGTGACCTGTTTTAATTGCTATATTTATTTTTTTTTATTTAATTTTATTATTTATTTTCATGCATATTTCTTTGAATATTGGTAATGCTTGTTTGTTTCCATTTTCATTACCCTCAACTAATACTGTTATAGCATATTTAGGTTTATTTTCAGGATAAAAGCCAGTTATCCAACTATGATTTACCTTTATATTATTCACAGTACTTTGGGCTGTCCCAGTTTTTACTCCACATCCACCAGGTAAATCATTTAATTCTTTACCTGTGCCTTCTTTAGATACATTTTTCATTAGCTCTTTTACCTTACTAATTGAATATGGAGATATTATATCTTCACTTTTAGTATTCTTAAATGTTTTAATTATATTTTTATTTGAGTCTAATATACTATCATATAAATACAATGGTTTATATGTTCCATTATTAGCTATAATTTGAGTCATTTGGTTTACTTGTATTGGAGTAAACTCCATGCTGCCTTGACCTATTGCCAAGTTTCTTATAGATATATTCTGTGGAATTAAATCAAAGTTCTCTTCTTCTAATCCTATATCCACTTTCTCTTCCATATGTAGTTTTCTAGCTGCCTCTATTATTTTTTCCTTTCCTACCTTCATTGCTATATCTAAAAACGCAGGGTTACATGAGTTTGAAAATGCATCTTTTAATGTCTGTGGTCCATGTCCATCTAATTTATTACAATTTAATATCTCATTATTATTTCCTATAGTTATACTTCCACTACATTCATATGTATAATTTTCATCTATTATATTATTTTCTAATGCTGCATAAAGAACTACTATCTTAAATATAGATCCAATAGGGTAATTAACTTGAATAGCTCTATTCATAGTCTCTCCATCCCTACTATTTATGTATTTAGACAAATCATACTGATCAAATGTAGGTCTAGAACTTATTGCTAATATCTCTCCTGTGTTTACATCAGATATTACTACTGCACTAGGATTATCCTCTTTATCAACTGTATCTTCAACTATACTTTGAATATCTTTATCTATTGTTAACTTAATATGTTTATCATCATCATTTTTATCTACTGTTTTTATAGTACCTTTTAATATCCCTACATTTTTATTACCTTCATTCCCTGCTTGCCCAGCTTTAAATACAGAGACATATTCTTCATGAGAATTATTAAGTAATTCTTCCATGCTTTTCTCTATTCCGTATTGACCTATCTTATCTACACTGCTTATATATCCTATCGTATGAGATAAAAGACCATCTGATGAATATCTTAGCTTTTTATTCTCTACTATTACACCTTTTTCTTCTAGCTGTTTTTCTAAATTGTAATCTATACTTTTAGTTTCTATTTCAACTACAGATTCTAATACCTTGTATTCAATATCTGTTTTTAAGTCTCCACTTTCATCTTTTATTATTTTATTTACTAAGTCTTTAGTTTCGTTATCGTTTAAAATCTGATTTTTGGGTACTACTATTATCTTAGATATTTTTGTATCTGTTAACGGCTTTTTATTTCTATCGTATATTGTTCCTCTTCCACTATTTAGTTCTATTTTCCTAGTATTTTGATTTTCTATTTTTTCTTGATATAAATCTGAGTCTATAAATTGGATATCTATAATTCTATATACTAATACTAGATACCCTATTATAAATATAAAAAATATACTGTATGCTCTTCGAATTATTTGTTTTGGTAAAATAGTTTTTCTTGGCATAAAATCACCCCTTAGATATTTTTATTTTTAACAATATCTAAGGGGTTAATACTTTATTATAATTAATTTAATTGAGTTTTTATTTTAGTTATAACTATATCTATAGCAACTTCGTTTTGTCCACCTTCTGGCATTATTATATCAGCATATTTTTTATATGGTTCTATAAATTGATCATGTGCAGGTTTTACTGTTGATAAATATTGTTCTATAACTGAATCTACAGTTCTTCCTCTCTCTTTTATATCTCTTTGTATTCTTCTAAGTATTCTTATATCATCTTCTGTATCCACATATATTTTTATATCTAACTTATCTCTTAACTCTTCATCTTCAAGTATCATTATTCCTTCAACTATAATTATATCTTTAGGAGATATAGTTACTGTTTCATTTTGCTTTCTAGTGTGTAATTCATAATCATATATTGGCTTTTCTATAGTTTTTCCTTCGCATAATTCTTCTATATGCTTTATAAGTAATTTATTATCAAAAGAAAGTGGATGATCATAATTTGTTTTTAATCTTTCTTCAAAAGTTAAATGAGATTGATCTTTATAATATGCATCTTGCTCTAGCGTGGCTATGTTTTCTTCAGGTATATTAGCTATTATAGCTTTACAAACAGTACTTTTACCTGACCCTGTTCCTCCCGTTATACCTATTATAAGCGGTCTTTTCTTATCATTCATAATGTCAGTTCTCCTTAATATATAGCTTTATTTTACTCATCTTTATTAGGATTATCTAAATAAAATCCTGATGTTAAATTCCTATTATTTAATTTATTTAAATCCTCTAACCAAATAGGATTAAATTCCCATGAATTAGGATCTGAATAAAATGCATCAATGGCTTTTCTGTAAGCTTTTACAGCAGTTGCTACATATTCATCATCTTTCATTTTTCCATCAATTCTAAGGCTTGTTATACCACATTTTATAAGTTCTGGTATATATTCTATCATACATAAATCTTCTGTATTAAATAAGAATGTCCCTCTTTCATCTTCATATACTGGGAAGTATTTTCCTGGTCTCTTTTCTTCAACTAAATTATATTTTTTAGAGTTTATTCTATTATTTTCATCTGCATTCTTACCTTTTAAGAAATTACTTAATAGCTTTCTACCAGAATGTGATATAAATAAAGCTCCATGTACTAATGCTTCTATATCCATATCAATAGGAGATTTTAATCTTATTTGTCCTATTTCTTCACATGATAATTCTTTAGAAACTATCACTCTTTTTATGCCTTGATTGTACCAGAAACTAGCAGTTTCATAGTTTGTTACATTAGCTTGATCACTTAAATGTATCTCTATATTCTCACATACATCTCTCACAATAGTTAACATACCAGGTTCTATTACGACTATAGCATCTATACCTGTATCTATTAAAGATTTAATATATCTTTTTATTTCATTTATATCATTTTCATGAGGTATTTTATTTAACGATACATATACCTTTTTATCTCTGTTATGAGCATACTCTACACTTTTCTTTAATTCATCTATAGAAAAGTTTTTAAGTTCATCACCTATATAAACTGCATCACAACCATTTTCTATATTTAACTTTAATGAATCTAAATTAAAAGCTTCCGCTAACAGTTCTACTTTATGCATTAATATCACCTCTTTTGTTATTTTTATAACTTAATGCAACTCCATCTCCTATTGGTATTAACGACGTAGATAAATAGTCACAGTTACATATATAATCTAAATAGTTTCTCATTCTCTTTACAATCGTCTTCTTTCTTCTTATAACAAAATCATCATGAGCTACCATGCCTTTGTATAATATATTATCAGAGATTAAAAGACCATCTACTCTTAATTTATCTATTATCATGTCATAAAATAACTTATATTGTCCTTTAGCTGCATCCATAAATATCATATCAAAAGGTCCTTCTACTTCTTTTAATATTTCTTCGGCATCTCCCTCTAATATAGTTATATTCTTTTCAAATCCTGCTAATTTTATATTTTCTTTAGCTTTTTCTATCATTTTTTCATTTCTCTCTACTGTTATTATCTCAACATCTTCATCTAATACAGATGCAAAAAGTATAGAAGAGTATCCTATAGCACATCCTACTTCTAATATTCTTTTTGGCTTTTGAATTTTTAATAGCACCTTTAAAAGTTCAGATACTTCTTTATGAACTATAGGTACATTATGCTCATTTGCATATTCTTCTAATTCTCTTAATAACCCATCTTTTTCTTTTAATGTAGTTCTTATATAATCTTCTACTAAATTATTTACTATATTACTCATTAAATCCACTCCTTACAGTAGTAATAACATTAATATAGGATTACATCTTAATATTTTAAGACATAATCCATATTTTAAACCTCAAATAATAACCCTTAATTTTATTTTTCTTTATTTAATCTATCTCTTTCATCTTTATATTCTTTTACATATTTTAAATGATCTTCATAGTTTGTACTATAATTATTTCCACCATCCATCTTAGCTACAAAATATAAATATTCAGTTTTTTCAGGATATAATGTTGCCTCTATTGACTTTATCCCTGGACTTGCTATTGGTGTAGGAGGAAGACCTTTATTTTTATAACTATTATATGGAGAATCTATTTCTAAATCCTTGTACGTTACTATTTTTTTTCTTTCTTTAAATATATACTGTATAGTTGCATCTGATTGAAGAGGCATTCCTATCTTTAGCCTATTATAAAATACACTAGCAATTATAGGCCTATCCTCATCTAGTACTGCTTCCTTTTCAACTATAGATGCTAAATTTACAACTTGTTCTATTGTCATTTTCAATTCTTTTTGTCTATCTCTTAGCTTGTCAGTATATACTTTATTAAACTGACTTAACATTACGCTTAATACTTCCTTTTCAGATGCATTTTCATCAAAATAATATGTTGATGGATATAAAAATCCTTCTAATGAAGTTATATCTTCTTCCTTTAGAAATTTAAATTGATTATAAAATTCCTTAGGATTTGATATTAGTTTTTCATAAGATTCTTCATTACCTAACTTTTGTACTACAAGAATTGAAACAATTTCTTTAGAAGTAGATCCCTCTGGAATAGTTATTTTTATTCCATCATTGTATATTTTACCAGATGATATATCTTCAATTATTTCTTTATTTGAATAGGTTTGATTAAATAAATATTTACCTGCTTTAAAATGCTGTGCTTTATTGCTTAGTTTTACAGATATTTTAAACATTGTTTTATTTTTTATTAATTTATTTTTATATAAAATATCTGATATAGTACTTGTTGTTGCCCCTTGTGGTATTTCAACTACTATACCTTTTTTGTTATTTTTATCATATGGACCTATTTGTGTAAATATAAATACCGATATCAATATTACTGATATAATAGAAATAGCACCTATTATACCTAACTTTTTTTTATTTATATTCATAAAGTTATCTACTCCTTATATATATTTATATCCTTTATATTATAAATCTAAGCATAAAAAAATTCAATAAATTTGTCGACAAGTTATAAATTTTGTACTCTTAAAAGTTTAAAAGCCTAACGTTATTTTTTACACGTTAGGCTTTTATTAATCATATTATTAGAATTTTTTAACTTCGTTTTTAGTTACAACTCCGTAGATTAACTTTTTAGGTTCTACTTTTTCTTCTACTATTGAGTAAGCATTTATAAATCTTTCTTTTGCTTGCTCAAATTTTTCCTCTTTATTTAAGTGCATATACGCTAATATATCACCTTCATTTACGTAATCTCCAACTTTTTTCTCTAACACTATACCAGCAGATAAATCAAGTAAATCTTCTTTAGTTTCTCTACCTGCACCTAAAATCATAGCAGCTATACCAACCTCTTCAGCTTCTATTTTGCTTATATATCCTGATTTATTTGATTTTATAGGCACTATTTTTGATGCTTGAGGCAATAATGTATAATCATCAACTACATTCTTATTTCCACCTTGATTTTCTATAAATACCCTTAATTTTTCAAGGGCTTTACCTGAATTTATAGCATCTCTTATCATACTTAAACCTTCATCAAAATCTTTTGCAACCTTTGCTAAAACTAGCATATAAGAGCCTAATGTTTCACATAAAAGAACAAAATCCTTAGGACCATTTCCTTTTAATGTTTCTATTGCTTCTATAACTTCTAAAGAGTTTCCTACAGCAAATCCTAATGGTTCATCCATATCTGTAATCATACCTATAGTCTCTCTATTCATTCCGCATCCTATATCAACCATAGCTTTCGCTAATTCAAATGAATCATCTAAAGTTTTCATAAATGCCCCATCACCAGTTTTTACATCAAGTAATATAGCATTTGCTCCCGAAGCTAACTTTTTACACATTATACTAGCTGCTATAAGAGATATGTTATCAACTGTGGCAGTAACATCTCTTAATGCATACATCTTTTTATCTGCAACAGCTATTGATGCTGTTTGGCCACATACTGCTATTTTATGTTCATTTACAGAGTCTACAAACTTTTTAGAATCCATTTCTATTGAGAACCCTGGTATAGCTTCTAATTTATCTAAAGTTCCTCCAGTATGCCCTAGACCTCTTCCTGACATTTTCGCAACTGGTGCTCCACAAGCTGCTACTAATGGTGCTAATGCTATTGTAGTTTTATCACCAACTCCACCTGTACTGTGCTTATCAACTTTTATTCCGCCAATATCTGATAAATCTATGACGTCTCCAGAGTTCATCATTGCTTCAGTAAGATATACAGTTTCTTCTTTATCCATCTTATTTATATATATTGCCATTAAAAGTGCTGCTGCCTGATAATCAGGTATTTCACCTTTTGAATACTTTTCTACAAAAAAGTCAATTTCAGCCTTGCTTAGCTTTTGTTTGTCTCTTTTTTTGCTGATTATATCATAAATTCTCATAATAATTCTCCTTAATTATTATACTATATATGGTTTACAACTGATTTAACTAAGCTTAAAAATTCAGCTTTTACTTTTTGTGTTGTTTCTATTACTTCTTCATGGTCAAGTGGCTGATCAAGTATACCAGCTGCCATATTAGTTATACAAGATATACCTATAACTTCTATTCCAGAGTGAGAAGCTACTATAACTTCTGGAGCTGTAGACATACCAACTGCATCTGCACCTAATATTCTCGCCATTTTTACTTCAGCTGGAGTTTCATAAGTTGGTCCGCTAAAGAACGCATAAACCCCTTCTTGTAACTCTATATTCAGCTTATTAGCACATTCTTTAACTACATCTATATACTTAGGAGTATATGCACTAGACATATCTGGGAATCTAGGTCCAAGTCTTTGATCATTTTTACCTATTAAAGGATTATTTCCACTTAAGTTTATATGATCCTTTATAAGCATTAAATCCCCCGGCTTAAAGTTTGTATTTGCTCCACCTGCAGCATTAGTTACAACTATAGTATTTACACCTAAAGCTTTCATAACTCTTACAGGGAAAGTTATTTCTTGTTGAGTATACCCTTCATAATAGTGGAATCTTCCTTGCATAGCCACTACCATTTTACCTTCTAATTCACCTAATACAAGGCAACCTTCATGTCCTTCAACTGTTGAAACTGGAAAATTAGGTATTTCATTATACTTTATTTTAACAGGATTTTGTATTTCATCAGCTAATACTCCAAGTCCTGATCCTAATATTAAACCAATTGAAGGTTTTACTTCAGATTTACTTTCTATAAAGTTTGCACTCTCTTGTATTTTATCATATATGTTTTCCATTTTTTGTCCTCCAAAATTACTTCATTACTTCTTCTTTAAAACTTGTACCATTTTTAGTTTTAGAAACATTTAATATATCTGCAACAGTTGCTCCTATATCTGCAAAACTTTTTCTAGTTCCTAAATTTATTCCTTCTTTTATATCTTTACCATACACTAGTAAAGGTATATATTCTCTAGTATGATCTGTTCCTTTATATGCTGGGTCATTACCATGGTCTGCATTTATTATAAGTATATCTTTTTCATTCATAGATTCTATTATCTCAGGTATTCTAGCATCAAACTCTTCTAAAGCCTCTTTATATCCCTTTATATTTCTTCTATGACCATATTTTGAATCAAAATCAACAAGGTTAGTAAATATTAATCCTTTATTATCTTTTTTAATATAGTTTATAGTTTGATCTACACCATCCATATTATCTTTAGTGTGTATAGCTTCAGTTATCCCTTGTCCATTAAATATGTCTTCTATTTTACCAACAGCTATTACATCCAGACCATTTTCCTTTATATTATCAAGAACTGTTTTATCAAAAGGATTTAATGAATAATCTCTTCTATTTGAAGTTCTTTCAAATTGTCCTTTGCATGGTCCTACATATGGTCTTGCTATAACTCTAGCTACAGCATATTCTCCCATCATTATTTCTCTAGCTATTTTACACATATCATATAATTCTTCTAAAGGAATTATATCTTCATGAGCTGCTATTTGAAACACACTATCTGCTGAAGTATAAACTATTACATCACCAGTTTTCATTTGATGTTCTCCAAATTCATCTAATATTACAGTTCCTGATGCTGGCTTATTAGCTACTACTTTTCTTCCTGTTCTTCTTTCAAACTCATCTATTATTTCTTTTGGGAATCCATTTTCAAAAGTTTTAAATGGTGTATCTACTAATAATCCTGTCATCTCCCAATGTCCAGTAGTAGTGTCTTTTCCTTGAGATACTTCATTACATCTACCAAAAGAACCTATTGGAGAATCTACATTTTTTATGTAATCAATTCCATCTATGTTTCCTAATCCAAGTTTTACCATATTAGGTATTTTTATATCGTTAAATTCTTTAACTATATGACCTAATGTGTTTACACCTTCATCACCAAATGCCTTAGCATCAGGTAATGCACCTACTCCAACACTATCAATTACTATCCATATAATTCTGTTCATATTTTCCTCCTTAGCTGTTTATTTTCTAGGATGTTTTTCTTTTATTTCTCTTCTCATATTTTTATTTATATGATTTAAATATGCCTGTAAACTAGATAAATTTGCATTTCCTAATATTTTGCTAACTACAGCTATATTTGCTCCTTCATTTAGCAAATGAATAGCAAATGAGTGTCTAAGCATACTAGGATTAATATTTTTATTTATATTAGCAATACTTGCATATTTCTTTATAAGCTTCCAAAGTCCCTGTCGTGTAAACCTTTGCCCTAATGAATTTACAAATAGAGCATTTTCTGTATCTTCAGTTATTTTAGGTCTTGCTTCTTTTATATATTTTTCTAAGTAAACCTTAGTTGTATCTGAAAGAGGTATAACTCTTTTATTTTTAGCAATATTACAATATATATAATCTAATTCTAAATCTACATCTTCAATATCCATATCAACTAGTTCTGAAACCTTTATTCCTGTTCCATATAATACCTCGAATATAGCTTTATCTCTTATCAACTTAGGTGTATCTAACTTAGGAAAATTTAATAATGCTTCTATTTCTTTTTCTGTTAATATATCTACTTCATGCTTTTCAACTTTAGGCTTTTTTATAGTCTTTGCTGGATTATTATCTGTTATGTGATTTAAAAATAAATAATCATGAAAAGATTTAATAGATGATATCATTCTAGATACTGTGGCTACTGATACACTATCCTTTTCTAGATTTATTATATACCCTATTATATCATTTTCTACTACATCACTTACTTCTAAATTTATGGATTTTAAATAATCCATATACTTTTTTATATCTGTATAATAAGATAATACCGTATTGTTTGATAATTTCTTTTTATCTTTTATATAGTTTATATATTTCTTCACAACTTCCATAGTAAACTCCTTTATATGACTAGGAACTTAATAATACTAATAATTAAAGTGTTTAATAAAACTTGTAAACCAATAGTTATAGCTAGTACAATTATTGAGTTTAATAGATATCTTGAAAATAAAAAAATCATCTTGCTTCTATTTCTACTTTTCTTAAACTCAAGTACCATTTCTTTTATATAATTAATTGAAATCAAAATAAGTATAATGGTACCTAATATAATAATTAAATTTTTAAATGTCGTTATAAGAATAAACTTTATACTTTTTAATTTCATAGCTAATATAACACTATTTATAGTATAGCCCATAGATATCCCTTTTACTATAAATAATATCAACGTTATTGGAAATGTTACTACAAATAAAGCTGATAAAGAAATATACATCATAAAGGATATATCAGACTTTAAATTGGCTAGCACTATATTTTTTATCGATATTTTTGAGCTATAATACTCTACAATAGGATTAATGCTATTTACTATGTTACCTTGATAATCTGGCCACATTTTATTTAAATATGTACCAATTACTACTGCTGTTAAAAATATAAGTCCAATAACTATTAATTGTTTATTTATTTCTCTAAAATAACTTTTCTTATATGTTCCTCTCAAATTCATAACCTCCTCTTACATCTTACAAAATAGTATGTACAAAAAGAGGAGGTTATTCCTTTTATATTAATTCTTTAGCTAATAAAATTCCTATTGCAGTTTTTGCGTCTTCTATTTCATTATTTATTACCATATTTTGAGCTTCATTTATATCAATTTCATATTTTTCTATAATTTCATCTTCATCAAATTCGGGTTCACCCTTACTAAGACCTGTAGCTAAAAATATATATATTTTTTGATTTGAAAATCCTGCTGATGTGAAAAACTTGTGTATTAATTTAATATTTTTAGCACTATATCCTGTTTCTTCTTTTAATTCTCTTATAGCACAATCCTTTGGATTTTCTCCTATTTCAAGTTTTCCTGCAGGTATTTCCCATATAACTTGTTCTATTGGCTTTCTAAATTGCTTTATAAGCACCACTTTATCATCATCCGTTAATGCAACTATTGCTACAGCCCCTTGATGTTCTACTATTTCTCTTTTTTGATACCCTTTATTTTCTATTTCTACAGTATCAACTTTCAAACTTATTACTTTTCCAGTATATATCCTATCACTACTTATGGTTTTCTCTTCTACTATCATCACAAACCTCCGCTAGATAATAAGCTGCCGTACTTGCAGCCTCAAAAAATTCCTTATCTTGATCAAAGTTTCTACCCATACTTCTTACCTTCAGCTCAAAGTACTCTAGATCTGCTTTAGAATTTTCATTATTGATATATACTATATTATGTTTTAACTCTAATTTATTATTCCTTAACTGTTCTTTTATGTAACATAACTGTTCTTCGTTATAAGTACATATAGGTAGATTTACACTCACATTTACTATCTCTTTAAGTACAGTTATACTATGGTGAGATATTCCTTTATGTCTCTCCCTTTGATCTGCAAAACTTATTCTTGGTATAGATATAGGCATACCACCAAGCTTTTGAACCGCATCAAGTATCGGCCCTTGCTCTATGCCTGTAAATCCATATTTAGTTCCTGTACCAGCAATTCCAGGTCCCATACTTACAAATACAACATCTGCCTTTAAAACCTCTTTTGCTGTTATCAAAGCTGTGTATATATTTATACATTCATAATCTCCACCGAATGCACTACCTATTGTTATAGTATTATCTATCAATCCTTTTTTCTTTAGTGTATCAACATTTTTACTTAAGTATATAGGAAGAGCAGCCCCATCTGTCATTATGTATACTAATTTTTTCTTTGGGTTTAACCTTTTATATGATGCTACAAAAGGAGTTAACATACTATGTAAACTTCCAACCACAACTGGCATATTATCTAAGTTCGAAAATTCTTCTATATTTTTATGATAAGCACTTTCTTGCTCCTCTACTGAGTCTACCTTTACTTGAAGCGGAGTATATCTTAACTTCATTATATGTCCACCCTTAGTAAAGTTTGACTCTAAGTTATTTAAATTAGCTATAACAAAATGATATCCACCTGTTCCTAAACTTAGCTCTACAGCAGTTGTATTTAGAAGTACTTCATCCCCTATATTTATATGTCCTGTAATCTTAGGATAGTTATAGGCCCTTTGTAGCTCTCCATTTATTTTTACTCTTATATCATCTAATTCTCCATTTTGATCTACTATAGATTCAACTATTCCTATTTTTTTACTTATCATAAGATTACCTTCCTAACTTATCTATGAAATTTAAAAACTTATTATTCTCTATTATTTTAGTTAATGAATACTTTTCTGTAAGTATATGTATAAATATTAAGAATGCTAACCATATTAATCTAACCTTTAACGAGTATCCCATTACAAATAATATTCCAATCGATATTCCTAATACATTAGAACCAGTATCACCCATCATTGCTTTTGCTTTTAAGTCTTGGTTAAAATACGCAATCACATTTGGAAGTATTAATAGTAAAAGATTTCTTGTATATTCACCTAATGTAAATAATAATACTATTGATATTACTAAGTATCCTTTTATAGCTCTACCTGGTCTTAAATCCAATAGATTCATTAAGTTTGTAGATAAAGCTATTATTAATGTATTTATAACTATGTCATAAATATTCTTAGATATAGCTATTGATATTACAAGACCTATGAAGCCTCCAAATAAAGCCTTGAATCCACCTGTTGTTAGCTTTCCATTTAATAAACTTTTAAAGTGCCCTTTTAGTCCACTTACATCTCTATTTCCTATAATATCATCTAATATCCCTGCAAAAAACATAGATACTAATCCAAATAAAAATATAAATATATGTAACATATCTTTAAAATTAGTTGTAAAATAAGCTAATATTATAGCGTTTATAATAAGCATAGGAAGAAACACTATTCCCATACTAACAGGTATCATATCTTTTTTATAATTAGGCCTTAGTACATTACTCTCAATTAGTAAACTTCTAAATAGAGGTATTATAGCATAAGTACCAAGTAATCCAGTTAAAATTAAAATGGCATAAAGTATATAATTATTCATCTAATACTACCTCCATTCTTTTTTCTTTTGTCTTAAGACCTTCTTTATATGATAAAATTGTTTCCCTCTATGTATAAATCCTTTTAAATTTCTACCAGTTTCACTATGAGTCATATTAACTAAAACTTCTTTTACAGTATATCCATGTTTTAGTATATCTATAGTCATACCTACTTCTACACCATATCCATATGGCATTTCTTTAAACTTTTCTAGTACTTCTTTTTTAAATATTCTTTGCCCTGATAAAGTAGCATCTAATTCTACACCTGTCATTTCTAATACTGAGCTTTTAGCTAAGCCTTTTACAAATCCAAGTCCACCTTTTTTCTTTGCAGGAGGGAATTTTGCTATTATAACATCTGCCTCATTATTTAATATTGGTGTTATTAATTTTGAAACTTCTTTAGATGAGCTACCTAAATCTGCATCTAAAAATCCAATAATATCAGCTTTTTCCATGGCTATTTTTAAACCATTGTTTAAAGCGTAACCCTTACCTCTATTTTTATCTTGTGTTATAACTGTTATTTTAGGACTTTTAACTTCTTTTGCAACTTTAGAAGTATTATCACTTGATCCATCATCTACTACAATAATTTCACTAATTTCTTCAATATCTTTTATATTTTCCAGTGTATCTTTTATTTTATTTTCTTCGTTATAA
>ERZ827498.2764-NODE-2764-length-16053-cov-6.760033_pt1 | contig 16053 bp, 18 predicted proteins | sample MGYA00519865_ERZ827498 | MGnify/ENA primary metagenome ERZ827498 (study PRJEB31778, sample SAMEA3449328) | human gut metagenome | biome: human gut; feature: human-associated habitat; material: faeces | place: United Kingdom | collected 2010/2012 ...
TGCGCCTTTTCAACTCCATCGTCAAGCATTTTTCCGCAAAAAATTTTGCGGATTTGCTCCCTACTGACTGATTATTCAATCAACATACCGAAAAGACACAGAAAAATGTTTGCATTTTTTTCAAGCAACAGACTGCCCCTCCCCCAAAAGCCCCGCTACAGGCAACGCCGGAATGGAGCCCTCGCAATGCATCCACCTTTCTGCCTTTCCGCGCGCCTACTATACAGCGCCACCAAAACGCCGGCGGAGCCCCCTGACAGCTACCTCTTCCAGCCCATAGATGGTGGCGAACTCTCAATGACGGCATTCCAGGTCATCGCCTTCTTCCTGCGACGAGGGACCTCCCGTACGCCCGTATCCGGCTGCCCTGCTTCGGCCATAAAAAAGCCGGGAAAGGTCTCCCCTTCCCGGCCTGCCATGGCTGATGTTCCTAATCCCCCACGATCAGGGTGCTGCCCACGCGCAAATTTTGGGCATCGACCCCGTCATTCCAGCGCTTGATGTCCTCCACCGAGACATCGTTCTTGCGGGCGATGCCCCACAAACTGTCACCGGCCTGGATGGTATAGGTCTTGGTGCGGGAAGCACGGGAGGCCTTGCCCTTCGGCGAGGTCTGCCGCCCGGAAGAAGACGGGCGCGACGCCGCGGCACCGCCCTTGCCGGGGATGGTCAGGCGCTGGCCCACCTGCAGCTGGCTGGGGTCGTCGATATTGTTGCAGGCCTGCAGATCGCTGACCGAAACGCCGAACTGCCGGGCCACACCGTAGAGCGTATCGTTGGGCCGCAGCACATAGACGCCGCCCGAAGGTTCTGGCCTGTTGCGTTCCTGCCTGCCCCGATCGGACGAGCGCTCTTTCCGCGAGGGTTTCCCGTCCGCCGCGGCCACGGCCGAAGGCGACATGGGCACACCACGCGGCAACAGCAGGGTATCCCCGGCGTAGATCTTCTTCTTTTCGGGGTTGGCGGCCTGGATGCGTTCCAGGGGCACGCCGCTGCGCTTGCTGATCCGGGCCAGGGAGTCGGACGAGGTCTGCACCTTGGTGGGACGCCAGTTGGCAAAGGCCGAAGCCGACGACGAACGCAGGAAGGCCTGGGCCTGGGCCTCGTTCTGGACCGGCACATAGACGAAGGTGGAGCGCTCGGTGGACGAGATGGTCCGCTTGTGGTGCAGGTTGTAGCCCTGGAAACTTTCCCAGCTCAAACCACAGGCACGGCTCAGGGCGATGAGGTCGGTACCGGGGCGGGCCGTCAGGCGACGGACCGGGGCGGGCTTGTCCTGATCCACGGGCGTGAAGCCCAGCTGGGGCAGGTTGCGCATGATCTTGCTCATGGCCAGGAAGCGCGGCACATACTGCACGGTCTCGGGCCGCAGGCGGGCTTTTTCGTCCAGCTTGTGGTTGCGTTCCACCACTTCGTAAAAATTCCGGGCGCCCGTCCCTTCCTTGGCCCGGCTCATCTTGCCCTCACCGGCATTGTAGGCGGCGATGGCCGTGGGCCAGTCGCGGAAGTCCCCGTACAGTTTCTGGAGATAGTCGGCTGCGGCTTCGGTGGCGCGGTAGGGGTCCAGGCGTTCGTCCAGCCACCAGTCCTGGGTCAGGCCGTATTTCATACCGGTATAGGGCATGAACTGCCAGGCGCCCAGCGCCCCCACGCGGGATTCCGCATCGGGCCGGTAGCCGCTCTCCACCAGGGCCAGATAGGCCAGTTCCTCAGGCATGCCGCGCGAACGGAAGACCTTGCGGGCATAGCCCAGATAGGGCTCGGCATTGCGGGAAAAGACGCTCATGGTCCCGCGCCCCTTGCGCAGGAAGTGCTTGTATTGCAGGACGACGTCCGGCATGGAGGCCTTATGGATGTCGCGGTCGATGCGGGCCGTGTTCTGGAAGGCGGCCAGTTCCGTGGGGGTCAAAGGCTCGCCGCCCTCGTCGCCGGGGATGATGAGGGACGGCATGGAAAGGGGCTGTCCTTTTTTCTGTTTGCTGCCGCAGCCGCCTGCCAGCAACAGACAGAAGGCCAGAATACAAAGCACCCCCAGACGTGCGCGGCCCCTGCCGGACCAATCAGGAAAGAACATGCTTACTCCCGTGCCCCCGGCTTGCCATGTGCCGGGAAGCTGCGTACACAAAAACGGATCGGGACCTCTTCCCGGTCCCTCCCAGTAACAACGCCCCCAATCATGGAGACGCCATGAATCAAACTTCCGAGACTCCGCTCCTGCCGGGCATGAAGCCCGTGCTGGAACTTTTGCGGACCGACCCGCAACGCATCGACCTCGTCTTTTGCAAAAAAGGCCTGCGTACCCGGGATGCCCAGGACGTGCAGCAGCTGTGCCGCCAGAGCGGCGTGCGCTTCAGTCTGGTGGATCAGGCGGCCCTGGACAGGCTCTGCCGCGAGGCCGCCCAGCAGAACGGCAACGATGCCGCGCCGCTCAACCATCAGGGTGTGGTGGCGCGCCTGACGGCCACGGATTTCCGTGATCTGGCGGACGTGCTGCAGGCCGCGGCCGAAGCGCCCCTGCCGCTGGTGGTGGCCCTGGACCAGGTCCAGGATCCGGGCAATGTGGGCACCCTGTGCCGCACCCTGTATGCCCTGGGCGGCGCGGGCGTGATCCTGCCCCGCCACAACAGCGCCTATCTGGGCCCTGCGGCCCATCGTGCGGCTGCCGGGGCCCTGGAACGCCTGCCCGTGGCCCGGGTGACCAACCTGGCCCATGCGCTGGACGAAGCCGAAGAGGCGGGGTTCAGCATCTACGGCGCGGGCTGCGGCCCTGACGCCGCCGACGCGTTCGAACACGCCATGCAGCTGCCCGCCGTGCTGGTGCTGGGCAATGAAGACAAGGGCCTGCGCCCCGGTGTGGCCAAACGCTGCGGCCGGATGCTGCGCATCCCGCTGGCGCGCAAATTCGATTCGCTCAACGTGGCCCAGGCAGGCGCCATCCTGCTGGGTCTGGCCGCCATGCGCCGCCAGGGATAACAAAAACAAGCCCCTGCGCCGCATGCTGGGGGAAAAATAGCTTGGCCGCCAACATGCGTCAACAGGAAAGGCCGCCGGCAGCGCGCCGGCAAGAGAGTTCCCCCGGGAGCTCCCTTGTTTTTTGGGCTGCCGACGGAAGAGTCCCTCTGTCCGCTTATGCCTTGACTTCCCTGCCGACAGCGATATTTTGAAATATATTTCAAATCAAGGATGTCCCATGCGACCGCAAAAATTGCGCCTCATCGCTGCCAAGCCCGCGTGCCGACGCTTCTCCCCTGACACAGGGAACGACGCGCCCGCCATGACGCTGGGCCTGGACATGCTGGAGGCACTGCGCCTGGCTGATGCCGAAGGGCTGTCGCAAGAAGAGGCCGCCCGGCAGATGGAGATCTCTCCGCCCACGTTCTGCCGCCTGCTGGCCGAAGCCCGCCGGCGTGTGGCCCAGGCCCTGACCCGGGGGCTGCCCCTGATCATGGAGGGCGGTCCCGTACGGCTGCGTTGCCAGCACCACAGCGGAGGAGAGGGCCCTCACGGCGGACACGGACAGCAGCCGGATGGGGCGACGCGGACGCCCGGGACAGCAGAGCAGACAGAGGAGCCGTGTCCTCCTGCCCGTCCGCGTGGCGGGCACGGCTTCGGGCATGGCAGAAGAGGCCGGACATCACGCTGATTTCCGGTCCGACGACGCACACCGGCGCAGGCGGCATGATGCCGTTCAGGGGCGGCGCAAAGGAGCGACAGACATGCTCTGGACGAAACTCGGCATGGGCCTGCTGGGCATGGCAGGCAAGGGACTGGCCGGCAGCGGCCTTTTGCAGACCCTCAGCCAGGGGCTGGGCAGCGGTAAAGGCGGCGGCTCCGGCAAAGGCATGGGATGCGGCAGAGGCGGCTCCCTGCACGGCAGCGGCATGAAGGGGAGCCGCAGCGGCAAAGACGGCAAGGGCTGCCGCCAAACGGACGCCCCGGCCCTTGATGAGCTGCTGACCGGCCTCCTGCAACGCCAGACCACCGTGGGCGAGACCGTACGTACCTTCCTGCCTGCCGCGTCTCCGCACGAGGCCGGAGCGGAGACCATCGACGTGCAGGCCCTGCCCGCAGGCGCCGCAGCATCGACGGCCGTGGACAACACGGATATGGAAGCCGCCATGCGTGCCCTGCTGGGGAGTATCCACCATTTCAGCGACGGACGTGTCCGCCTGCGTCACCCCCTGTTCCGGGAAAGCAGCACGTTCGGGGCCCTGCACACGCTGCTGTGCGAGGGGACCGGCATCCGGGACGCCACATTCAACGCCGCCACCGGCTCCGCGCTGCTGACCTATGACCCCGGCCAGACGAGCCGCAAGGAGTTCCTGCAGCAGGCCCTGCCCCTGGGGGCCTGCCTGCTGGAATGGGAGTCCCGGCACTCCTGATCTTGTCCGGGCCTGCCCCGTCCCGGCGGACAGGCCTGCCCTACGGCCCGATGATGCGGCATGGCGGCAAGGTGACAACGTATGAAGTCACAGCCTGCTCCCTGCCCTCTTCACCGCAAAAGGCTGCAGCTCACCACCTCCCCGCTCCGGCCCAACACCATGAAATAAAAAAGGAGCCTGTCAGTGACAGGCTCCTTTCATATCCTCGTGATGATCCGTTACGCGGGGACCTTGGGCGGACGGGGACCGAAGATGTCCGTGCCGATGCGCACCAGGGTGGCCCCTTCGGCCACGGCGGCGGCAAAGTCGCCGGACATGCCCATGGAAAGATGGGGCAGCGGCAGACCGGTACGCGCCCGCATGTCCTCACGCAGACGGTAAAGGCGGGCAAAGTAGGGCCGGGCGGCCTCGCCCGCGTCGAAGACGGGCGGCAGGCACATGAGCCCCTGCATCTCCAGATGGGGGCAGCGGGCCAGCACATGCTCCTCCAGCTCGGGCAGGGCATCGGCCATGATCCCGGCTTTCTGGGGCTCCTCGCCCACATTGATCTCGCACAGCACGGGCTGGACCACGCCCAGCGCGGCGGCGCGCTTTTCCAGGGCGTCGGCCAGCTTGACGGAATCCAGGGTGTGCACCAGGGCAAAGGCCCCGGCCACCTGGGCGGCCTTGCGGCTCTGCACATGACCGATCATGTGCCAGCGGATGTCACGGCACTGGGGCTGCGCCACCAGATCCTGCCGTTTCTGCAGGGCCTCCTGCACATAGTTCTCGCCAAAATCCACCTGTCCGGCGGCGGCCACACAGGCCACGTCCTCGGCCGGATGCAGTTTGGAAACGGCGATCAGGCGCACCTCTTCCGGCTTGCGACCGGCACGGGCAATGGCCTCGCCCAGCCGATCCAGCACGGAAAGATAGCGCTCACGCAAGGCGGAATCATCCATCATGCATTCCTCTACAGGGATTCGGCCCCCATGCCCAGCTCGCGCAGGAAGGCCGTATCTTCCGTCCAGTTCTCGCGGACCTTGACCCACAGTTCCAGGTGCACCTTGCCGCCGATGAGCTCGCGGATGTCCTGACGGGCCTCCATGCCCACCTGCTTCAGCACCGAGCCGCCGCGGCCGATGACCATGCCCTTGTGCATGGGACGGGCCACATAGATGACGGCGTGGATGATGGTCTGCTCACGTTCGGGGTCTTCGTCCCAGTTCTCCACTTCCACGGCGATGCCGTAGGGCACTTCCTGACGCAGGTGCAGGAAGAGCTTTTCGCGCACGATCTCGGCGGCCATGAAGCGCACCGGCGCGGTGGAGATCTGGTCTTCGGGGAACTGGGCGATGCCCTTGGGCAGCTGCTTCTTGATGAGCTTGGCCAGCTCGGGCAGGCCGTCCTTGTTCAGGGCCGACACCGGGAAGATCTCGGCGCGGGGCCACATCTCGTTGAGACGGGTCAGCAGGGGCAGCATGCGGCTCTTGTCGGCGAACAGGTCCACCTTGTTGGCCACCACCACCATGGGGCGCTCGTCACTGGCCAGGGCCTCGGCCACGGGAGCCAGGTCGCGGTCCAGATATTCGGGATGGCGGATGTACAGGTGGGCGTCCAGCACGGGCATGATGACGTCGGCCTGGCCAAGGCTCTGCCACACGGCCTGGATCATGGTCTTGCTCAGACGGCCGCGCACCTGCGACAGGCCGGGCGTATCCATGAAGATGGCCTGGGCATCGTCGTCCGTCAGGATGCCCACGATCTGGTTGCGGGTGGTCTGGGGCTTGGGCGTGACGATGGTCACCTTCTGGCCCATGAGCCCGTTCAGCAGCGTCGATTTGCCGGCATTGGGCGGGCCCATGAGCGCCACCCAGCCGCAACGGTAATTCTGACCGTTCATTGTTTTTCCTCGTATATATGTAATGAAAAAATGAGTGTCTGAGCCCTGTCTCCCATATCCGGCGCGCCTGGTCAAGCGCGGCGAAGGCCCGCCCGGCCATCAGGAGGGCAGCCCGCCGCAGGGCGGGACAGCACATGACGGGGCAGCTGCAAGGAGCGGCAAAAGGGAGCGATGCCACCGGGACCGGGCAGGGAGACGGCCCGGCGACCCGTCATGCCACAAGGGAAAGGACGGACAGGGAACCGGCACAGGAAAAGACAGCCCCGCCGCAAGGGAGAGGCCGCACGCCGCACAGGCACGGCCGGACATCCCGGCCCCGCGCGCTGCGGCAGGAGCTAGAGCCGGGGATCGTCCACAGGGACCTTCCGGCCCGTGCGGGCTTCCAGCCAGGCCCGGATGCGGGCATGGGAGGCGGCCCGTACCCGGTTCTTCTCCTCCATCATGCGGGCATCGGCCTGACGCAGCAGCACCTCGGGCGCCACGGAACCGTCATCGGAGCCTGCCAGCCCGAAGGAGAGCTCCAGCGGCAGGCCGCCGGCGGCATTCCACGCCTCCAGGGCCTTGCGGATGGTGGACAGCCGCTCGCGCACCACACTGCCGGGAGCAGCAGGCCTCCTTCCTTGCGGACATAGGTCCAGTAGCCACCGTCTTCCCCTGCCGGCAGGGAGGCCTCATGACGCACGTCGAACGTGCCGAGGATCGTCTGCGGCCTGCCGTCGGCATCGCACTGGATGATGCTCAGGTCTTCGCGAACATGCCGCCCGTTGTAGGTATAGGCACAGCTCAGGCAGCCGGGCCCCTGCCCCGCCAGGGCCATCTGGCGCTGGCGCTGCAAAAAGCGGCGCTGCGGTTCCGGCAGCCGGTCCAGAAAATCCGCCATGGTCCGCGGCGCCGTCTCCGGCGTCAGGCCCAACAGGAGCAGGGCCGGCGCGCAAAAGACGAGGCTGTCCGTCGGCAGATGCCAGGTAAAACAGGGGGTGGAGTGAGTAGGAAAGGACACGATCCCTCACTTGTGTTCGAATGCGAAGAATACCGTCATCCTACCCAAAAGTGATATTAAAAATCAATTTTACTATATTCCCCTGTACTGGCGGACTGTTATCAAAGGCCTCGGCCCTGGGCCGCCTCATCGGGATAGAGGCTTTCCATATGGGCCAGGAAGGACGCATAGCGGTCCTCAAGGATGGCCTGGCGTGCCTGCCTGACCACATTGAGGAAGTAGGTCAGGTTATGCAGGGAGTTGAGGCGGAAGGCCAGCAGCTCCTTGCTGACGTACAGATGCCGCAGATAGGTACGAGAGAACGTCCGGCAGGTGTAGCAGTTGCAGGCCGGATCCAGGGGGCTGTCGTCCTCGGCGTATTCCTTGCGCTTGATGTTGACCTTGCCCAGCGAGGTATAGAGCGTGCCGTTGCGCGCATTGCGGGTGGGCAGCACGCAGTCGAACATGTCGATACCGGCATTGATGCCGTGGGCGATGTCCAGGGGCGTGCCTACACCCATGAGGTAGCGGGGCTTGTCCTTGGGCAGCTGGGGCGCAATTTCGTACATGAAATCGTAGAGCATGTGCTTGCTCTCGCCCACCGAAAGGCCGCCGATGGCGAAGCCGTCGAAATCGTGGCAGCACAGCTCCTCGATGGAGCGCTTGCGCAGATCCTTGAAGAAACCGCCCTGGGTGATGGCGAACAGCAGGTTCTGGCCGCTGCCCTGCGGATAGGCCGCGCGGGCGCGCAGGGCCCAGCGCGTGGTCAGGGCCAGGGACTTTTCCGTATAGGCATAGTCCGCGCCGTAGGGCACGCACTCGTCCAGCACCATCATGATGTCGGAATTGAGGTTGCGTTGGATGCCCACCACGCTCTCGGGCGTGAACAGATGCCTGGAGCCGTCCAGATGGGAACGGAACTCCACGCCTTCCTCCCGGATCTTGCGCAGGGAACTCAGGCTGAAGACCTGGAAGCCGCCGCTGTCGGTGAGGATGGCACCGGGCCAGGAGGCAAAGCCGTGCAGGCCGCCGTGCCGGGCCACCAGCTCGTCACCGGGACGCAGGTAAAGGTGGTAGGTATTGCCCAGGATGATGGGCGCGCCGATGGCGGCCAGGTCGTCCGGCGCGATGGCCTTGACCGAGCCCACGGTGCCCACGGGCATGAAGATGGGGGTGGGGATGACGCCGTGTGCCGTGCGCACCTGACCGGCGCGGGCCGCATTGTCGCTGTGTTCGAGTGTATAGACGGATTGTGTCATGGCGGGCAGACTAGCCGGATGGGCGCGGAAAGACAAGCCGTCCGGGGCCGGGATTTTTTGCCTGTGAAACCCGGCCGTTGCCGGAATCACGGCAGACTTTCCTTGTGCCTGCCGGGCAATGTTGCTATGCTGCCTCCCTGTTTTTCATCCGAGGAGCCGTCATGAGCTGCACTTTTACCCCTTCCCGCTGTCATATCCGCCTGGGAGCCCTTGTCCGCAACTTCAGCCGCATGGGCCGGCCCGACAGACTCATGCCTGTCATCAAATCCGATGCCTACGGTCACGGCATGACCGAAGTGGCCCACGCCCTGGACGCCGCCGGCGCCCGCCATTTTGCCGTGGGCACCGTGGCAGAGGGCATCTGCCTGCGCCAGAACGGCCTGGCCCAGACCATCCTGCCCCTGCTGGGCTGCCAGAACGACGAAGACTGGCAGCAGGCCAGCGCCTGCGGCCTGACGCCCCTCATCACCGGTTTCGAGGCCCTGGAAAAGGCCGCCGCCCTGAGCAGCCCCGCCGATCCCTGGGGCGTGGCCATCAAGCTGGATACGGGCATGAGCCGCCTGGGCTTCAGCGCGGAAGACATCCCGGCCCTGCTGGAACGCCTGCGCGCCTGCCCCGGCCTCAAGCCCACCCTGGCCGTCTCGCACTTCCCCTGTGCCGACATGCCGGAAAAGGAAAATTTCACCCGCCGCCAGCTGGAAAAGTTCACGGCCATGACCGACAGCCTGCGGGCGGCCTACCCGGCCCTCAAGCGCTCCCTGGCCAACTCGGCCGGGACCATGGGCTGGCCCGAGAGCCGCTTCGAGCTCTGCCGCCCGGGCTTCTCGCTCTACGGCGGCAATCCCTTCCGGGGCACGGCCTGGGAGGAACGCGGCGCGGGTCTGGAACCCGTCATGGAAGTGAGCGCCCCCTTGCTGCAGGTGCGCCACCTCAAGCCCGGCGAAGGCATCTCCTACGGCCAGACCTTCATCGCACCGCGCGAGATGAGCGTGGCCGTGGTGGGCGCGGGCTATGCCACGGGCTATCCCCGCGGCGCCTCCGGCCGCATCCATGTGCTGGTCAACGGCCGCCGTGCGCCCCAGGTGGGCCGCATCTGCATGGGCATGTTCATGATCGACGTCACGGGTCTGTCGGCCCGCGCCGGTGACCTGGCCTGGCTGCTGGGCGGCCCTGCCGCACCGGGCGAGACGCCCGTCAACATCGACGAGCTGGCCGAAGCCTGCGGCGGATTCTCGTACGAGCTGCTTTGCCTGCTGGGCCAGGGCAGCCCGCGCGTGTACCACAAATAAGCCGTGGCGCAGCGCCCGGCATACGGCATCCGTCCTGGATATGCGGGCAAGCCTGCCCCTGCCCGTGAGGGACGGCGCAACGGCCCCGCAGCCGCTCAAAAAAAGATTTTTCCGCCGCTTTTGCGGCCAAAAACTTGACAGACGCGCCGCTTGCGGCTATAGAGCGTCTTCCCTTGCTCGTACCAGAGGGGTACGGGCTGTCAGTCCAAAAGGAGATAACCATGCGGAAATTTGAGACCCTGCTCCTCCTTTCGCCGGAGCTGTCCGCTGAGACCCGTGAGGGCATCCTGACCGCCCTGACCGGCGTGGTGGAACGCGAAAACGGCGTGATGGAAGAAGTGGATCACTGGGGCATGCGCGATCTGGCCTACCCCGTGCGCAAGCAGATGCGCGGCTACTATGTGCGCCTCGTGTACCAGGCTCCCGCCGAACTGGTGGCCGAACTGGAACGCAACGTGCGCATCACCGACGGCATCTTCAAGTTCGTGACCGTCAAACTGGCTGAAGAAGTGGAGGTCGCGTAATGGCTTTCAAGAAGAAGTTTGCCCCCCGTCGCAAGTTCTGCCGCTTCTGCGCGGACAAGGATCTGCCCCTGAACTACAAGCGCCCTGACATCCTGCGCGACTTCATCACCGAACGCGGCAAGATCATCGCCCGCCGCATCACCGGTACCTGCGCGCACCATCAGCGTCTGCTGACCCGCGAAATCAAGCGTGCCCGCCAGATGGCCCTGCTCATCTACACCGCCACGCATGATTCCACCGTCAAGAAAAAGAGCATGATCTAAGGAGGCGCACATGAAACTGATACTCCGCGCCGACGTGGAAAATCTCGGCAACCTTGGCGACGTCGTCACCGTGAAGCCCGGCTACGGCCGTAACTTCCTGCTGCCCCAGGGCCTGGCCATGGTGGCTTCCGAAGCCAACATGAAGGCCTTTGAACTGGAACGCAAGAAGCTCCAGGAACGCATGGATGCCCTGCGCGCTGACGCCCAGGCCCTGTGCGCCAAGCTGGAAGCTCTGGAAGTCGTCATCCCCATGCACGTGGGCGACAACGACAAGCTGTACGGCTCCGTGACCAGCAGCATCATCGGCGATGCCCTGGCCGCTCTGGGCGTGGATGTGGACCGTCGTCGCATCCTCATGGACGCCCCCATCCGTACCCTGGGTGATCATCCCGTGCGCGTGCGCCTGCACGCCAGCATCGTGGCCACCGTGCCGGTGAAGGTCGTTTCCGACCATCCCGTGGTGGAAGAAGAAGCCCAGCCCGAAGCCGAAGCTGAAGCTCCCGCCGCCGAAGCCGAATAAGGCCGGCGTCGGCCTTCCGGCCAATGCTGATTGAAGCCCCGCTCATCGAGCGGGGCTTTTTTCATGCCTGTCGTCTGCATCCCTCGCCTCGCGGCATGGGGCATCACCTTCCGGCCAATGCACGCCCTGTCCCGCGCCAAGGCCCGTGTGCCCGCGTGCGGCCTGCCCCAGGTTTGCCCGATGGCCCCGTTCCCGCGCTCCGTTCCGCCGGATGAGGGGGCGCGACGGCCCCGGCATCCCTGCGCGCCCGTCGCCCGCACGGCCCTGTCCGGCTACGCAGCGGATGCAGGCACGCCCGCCGCACGCCGGAGCGGACAGGCGCGGTGCCCGGCCCTTCCCGGACACGAGCACCGCATTGACAGGCACCAGCGCAACCCGTATGCCTTTCAGGCAACATCACTCATCCCGAACCCGCGAGATCATCATGGCCAGCAACGAACCTTTCGGCTCCGCATCTTCCCCGTCCCCCCGCCAGTCCGGCGCGCCCCGCACCAGCGAGGGCAACGACCGCGCCCGCACCGCGGAGAACGACCTGCTGCGGCGCGTGCCGCCCCACAGCCCCGAAGCCGAACAGGCCGTGCTGGGCGGCATCCTCATGCGGCCCCAGCTCATGCACGTCATCGTGGACCTCATCGCGGACACGGACTTCTATCTGCCGGCCCATGCCACCATCTTCCGGGCCTTCCTGGACCTGTACCGCAAAAGCGCGCCCATCGACCTCATCTCCACCGCCGAGCAGCTCAAAAGCAACAACGCCCTCGAAGAGGCCGGCGGGGCCGTCTATCTGGCCGACCTGGCCCAGGCCGTGGTCTCAGGCGCCAATGCCGAATATTACGCCACCATCGTGCGCGACAAATCCCTGCAACGCGGCCTCATCAATGCCTGCTCGTCCATCATCAGCAACTGCTACGATGCCTCGCGCGAGGTGGGCAGCCTGCTGGACGAGTCCGAACAGGCCGTGTTCGCCATCTCGCAGCGCACCACGGGCCGCGACTTCACCGGCGCCCGCGAACTGGTGGACAGCGTGTTCGAGAACCTGTCCAAGCTGGCCGACTCCCGCGACGTCATCACCGGCGTCACCACCGGCTACACGCGCCTGGACAAGCTCACCGCCGGTCTCCAGCCCTCGGACCTCATCATCGTGGCCGCCCGTCCCAGTATGGGCAAGACGGCCTTCTCGCTCTGCATGGGCCTCAATGCCGCCATCCGCCAAGGCGTGCCCGTGGCCGTGTTCTCGCTGGAAATGAGCAAGGAACAGCTCATGCAGCGCATGCTGGCCGTGTGGGGCAAGGTGGACATGTCCAAGCTGCGCCGTCCGGCCCTGCTCACCGACGCCGACTGGAGCAACCTCTACGCCGCGGCCGACGTCATCTCGCGCGCGCCCATCTACATCGACGACACCCCGGCCCTGACCACCCTGGAGCTGCGCGCCCGTGCCCGCCGCCTCAAGGCCGAAAAGGGCCTGGGCCTGGTCATCGTGGACTACCTCCAGCTCATGCGCACCAGCCGCCGCACCGACTCGCGCGAACTGGAGATCTCGGACATCTCCCGCTCCCTCAAGGGCCTGGCCAAAGAGATGAACGTGCCCGTGGTGGCCCTTTCGCAGCTCAACCGAAAAGTGGAAGAACGCGGCGACAAGCGTCCCATGCTCTCGGACCTGCGTGAATCGGGCGCCATCGAACAGGACGCCGACGTCATCATGTTCGTCTATCGCGACGACGTGTACAAGTTCACCAAGCCTGCCGACCGGCCGGTGCAGGGCATCGCCGAGATCATCATCGGCAAGCAGCGCAATGGTCCCGTGGGCGTGGCCGAGCTGCTCTACATGTCGCCCTATACGGCCTTCGAAGACCTGGCCCCCGACTGGGCCCCCTCGGAAACGCCGCAATAACCAGTCACGGATCGAGGAGCCCCGCCCGCATCCTTGCCGATGCCCGCGGGGCTCCTTTTGTCACCGACGGCGCGGACCGTGCGGAGCGGCCCGGGGAGGGGCCCTCGCGGCGTCGCTGCCGCCGGCTGCAGGTCCCCTTGCCTCGCCGGCAGGAACGACCAGCGGCCCGTTTGGAGAAGGTCCCGTGGGAGCTGTCCCCTTCTCCCTCACGCGCCGTCCGTCGTCGGGGCTGCGGCTGCGGCGCTTTCCGCTCATACCGGCCCCAGAACCGCCTTACCCCGCGCCCATCCCCGGCAAGGTGGTTGGGGCAAAGGCACGGCCACAGGACACCCCATCCCCTCCAGGGTCCCGCTATGGCTTCCCTCCCCTGCCTGGAGAGACACGCATCCTTCCTGCCCTGCCCTCTCACGGGAGTATCGCTCCCGGTGTCTTCCTGCGCCCCCTGTCGCAAGCGATCCTCCCCCTGTTTTCCCCTGCCGGACCTCCTTCGCAGCGGTGCGTCCGTCCCGCCCCTTCCAGGCCAGAAGATTGTGCGCTCAACCAGCATTTTTCCAGCCATCCCGGCACCTTTGTGCAAAGAAAAATGATTTTGTGAAAAAAAACGCGAACACTGGCCTATCCCCCCCTTCTTTGCCTGATAAATCAGCCTGTTCGCCGCCCGAAAGCCCCCCGAAAACAGGGCCAAAAAATCGAAAAAATCAAGAAATAACGGACTTTTTCCGTCAGTCTGCGTTGACAAGCCCTGCAAAGCATGTTTCTGTTTTCTCAATTGCCGCAGGTCTTCAAGCTGTTTTGGGGATCACATGCGGTGTGTCTTTCACTTTCGAGAGGGTGTTTTTTCATGTCCAAGTCCATCTATGTTGGGAACCTCCCCTGGGCCGCTACTGAAGAACAGGTACAGGATCTTTTTGCCGAATACGGCAAAGTTCTGTCGGTGAAACTGGTCAGCGACAGGGAAACCGGCCGTGCCCGTGGCTTCGGCTTCGTGGAAATGGAAGACGGTGAAGCTCAGGCTGCCATTGAAGCTCTGGATAACTACAGCTTTGGTGGTCGCACCCTTCGCGTCAACGAAGCCAAACCCCGCGCCCCGCGTCCTCCCCGCTACTAGGGAATTCCCGCGGACATAAGAAACGCCCCGGGTGCATCGCTTCCGGGGCTTTTTTTATTGGCAAAGGACCATGACGGACACCCCAAAAAACAGCCCATCCTCCCCTCCCGCAGGGCACGGGACAGGCTCCCCCGCCTTGCCGAGCGCGGCAAATTCTGCCATGATGTGAAAGACGTGCCGGGAGTACCGCACGAAGCAATCTTAATGAGGAGGCTTGCATGCTCAATCCCAAACAGTGTGTTCTCTACAGCGGCGGCGCTGCCGGGACCGAACAGTTTTTCGGCGCTCTGGCCGAAGGCTGGGGCATCGAAGAAGTCAACTACAGCTTTGAAGGTCATCAGATCGAGCGCAAGCGCGGCGTGCGCGTGCTTACCTCCGAAGAGCTGGCACTCAAGGACGTGAGCCTGACCTACGTCTCCAAGCTCATGAACCGCGAGTATACCCGTGCCCCCATCTTCCGCAAAGTGCTGCAGTCCATCTGCTGGCAGGTCAGCAGCGGCAACCAGGTCATCGTCATCGGTGCCATCCAGCCCGACAACACCGTCAAGGGCGGTACCGGCTGGGGTGCCGAATTCGCCAAGATCTGCAACAAGCCCCTGCTGGTGTTCGACCAGCCCAAGAACGGCTGGTTCACCTGGGACAAAGAAGTCTGGACCCCGGTGGAAAAGCCCGTCATCGAGCATGCCCACTTTGCCGCTACGGGCACCCGCTTCCTGGAAGACAACGGCCGCGACGCCATCCAGGACCTCTTCGCCCGCTCCTTCAACCGTTAAGCCGCGAGCAGCCCAGGCTGCCGGGCCTTTTCGGGCGCATCCGCCGCGCTTTCACAGGCGCGGCGTTTTGCGTCCTGTGAGGAATCCATGGCCCAGCAATTCACCGAAACAGAACGTGCCATCCTGCGTATCGTGCAGGCCGACCTGCCCGACTCCCTGACCCCGTATGCCGACATCGCCCGCACCGTGGGCTGCACGGAAGAGGAGGTCCTCGACCTGCTCTCCCGCCTCAAGCAAAGCGGTGCCATCCGCCGCTTCGGGGCCAGCATCAAACACCAGAAGACCGGCTGGAACCACAATGCCATGGTAGGCTGGAAAGTGGCCCCCGAGCTGGTGGAAGAATGCGGCGCCATCGCCGCCCGCCACAGTCACATCTCCCATGTCTACTACCGTCCCAGCGCCGCTCCCGACTGGCCCTACGAGCTGTACACCATGGTGCACGGCCGCAGCGAACAGGAATGCCTCGACGTGGCGCAGGAACTGATCGCCACCACGCCCCTGCGTGAGTACGCCATCCTCAAGAGCTTGAAAGAGCTCAAAAAAATCTCCATGACCTATTTTTAGGAGCCTGACGCCAATGGACGACAAATCCCGCGCGCTTTTTGACAAAGCCTGCCGGCTCATCCCCGGCGGGGTCAACAGCCCCGTGCGCGCCTGCCACAACGTGGACAGCCTGCCCCTCTTCATCGCCGAAGCCCACGGCAGCCACATCATCGACGTGGACGGCCGCGAGTACATCGACTTCATCCTCTCCTGGGGCCCCATGATCCTGGGCCACGATCACCCCGCCGTCACCGCCGCCGTGCGTGAGGCCGCCGGTCGCGGCACCAGCTACGGCGCTCCCTGCCCCGACGAAGTCACCCTGGCCGAAGAAGTGGTGGCCGACATGCCCAGCCTGGAAATGGTGCGCATGGTCAACTCCGGCACCGAAGCCACCATGAGCGCCCTGCGCCTGGCCCGCGGCGTCACCGGCCGCGACAAGGTGCTCAAGTTCGTGGGCTGCTACCACGGCCATGCCGACCCCTTCCTGGCCGCCGCCGGTTCCGGCCTTGCCACCTTCTCCATCCCCGGCACCCCCGGTGTGCCCGCCGCCGTGGTGGCCGACACCCTGCTGGCCCCCTACAACGACCTTGAGGCCGTGCGCGAGATCTTCCGCCAGCATGGCGAAGGCATCGCCGCCATC
>ERZ827498.2770-NODE-2770-length-16023-cov-3.908379_pt1 | contig 16023 bp, 10 predicted proteins | sample MGYA00519865_ERZ827498 | MGnify/ENA primary metagenome ERZ827498 (study PRJEB31778, sample SAMEA3449328) | human gut metagenome | biome: human gut; feature: human-associated habitat; material: faeces | place: United Kingdom | collected 2010/2012 ...
CTCCTTCTCAATCTCCTTCATCAAGGCTTCAGCCGAATACTCCGTGCCCGATATCTCCATCGCCATAGCCGGACACACCTCGGCACAGATTCCGCACAGGGTACAACGCGCCCCATCCGTCACGATCCCCTCCGGCGTGAGTGTCAATGCCTGCTCAGGACAAGCCTCGACACACGTCCGACAACCAATGCATTTCTTTTTCGTATAGAGTTTTTGCTTCCGGCTGGAGATTCCTTCCGGATTATGACACCATACGCACGACAAGGGGCATCCTTTCATAAAAATCGTAATCCGAATACCCGGCCCGTCGTTGATGGCATATCGTTTTATATCGAAAACAAACATCTTTTTTCAATTGCTAAAACGTTTCCTGTTCCGTCCGCATGATCACGTCCGCCTGCAGATCGGCGTTCATGTCATTGAAATAATCGCTGTAACCGGCTACGCGGACCAGAAGGTCGCGATAATCTTCCGGACATTTCTGGGCAGCATAAAGCGTCTCCGTATCGACGATATTGAACTGGATGTGATGTCCGCCCAAAGCGAAATAGCTGCGGATCAACGAAGACAACTTGGAGATATCCTCCTCACGCTTCAACAGGCTCGGCAAGAAACGCTGGTTCAGCAATGTCCCCCCGCTCTTCACCTGGTCAAGCTTGCCGAGCGACTTGATGACGGCAGACGGCCCGTGCGTATCGGCACCATGAGACGGAGACGTGCCGTCCGAGATGGCACGCCCGGCCAAGCGTCCGTTAGGAGTCGCCCCCATCACCTTGCCAAAATATACGTGACAGGTGGTAGACAGCATATTCAGATGGAAACATTCGCCTTTCGTATTCGGCTTTCCTTCGATCGTATCATAGAGATCGTCGAACACCTTCACAGCAATACTGTCGGCATATTCGTCATCGTTTCCGAAGAATGGCGTGCGGTTCAGGATCGTCTGTCTCATCGCCTCGGCTCCTTCGAAATTATCAGCCATCGCTTTCAGCAATTCGTCCATCGACCAGCGTTTATCTTCGAATATATGTTTTTTCAGCCTCACCAGGCTGTCGGTAATCGTACCGAGCCCCGTACACTGGATATAGGTCGTATTATAGCGCGGACCGCAGTTGTAATAATCCCGTCCTTTCGCTATGCAATCGTCGATGAAGAGAGACAGGAAGGTGGCCGGTGCATACTTGGCAAACATACGGTCGATATAGTTGCTGACACGCACCTTCATATCCACAAAGTAACGGATCTGCTTCATAAAAGCGGCATATAGTTCGTCATAATTGCCGAAACCGCGCGGATCACCCGTTTCCAGTCCGACCTTACGTCCGGAAACCGGATCGACACCGTTGTGGAGCGTCACCTCCAAGATCTTCGGCACATTCAGGTAACCGGTCAGCACATACGCCTCCTTGCCGAACGCCCCGACCTCGATACAACCGCTGCACCCGCCTTCGCGTGCATCCTGCAACGATTTTCCCTGGCGCATCAACTCCTGGATATACACATCCGGATTGAAAACAGACGGATAGCCATGCCCCTGGCGGATCACCTTGCAGCCGGCACGCAGGAAACGTTCCGGCGTACGGGCACTGATATGGATAGCACTGCCGGGTTGCAGGATATGCAGTTCTTCGATCGTTTCGAGCATGATATAGGAAACCTCGCTCACCCCGTCGCTGCCATCGGCTTTTACACCGCCGATATTCAGGTTCGTAAAATCATTATACGTACCGCTTTCCTTAGCCGTGATGCCGACTTTGGGAGGAGCCGTGTGGTTGTTCACTTTGATGAAGAAACAGGACATCAATTCTTTTGCCTCGTCGCGTGTCAACGTACCGTCGGCAATCCCCTTTTCGTAGAACGGAGCCAGATGCTGGTCGAAATGGCCGGGATTCATCGCGTCCCAACCGTTCAGTTCGGTGATCGTTCCTAAGTGGACGAACCAATACATCTGGATCGCCTCCCAATAGTCTCGGGGAGCATGTGCCGGAACCTGGCGGCAAACTTCGGCAATACGGCGCAACTCGGCCGCCCGTTTCGGGTCTTTTTCCGTCAGCGACATTTCATCGGCGAGATCCGCATGTCGTTCGGCAAATAGGATGGCGGCGTCGCACGAGATGGACATGGCAGTCAACTCCTCCTGCTTGTCGGTTGCTTCGGGATCGTTCATGAAATCGAGCCCGTCCAGTTCTTTCCGGATACGTTCTTTCAAATCCAGCAGTCCGTACTTATACACCTTTCCGTCCAAAGCAGTATGTCCCGGAGCACGTTGTTCCATAAATTCGGTAAACATCCCCACCTCATAGGCCTCCTTCCACTCCTGAGGCACATGGCTGAAGATACGTTCTCGTTGGGTACGCCCTTTCCAGTAAGGAATCACTTCGCGTTCATACGTGTCAATGTCTTCCTGGCTGATCGTATAACGCTGCAATTCACGTGTGTTCAAGACATGCAGGTCCTCCACACTATGGCAGGTCAGTTCCGGAAAAGTCGGTACACATTTCGGTTTTGGTCCGCGTTCGCCCACGATCAGTTCATCCTTGCCGATATAGATCGTCTTCTGCTTGCAGATCTCATAAAAATTCATGGCCCGAAGAATCGGAATCGGATATTTTCCGTAGTTTTCCTTGTAGAAACGAGTTTCTATCAAAGCGCGTTCAATAGACAGGGAGGGCTCGGCTTCGAACGTCTCTTGTCGAAGACGTTTGATCCGGTCATTCATTCCATAGGCATTTGCCTCTACTGTGGGGGCGAAATTAGATGCACTGTGCGGTGCACGCTGAGCTGTGATTATAGTCATATTATATAAAAGGCTATTTTTATTCAATTATTTTAATCTGATAAATTCCGGACAAAATGATGCAGAGATAAAACCACCGACCCAAGCCAATGACTTCAGATACTAATGCAAACCGAAAGAGCTCTTACCCGAAAACGGTAAAAGAGAAAAGGGAAGAACACCTGTCAAGAAATCAGGCAATTGAATAGTCGTCTATAAGATTTAACGAACATATCGTAACAATTTAAAATCAACACTCGAAATTAAGTGTATGATTGCAGCAAATATAGACATTTTTCCATAAAAACAAAAGAAATCATATTTATTTAATAGAAACCAAGCCCCCTATCTTGTAAAAAGATCAAGCAATCCCATACGCTTTCAACTTATTATAAAGCGTTTTGCGGTCAATACCCAACAGTTGGGCTGCTCTGGTCTTATTGTTACCGGCTTCTTGCAGGGCACGTTTGATCATTTCGCATTCGTGCGATTCGTTTTTCAACTGGATATTGACCGGAGCGGAAATCGGGTCGGTAGCCAGTTCTTCTGGAAGCTCGTTAGGGGTAATATAGCGACCGGTCGCTAACAGGGTAGCATACTTGATGACGTTCTTCATCTGACGCAAGTTACCCGGCCACGAATAAGACTGGAAAATCCGGATCACGTCATTATCAAAGCCAATAATATCTTTCTGCAATTCTATATTGGCTTGATCCAGGAAGTTGTTGGCAAACAGCAAAAGGTCTTCTTTCCGCTCCTTCAGATCAGGGATACGGACGGTAAACTCGTTGATACGATGATATAAATCTTCACGGAAATCTCCCTTATCAATCGCAGAACGCAAGTTCTCGTTTGTCGCGGAGACAAGACGGACATTGATCGCGATCTCCTGATTGCTACCGATCGGTTTTACTTTCCGCTCCTGCAAGGCACGAAGAAGCTGTACCTGTACCTCATAGGACAAGTTACCGATCTCATCCAAAAAAATCGTACCACCTTGGGCGGCAACAAAAGCACCTTCTTTATTATCGATAGCTCCGGTAAACGAACCTTTCACATGCCCGAAAAATTCGGATGCGGCCAAGTCTTTCGGGATCGCTCCGCAGTCAACAGCAATAAAAGGGGCTTTCTTACGATTGCTCTGTTCATGAATACGGCGAGCAACATACTCTTTCCCTGTACCGCTCGAACCGGTAATCAACACAGACATATCTGTCGGAGCAACCAGACGTACATGCTCGTAGAGCTGGCGGGCAGCTTGGCTCTGTCCCTCCACATACTGGCTACGCGTTCCTCCCGACGGTTCGGGACGTTTGGCTGAACGCGCAGGGCGTTCCAGTTCGGTGGCAGAAGCAACCGAACCTGTTTCCGTCTTTATCACATCCTTGATTTTGCCTAAAAGTTCTTCCGGGTTCAACGGTTTGGCAATATAATCGGACGCTCCTAACTTGATGGCTTGCACGGCGGTTTGTATCTCCGCATAGCTGGTCATCATAATCAGGGGAATTACAAAATTATTTTCTTTTATCCATTTCAACAGATCGATTCCATCCCCGTCCGGCAAACGCAAATCAGACAAGATCAAATCGAAAGAGGCATCCTCTATCCGGCTTCGTGCATCCGAAACCGATGATACCGAACTGACTTCGAAGCCTTTCCTTCCCAGCCAGGTTTTCAGCATCAACGAGAATGTTATATCATCTTCTAAAATCAGGATAGACGGCATATTATTCTTTTTTGTTTCGTACACAAAGATAACTAAGAATTGATAATTGACAATGGACAATGGACAATTAAATACCGCTTGCCGCAATTATCAATTGTCCATTGTCAATTCAAAATGCCCAAGTTGCCTTTTTCCACGCCCCCTCGAACGGACCTTGCTTGAATTTCTTCAACCACCAATGGCAGAAACCTAACTGGAGGATGAACAACAGGACGCCGACTCCAAAGCTGGCTGTCGTACCTAAAACATTATAAAGTGACAAACCGTAACCGAAATAGATAAACGATCCTATAATAGACTGTGTCAAATAGTTAGTTAAACTCATCTTTCCATACGGCACCAAACCGTGCAGCATTTCATGGGTCGAAACTTGTTGCCACAGGAAGACAAAACAAGCGACCAACACACACATGAAAGAGAAATTGCGGAAAGAGGAAACCACCGTGTTCATCGGAGTCAGCATCGCCTTGTTGGAGATCATATCCGGAAGGGAAGCCGTAATGAAATACAACGGGACAAAGCAAACCGCACCGATAACCAGCGTCCGCATCCAGAAAACCCGATGTTCGGACAGGTTGGCAAACAACTGTCTGCGTCCCATCAGCATACCCAACAGGAACAAAGAGGCAGTCTGGAAAAAACGTCCGTACCCCCATGCCCACAACAGGCTGAACAACTGGCCGTTCCAAAGGTTGGACTTGACCATCGCCCAGAAATCCGGCTGCGAAAGGAACGGATACATACGTTGGCTATGAACACGCCAAACGCCGGCTGCCGGCACATAGTCAGGATTTATCATCGCATAGAAAAACTTGCCGAGTTCGAGAGGCTGGAGCATCAGGATAATAGCGGCAATGAGGATCGCTCGGTCGCTCCATCTGCAGACTAACACGAGCACCACGCCAATTATAGAATAAAGGACTAATATGTCGCCGGGGAAAAACGCCCCGTTGAAACAGCCGATAATGAACAAAAGGAAAAGCCGCCACAGGAAACGCAGACGGAAGTCTTTACCTTTCTCCGCCTGATTGTTATATTGAATAAAAAAGCTGAATCCGAACAGCAGGGAGAAAATCGCGTAAGCTTTCCCGGAAAAGAGGAAAAACAATGTTTCCCATATTCCTTTATCCATCGCCTCCATAAAAGCCGAAGAAGCTGTCGGGAAGTCATAAAAATTAAAATGTTCGATGTTGTGTAGTAACATAATAGCCATAACGGCAAAACCGCGTAATGCATCCACCACCTCGATACGAGGCGACTTAGCCAAAAGTCCATGCTCCATTGATAATGATTTAGATTTTTAATTTATGATTTTACAAAAGACAAAAGTAGATAAAGAAGTCATATAAAACAAAAAAAGCACCATTTAGGCGCTCTTTTTGTTTGCAGACTTAAAATAGATACTCGAACATACTTTAAAACGGTTTTTTAATGTAGAAACGTCCACTTCCGCTTCTTGCTATAAAAGAAGCGAATATCGTGCCAAACTCAGCCTGACACACAGCCTGTTTTTGTAAACTCTTCTATTCTAACAGAGAAGTCGCCCAGAATGTTTTACTGAAGCTATTTATTACAACGTCACGAATGGGGAATTGTGGACATATATGGGGAATTTTTCTACAGATACCGTTCCACAGCCTGGCCCACAACAACACCCGCCTGCCGGATCACTTCAAATAAAAGCCGCTTCCAACCTTCGTCTGTCAGTGCCTCGTCATTCTTCTCAAGGATTCTCAGTTGGGCTACCAAATCGGAAGCTCCCAACATGGTGAAAAGCGGGATTAGCTTATGGGAGATTTTGGCAGCCTGTGCACGGTCGGTCTTCTCCAAAGCTTGTTGTAGCAACGAAACGCTCTTGTTCGTCTCCTCGGCAAAAGTCCGGATAATGGAAGCGGAAGCTTCTTTGTCTTCGCCGGCAAAAGCAGTAAGCGAATCAAAATTGAATTCAGGCGACACCTCGGCTTGTATATCCGCTTGCAACAGGTTATTCAACAAAGCGATCAACTGCTTAGCCGTGAAAGGCTTATTTAGGAATCCGGTGAAACCGACTTCCAAATAATGTGTATTCTCGTTTTCCACACTGGCTGAAAGCGCGATGACAGGCACAGTATCTGTACCGGGGACACCCGACGAACGAATGACGTTAAGCAGGCCGTACCCATCCATGCCCGGCATCTGTATATCGGTTATGATCGCGTCGAAAGAACTATTACGCAAAATATCGACCACGGCAAACGGATTTGAACAACTGGTGACCTCCACATGGTTCCGTTTCAAAAACTCTTCCGTCAGTGCCAGCTGCAACGGATCGTCATCGACCAGCAAACAAAAGATTTCGCGCCCTTCGAAGCTCCCGGTCTCCGTTTCGTCTTCCTCCTCTATGGCAGGCGTGGCATGCAACGTCTGCACTTCCGATTCCCGCAAAGGCAGGACAATCGTAAAATCACTTCCTTTTCCCGGAACACTCTTTAGCGACAAGGTTCCTCCCATCAGTTCAATCAGCTTGCGGGTGATGGAAAGTCCGAGACCGAAACCTTCTTCCTTTTCGGTTCCCGACAGACGGGCAAACTCGCCGAAAATTTTTTCCTGTTCTTCTTCCGGAATCCCGACACCGGAGTCGGAGACAGTAATTGTCAATTGAGAATTGAGAATTGACAATTTGACTATCAAAACGATACGACCTTCATGAGTAAACTTGACAGCGTTAGACAATAGGTTGCTGACTATCTGGCGGAGGCGTATCGGATCACCTGAATAGATGCGATCCATCCCTTCCTCCTTCATATTCAGAACAAAAGCAAGTCCTTTCGCCTCGGCTATCGGGCGGAAGCTCCCGTATATTTCATTAAAAAGCGTACGTACGCTGAAAGGCACGTTCTGTATCTCCATCTGCCCCGATTCCAATCGATGAAAATCAAGCAAACCGTTCACCAGAGAAAGGATATGATTGGCCGATCCAGTCATATTTTCCAAATAATAACGTTGCCTTTCGTCCGGACGACGGCGCAGCAGCAGTTCTATATAACCGATTATGGACGAGAGCGGCGCACGGATATCGTGGCTGATCGTCAGCATCAACTTCTCCCGGCTATGGAGCAGGTCTTCAGCATATTGCTTGGCTTTCTCCAATTGCAGCCGATAATACTGGCTCCTGGAGATATCACGCGTGATCAGAATGATAAAGACCACCACGATAATCAGCGACAGGATAGCGATGCCGCCAATGAGATAAGAGGTTTCGCGCAGCACCTCCTGTTTCTTCACAACACGCTCCATCGACGCGTTCATCTCCTCTTCTTCTATATCGCGCAACATCTGGTTGATTCGGCTCGTGATGATGCTATTATTATAACGCAAGTTAGCGGCACGCTCTAAAAGCTGGTCGACAAGCTGTTTACGCTGATCGGCCACACTGTCCTGCAAATTTTTCAGGACCGTCACGATCGTGTCTGCCGGGTTGAAGGAATTCACCAACGTATCAGTCACGATCTGCCGGGTCGTATTCACGATAACAGTCGAATCCTCTTTAGGCGGTGAGAATGCATCGGCGAGCCGGCGGAAAAAGCCACGGTGCTTATGGGGCTGAGGAGTTTTCACGGAATCCTGGTGCACGATCACGCGCTCCTGTATTTCGACCTGCCGGATCATCGTATCTTGCCGGGCGATCACCTTCTCGATGTTTTGGGTATACAGATGTTCCGCGTTCGTCTCACGCCAGGTTTCCAACAGGCGGCGCGTGTTCCAACGCTTCTGCTCGATCAACATATCGATCGTGTCGATCTTGGGATATAGTGCGGGATTCGACACTAATGTACGCAAGGAATCCATATTCTGCAAAGCCTTGTTCAGCGTGCGGTTGAAATGCTTGATTTCCCCCTGTGGAAACCCGACCATTTGTCCGAGCGCTTCGCTTTCGTAGAGTAACGACAGAGTGTTGGTCACGAGATAAACCTTCTCCCTCGATTTGTTGTTCGGGTCGTCTTCGCCAGCAAACTGTTCGATAATGTTATAAATATAAACGACCGAACACACGGCTATCAGGATCAATAACAGGTATCCCAATATGACTTTACTTGTAATATGTCCATTCTGTGCGCTCATTAGTCTTTCCTATAAGCTATTTTCCATTTGTCCAACATAACGAAATCCGCTTTCTTCAATCCAACCTTCCAGAACGGGACAGGTTCGTCGTGATCACCGAGAAACATACGGTCACGAACGGCAAAAGCTGGGTTGGTCAGGGCCAGTGTGGAATCGGATACCGAAGTCCGGACACTGGCAATATCCAATACCGTATGGAACACACTGTTCGTGCTGACCGGATAAGCCCCGTGAGAGATCGCCGTCCGGTATTTCTCCGGAAAAACGGTCCGATAATCGTTCGAGAACCAGATGATATACGGGATATGGAGCTGATAATAAGTCGGTATAGGCGAAGCATGCAGGTAACGAGCACGTGCATCATCGAAAATATCTTCTCCGTGATCGCTCAGATAAAGCATCGACGCACAAACCTCCTTCTTTTTCAACATGTCGACGATTTCTCCCAAAACATAATCCGTATAACGGATCGAATTGTCGTAAGCATTACGCAGTTCCTTCTTATAGGATTGGCGGATGCCTTCGGCCTTATCCGGCGTATAAATCCGGAACTCAGCCGGATAACGCTCATGATAATTGAAATGCGACCCGTATGTATGGAGGACGATAAACATATCCTCGTCCGATTTATCCAGTTCCTTTTCCAAATACGGCAAAAGGGCGGCATCATACAATGAGGTCAGATACGATCCGGTGTTGAACGTGCTCATATCGATAAACGTATCAGCCTCCCGGTAGAAAGCCCCGATCATCGAAGTAGTCAGTTTCTGATTGGCAATGACAAGCGTACGGAAACCTGCTTCCTTGAAAGCGGTAACGATGCTTTTCTCGTCATATATCACGCCATAGTTTTCCGCACTAGCGGCAGACAGGATGATCGGAACACTTTTGTGCGTATTGTTGGATTGCGTCACAACATCCGTAAAATGTACCAGACCATCGAGTCCTTCCATACGCGGAGTCGTATTGCGTTCATATCCATACAAGCTCCATTCCATAGCCCGCGAAGTCTCTCCCACCACAAGCACGTAAATCTCGCGCTTGCCATCCGCCTGTCCCGTCCGGACCGAGTTGAACCTGAAATCGGCAGAAGAGATGGAATAGTTGGCGTTTTTGTTCGATTTGGTAATCGCAAAATAGAGATTATAAAGCGCATTGACCGGATAAACATCGTTCTTGAGCGAGAAACTGTGCTTTTGCCAAGAAGGCAGGAAACAGAGCAGCACCCCCACTCCGAAAAGCCCCAAGCTTCTGGACGCCCACCGCTTGCGGAACACGGCGGTCAGCCTGTCTTTCATGCGGATTGAACGCGTGGCCAGCCACAAGGTAGGAAGCGTATAAAAGAAAAAGACGCAAACGATGACAAGAAAAATATTTCCTAATAATTCGCTTGCTTCGGAAGCATTCGAACTTGTCAGGTTCAGGAACATGTCCACGGCTATCACCGACTCGCCGAAAAGATACAACAGGACCAACTGGCCTCCGTCCAGTATGATTTTCGGCAACAGACACCAGACCACCACTCCGGGTTTACGCGCCAGCAGCAGAACTCCCATCCAGAACGCCAACGGCATGACGATAGAAGCAAGGCCCACCGGAACAGGTAAAGGCTCTGTGAACAGAAAAACACAGTTCGGAATGATGAAAAGCAAGCCGAACAAGAAATATAAGTGTTCCTGTGAAGATATCCAACGCAAAATATTAGTAAAGTACCTCATCGATTTTTGCCTAAAAAGCCTAATTTTATCAACTATTCTTATCACTATTCCACAACAGCACTGCTGTAACCGACAAAAATAAACGTTATCCATCACATACACATACAGAAGAAGCACAAAAAAAGTTATTTCAAGGTCTCCCGTAGAGGCGAGGTTCTACTCCGCCCATGAAAACAATGTCTGCCTTGCCCGATATCATTTCGTCAGCAAAACAGCCACTCCCCAGTTTAAATAGAAACGTTAAAAAATATCACCCGCTATAGTAATTCCAAATATATGGGGTACTAATCCGATTTACATGGGGTCGTAATGACATTTTGATATTTTAAAAATCATGCAAATGCTTTCAATAATCTTGCAATATGCCGGTAGCAGAACTTTGTTGCTTCCGACTATCGCTTTTTATTTTTAATTTCGGGCAACCGAAAAAGGGAAAGATTATTTAAAATCATCAATAATAATTAAGGTAAAGACAAAATGAAAAGACAAATCATGCTGCTATCGGCTTGTACGGTCACTTTGCTGAGTGCTTGTTCGTCGAACACGCGTATCGCAAACGAAGTATATGCCCCTGCTGCCAAAAACGAATTACGGGCGCCGGCAACACCGCTGGTAACGATCGACCCGTACACCAGCGCCTGGTCGTTTGCCGACCGCCTGAACGAAGAAAGCGTGCGCCACTGGACCGGCCGTAACTTCCCGCTATTGGGAAGCCTGCGTGTAGACGGTGTTTCATACCGGTTCATGGGAGCGGACAAAGTAGAGGTGACGCCGGTTATCGGTACGGCGGCTTCCGGCTTATGGGAGGCGACCTACACATTCGAGCTGCCGGAGGGAGAATGGACCGCCGTCGATTACGAGACAAAAGGCTGGAAAACAGGCAAGGCGGCATTCGGGACAGACGATAATCCGTATCGCTCCACTCCCTGGCAAGACGGCGACATCTGGGTACGCCGCTCGTTCGACTGGCCTGAGGGGACGGATAAGGAAGATCTGTTCCTGCTATATTCGCACGACGACAACATCGAGTTGTACATCAACGGTAAGCAGGTGGCCGTAACCGGCAACGGGTTGGATTACGACCTGCTGAAGGAAATCCCGCAGGAAGTGGCCAACACGCTCAAACCGACGGGGAACATCTGGCTGCCCACTGCCGCAACAACGGAGGAGGTGCATACGTGGACATGGGAATCATGAAGAAGGTAAAACGGGGAGACACGTTTGACAATAAAGCGGTCCAGACGGCGACCACCGTCATGCCGACACAGACGTACTATACGTTCGAATGCGGCCCTGTCGAACTGGATTTGATCTTCACTGCTCCGATGCTGATGGACGATCTGGAGGCCATGACCGCCCCGTACAATTATATCACGTATCAGGCCCGTTCGTTAGATGGTCGGACACACGAAGTCCAGTTATACCTCGAAGCGACCCCTCAATGGGCTGTAAACACGACAGATCAACCTGTCACCTTCGAAAAGATCGAAAAAGACGGGTATGTCTATCTAAAGACCGGCTCTGTCGACCAGGAAGTTTTAGGCAAGAAGGGAGACGACCTTCGCATCGACTGGGGCTATTTCTATCTTTCAGCCGCGCAATCCCCGGATGTGACAGTTGCCATAGACGAATATTATGCTGCCAAAAAAGCATTCATGTCCGACGGCAAACTGTCCGGCAAGGCAGAGAATGTGTCTCCGGATATGGAAAAACAGATGACGGTCCTCGCCTACTCCGACAACTTAGGCAAGGTAAACGAAAAGACCGTGTCAGGGCACTTGTTGATCGGATATGACGATCTGTATGCGATCCAGTATTTCAATGACAACCGGATGGCATACTGGAAGCACGACGGGCAGACGGACATTTTCGATGCCTTCGCCAAAGGCCAGAAAGAGTATGCCGGAATGATGAAACGGTGTGCGGACTTCGACGGACGCCTGATGCAGGAAACAGCGGCCGCCGGCGGACAAAAATATGCCGAGCTGTGCGCCCTGGCCTATCGTCAGGCCATTTCCGCCCATAAGTTAGTGACAGACAAGGAAGGCAACTTGCTATTCCTGTCGAAAGAGAATTTCAGCAACGGCTCGATCGGAACGGTCGATATCACCTACCCTTCGGCGCCGCTGTTCTTATGCTATAACCCCGAGCTCCTGAAGGGGATGATGAACCCGATCTTTTACTACAGCGAAAGTGGCAGATGGAACAAGCCTTTCCCCTCACACGATGTCGGCACGTATCCGCAGGCTAACGGACAGACCTACGGCGGCGATATGCCGGTCGAAGAATCCGGCAATATGCTGATCCTCGCGACAGCCATTGCGATAATCGAAGGAAATGCGGATTATGCAGCCAAACATTGGGATGTGTTGACAACCTGGGCCGATTACCTGAAAAAAGAGGGGCTTGACCCGGACAACCAGTTATGTACGGACGATTTCGCCGGTCATTTCGCCCACAACACCAACCTCTCCATCAAGGCGATCATGGGTATAGCCGGCTACGGCAAGATGGCCGGGATGTTGGGGAAGAAGGAAATAGCGGATTCTTATCTGGCGACAGCTCGTGAAATGGCTGGCAAATGGATTGCGATGGCAAAAGACGGGGATCACTATAAGCTGACCTTCGATAAGTCCGGTACATGGAGCCAGAAATATAATTTGGTTTGGGACCGCTTGTTAGATCTGAATATATTCCCTTCGGAAATAGCTGAAACGGAAACAGCTTACTACAAGACCAGACAAAACAAATACGGTCTGCCGCTGGACAACCGCGAAGATTATACCAAATCCGACTGGATTCTGTGGAGTGCCTGCCTGACCGGCAATACGGCCGATTTTGAAACGTTCATGCTTCCGGTCTGGAAATACGCCAACGAAACGACCTCACGCGTCCCGTTGAGCGACTGGCATTACACTTCCGACGGAACACAACGTGGATTCCAGGCCCGTTCAGTCGTCGGCGGCTACTATATGCGATTGCTGGAAAAACGGCTGAAGAAGTAATTATGATGGTAGTGTGTCGAAACTATCCTGTTCCCGCGCTTGATGTGGGATCGCATTAAAACCGACCCTATAAAAATCTGATTGATAAGGTCTGTCCTTTTGCGGCCCCGCATCAAGTGCAGGGACAAGGAGGTTTCGACACACTTCCATCATAATTCTTCTCACTCCCTCGCTACCTTCTGTATGATACCGAGAAACTCTTCATTCGCCATCCGGATATCCGGTTCCTTATAATTCACGTAATCTTCAAAATAATCGCTGGCGATATCTGCCACGATCTCAGAGCCGTCTAACCCGAAAGAACTCACCAACTTCTCCACCTTGCCACGAATCTGGCGGATCACCTGCAAGCGGTCTTCGTAACGGTCCGGTTTTTCCAGCTCCGTCACATGCTCGTTTCGGGCAATCAGATAAACGGTCGTATAAAACTTGTCCACATCTCCGAAAGCCGGGATAAACAGAGCTTTCTTTTCCTCTGGCAACGCAACCAGTGTTTCCTGAATTTTTGTCATTATTGTGTTTATTTTAATTGGTTGGCGAAGATAGTACATTCCGTTCATAGATAAAGTCTATCCCGCGATAAATAATATGCATTTCATTCTATGAACAAATTTCGAGCAGGGAATGTTAGAATAGTAGAAACAACATAAAACAGATTGATTATGCTTACATTATGTCTCAGTTTATTATTGTTGATAACAAATAATAGTAATAATAGTCAAATAACAGATAAAAAAGAAAAAGTTATGAAATTTGAATTAATCCAGTTACCCTATGCAGCCAACGCGCTGGAACCGGTTATAAGTAAAGAAACGATTGAGTTCCATCATGGCAAACATTTACAGACTTATGTAAATAACCTGAACAACCTCATTCAGGGAACCAAGTTCGAAAACGCTACATTAGAACAGATCGTGGCAGAATCCGACGGTGCTATCTTTAACAATGCCGGACAAGTATTGAATCATACATTATATTTCCTTCAGTTTACTCCGCAGCCCAACAAGCACGAACCATCAGGCAAACTGGCCGAAGCTATCAAACGTGACTTTGGGAGCTTTGACAACTTCAAGAAAGAAATGAATAACGCTTCCACTACCCTGTTCGGTTCAGGATGGACATGGCTTTCAGTTGATAAAGACGGGAAACTGCATATCACTAAAGAAGCTAATGGCAGCAACCCGTGGCGTCATGGATTGAAACCGCTACTAGGCTTCGATGTCTGGGAACACGCTTATTATCTGGATTACCAGAACCGCCGTGCCGACCACATAAACAAGCTGTGGGAAATCATCGATTGGGACATTGTAGAAAAACGAATGTAATAGTCCGAACGCCACACTAAGCACCTAATCATATTCAGAGGGTGTGCCAAAACGTTGATAATGCTATCATTTTAACAAAGAGATAGACCATTTCAGTTTTGACACATCCTCTTTTTTGTACTTTCGGTTTCCACCCGAAGTTTTGCACACCGGCAAAAACAGGGGGAGGTAAGCGAATCAAATCTTGATGCAGGATATGACGGAGCCTGACACGATACATATATATGTATAGGCCAATGCGTACGTCCGTGTTGCTCAATGCGTACGTACGTGTTGACCAATGCGTACGTACGTGTGACCCAATGCGAATATTCACGTTGCCAATATGAATATTCGCGTTGCCAATGTGAATATACACGCTAGCCATGCAGCCCACACCGGATGTTGCCAAAAGACCTTGAGGTTTTAAAAAAAGCTCAGCATCTTTTTTAAAGACCTCGCCACCTTTTTTTTAAAGCTCGGCATCTTTTTGCTTTCCTTTTGCTCTCCTTTTGTCCTGTCATTCTGAGCTGCGCGAAGAATCTGTAAACGTAAAGTGAATGCATTCGGATTCTTCACTTTGTTCAGAATAACAAAAATGAGAACACTTCACTTTGTTGACAAAAACGATAAGGCTGCACTAGTGAATGACAAGAATGATAATACGAACGGAGTTCTCGGACAGAATCTCCCCCACCAAGTCAGTTATTCCCGTTTCCCATTCATCCTTACATTTTAATCAAAACACACAGACAATCAATCGGTTAAAACTGACAGAGCACCCTTTCATCCTCCTTTCAGCCACGTTCCCCATGTCCTTTCAAATCTGCCTTCAGTATTTGTATCTGCTTACAAAAGTGTTACGAATGAAAGGAGGCTGAGACGATAATGTAGGGAGGTTCATTCACAACCGGCCCCCCCATCAACAGGGCGTTTCAACGGATAATGAAAGGAGAAAAGAAGAAACCGACTTCCGACTGTAGAACGGAAAGACACAGTTGCTTTTTATGGATAAAAACTACGCATTTGTATAATTTAGTGAAAGCCGGGGCGAATACAGCCAAGCCGGATTATATCAATGAGGCTGTGTCAAAACTAAAACGACCAATGACGAAATTGTGTCTTGTCATTCTGAGCTTCGCGAAGAATCTGAATACATCCACTTTATGCTTCCAGATTCTTCATTTCATTCAGAATGACAATAACACCAGACTGCTGAAAAGCTTCCCCGTCATTATCGATTCGGTCCACTGATGTAAGTGGTGCGCACTCAGAATGACAGAGCTAAATGATAGCATTATAAACGTTTAGACACAGCCTCTGTCATTTCATTATAAGTATGCTTCTTCGTGCACTCCCTTCACGGCCCGTCCGCTTGGTTCGTTCATGTTCT
>ERZ827498.2789-NODE-2789-length-15937-cov-9.329744_pt1 | contig 15937 bp, 8 predicted proteins | sample MGYA00519865_ERZ827498 | MGnify/ENA primary metagenome ERZ827498 (study PRJEB31778, sample SAMEA3449328) | human gut metagenome | biome: human gut; feature: human-associated habitat; material: faeces | place: United Kingdom | collected 2010/2012 ...
TGTGAATATTTGCACCGCGCGAGACGCTATAATATTGGGTATTCTCATTCTGGAGGCAGACCTTTGGCCAATCTGATCGAAAAAATCAAAGACCGGCGCGCGCCCGCGCCCGAGACGCCGGAGCGGCGGGACGTGCCCGTCGCGCACCCCGACCCGCAGCAGGGCCTGACGAGCGCGCAGGTGCGCGAGCGCGCGGACGCCGGCTGGACGAACGCGCCCGTCGATCCGCCGGGCAAGACGGTCAAGCAGATCGTCCTGAGCAATATCTTTACCTATTTCAATATGCTGTTTTTCCTGCTGGCGCTGTGCGTGATCGCGGTGCAGCAGTGGCTGAACCTGACGTTCATGGGCGTCATTATCGTCAACACCGCCATCGGCATCATTCAGGAGATCCGCTCGAAGAAAACGCTCGATAAGCTGAGCATCCTCGCATCGCCCAAGGCCGTCGCCGTGCGCGACGGCAGGCGCGTGACCGTCGACACCGCGCAGCTCGTGCGCGACGATATCGTCGTCTTCGCCGCCGGCAACCAGATCTATGCCGACGCCGTCGTCGCGCAAGATAGCTGCTACGTCAACGAGGCGCTCATCACGGGCGAGTCGGACGAAATTAAGAAAAACCCCGGCGACAAGCTCCTGTCGGGCAGCTTCGTCGTCAGCGGCATGTGCCGCGCGCAGCTGACGGACGTCGGCGCGGACTCCTATGTCTCGCGCCTGACGCAGGAGGCCAAGCGCGCCAAGAAGCCGCAGCAGTCGGAGATGATGCGCTCGCTGCAAAACCTCGTCAAGTGGATCGGCATCCTCGTCATCCCGCTCGGCGTGGTGATGTTCGTCAAGGAATACGTGTGGCTCGGCCGCGCCGTGCCCATCGCCGTGACGAGCACGGTCGGCTCGATCATCGGCATGATCCCCGAGGGGCTGTATCTGCTCACCAGCCTCGCGCTCGTGGCCGGCGTCGTGCGTCTGGCCCAGCGCAAGACCCTCGTGCACGAGCTCGGCTGCATCGAGACGCTCGCGCGCGTGGACACGCTGTGCGTGGACAAGACCGGCACGGTGACGGAAAACAAGATGATCGTCGAGGACGTCTGCCCCCTGTGCGACGACCGCTTCACGCTCGAGGACATCCGCATGATCATGGCCGACTACGTCTACGCCATGCAGGCCGACAACGACACGATGGCCGCGCTGCGGCGCTACTTCACGGGCGAAAAGACGCAGGACGCGACGGCGACGCTGCCGTTCTCGTCGGCGAAGAAATACGGCGGCGTGTCGTTCCACACCGAGGAGACGTACCTGCTCGGCGCGCCGGACGTGCTGCTCGCCGGGCGCGAGAACCCGTATCAGGAGCAGATCGAGGGCTACTCCGCCAAGGGCTGCCGCGTGCTGCTGCTGGGCATGTATGACGGCGCGCTCACGGACGAGACGCTCAGCGCCGGCTTTCTGCCCATCGCGCTGATCCTGCTCTCGAACAAGATCCGCGCCGAAGCGCCGGAGACGTTCGGCTACTTTGCCAGCCAGGGCGTGGCCGTGAAGGTCATCTCCGGCGACAACGCGCGCACGGTGTCCGAGGTGGCCAAGCGCGCCGGCATCGAAAACGCCGACCGCTTCGTCGACGCGCGCACGCTCACGACCGAGGAAGCCATCCGCGACGCGGCGGGCAAGTACACGGTCTTCGGCCGCGTGACCCCCGCGCAGAAGCGCAGCCTCGTGCAGGCGCTCAAGGCCGACGGCCACACCGTGGCCATGACGGGCGACGGCGTCAACGACGTGCTCGCGCTCAAGGAGGCCGACTGCTCCATCGCCATGGCCTCAGGCAGCGACGTGGCGTGTCAGGTGTCGCACATCGTGCTGCTCGACTCGAACTTTGCCTCCATGCCGTCGGTCGTGGCGGAGGGCCGCCGCGTCATCAACAACATCGAGCGCAGCGCCTCGCTGTATCTGGTCAAGAACATTTTCTCGTTCTGCCTCGCGTTTTTCACGCTCTTTGCCACGCTGCCGTACCCGTTCAGCCCCGCGCAGCTCACGCTCGTGAGCGCCGTAACCATCGGCATCCCGTCGTTCATCCTCGCCATGGAGCCGAACGAGAGCCTCGTCAAGGGAAAATTCCTGCGCAACGTGCTCTTCCGCGCGCTGCCGGCCGCGATGACGGATCTGGCGATGGTCGTGGGCATTCTGCTGTTTTATATCGCCTTCCAGCTCGACGACACGGCCATGATCACGATCTGCACCGGCGTCATGGGCATTGTCGGCCTCATGATGGTGCACCGCACGTGCCAGCCGTACAACACCATCCGCAAGGTGATGATCGTCGTGCTCGGCGTGCTGTTCGTGATCGCGTATTTCGGCTTCCCGACGCTCTTCAGCCTGCAGAAGCTCAATCTGCAGAGCGCGCTCATCCTCATCGTGTTCGGCCTGCTGTCGTGGCCGGTGATGAAGGCGTTCTGCCGCCTGAACGACCATATGCGCACCCGGTTCGAGGCGTGGCGCGCGGGCAAGACCGCGAAGGCCGCGTGAGAAAGGCTGCACGGTGGCCGCAGGCGCATAGGAACGGCTGCGAAAAGGCAGCCGCGCAGGAGCCAGCGAAAAGGCAGCCGCGCCTGCGCGGCTGCTGTCACAAAACTCCGCCCAGCATCGGTTCGATGCGGGGCGGAGTTTTTCGTCTCCGTTTTGCGGAGGGCAGCGCCGGTAAGGCGCGCGTCGGACGCGCAGCGCATGACCGAAGTCGCCGCGACGGATGAGGTGGACGTGGGATGCGCACACCAGCGGGGGAGCCCGAGGGGGCAAGGCCCGCCTCGGATGAGATCGTGCATCGCCTTTGGCGATGCGGGGAAGGTGGCGCGGCGGCCACGCCGCGACGGATGAGGTGGGCGTGGGATGCGCGCTGCATGACCGGCGGTACGGGCGATGCCGAAGTCCGTCTCCGGCCGCCGCCTGCGTGATCTCCTGTTTCCAGTTTAGTATGCTTTTGCATAACTTGTCAAGCATTTTTTCTCTCAGCAAGAAAGCCAGCCAGCGCGCCCTGCGCTGCACCCGCGTCCCGCACCGCACGGCCGCCACAACGCGCCAGCCAAAAGCGACCACCACACCCGCACCGGCCGAAAGTACCCATCAGGCTACCCGCCCGCAGCGGCCTGAGCGCCTCGAAGCAAGTTTTCCACACGCTTTCCACAGAGTTTTCCACATTTTCGCCGGTTTCCCACAGCGGCTTTCTTTCCCCCTGGCTTTCTTTGAGAGAGACAGGGTAAGATATGCTTTGCCGTATGTTCCTGCTGTAAGGTAAGACACAGTATGGTACGGTACTGTACGGTGCGGTTGGGTACGGTGCCGCGAGACGTCCGCGTGACGACACCCGCGACAGCGCCGCCCCGCCGCCCGCCATGCGCACCCCCGCGCACCCTCTGCCGTCATGCGCGCAAGCCCTTGCGGCCGCAGGCTTTTTCGTTCGCACGTCAGGTGTTATGTAAACCACTTATCGCCGCCCGTGTCGAATCCGCGCGGATGCACGATTTCATGTCGACAAAAGGGCCTCAAAATATTTCTTAGCGGTTTCTTAGCGCACTTTCCGCGCGAAGAAAACGACATTCTGTCGTCTGCCGCGCGCGCAAAAAGGGCCGCCCTTTCGGGTGGCCCTTCGCACGTTTTTTCCCTTTTCCCGCCCGCGTCACGCCGGGTTGACGTGCACGGTGCAGTGCTTGACGTCCGGGTAGTCGCGCTCCAGCTCGTGGTGCACGGCCTCGGCGATGACGTGCGCGTCCCGCAGCGGCAGCGCGCCGTCGACCGCGATCTCGGCATCGACATACGTCCGGCTGCCGAACAGCCGCGTCTTGATATCGTCCACGCGCACGACGCCGGGGGTGCGCTGCATCGTCTCGCGCATGGCGGCGACGGTGTCCGGATCGCACGCCCGGTCAACGAGCCGGTCGATGCTCTCGTGGAAGATGCCGTAGGCCACCTTGAAGATGAACAGGCAGATGACGATCGACGCGATGGGGTCGAGGATGGGCACGCCGAGCCGCGCGCCGAGCACGCCCGCAAAGCTGCCGATGGACGACAGCGCGTCGGACCGGTGGTGCCACGCCTCGGCCTTGAGCGACACGGAGCGGATGCGTTTGGCCGCCGCGATCGTGTACCAATACAGCCCCTCTTTCACGCCGATGGACACGACCGCCGCGATGAGCGCGAGCACGCCGGGGGCAGCCAGCGTCTCGCCGCGGACGATCTTCATCACGCCCGCATAGCCGATGGCTGCGCCGACGAGCACGAGGATGTTGCCCAGCAGGATGGACGCGATGCACTCGAGCTTTTCGTGCCCGTAGGGGTGGCTGGCGTCGGCCGCCTTGTGGGAAAAGACCGCGCCAATCATCACGATCAGCGAACCGAGAATGTCGGACGCCGAGTGCACGGCATCGGCCACTATGGCCGACGAGTGCGCCACGATACCGGCGACGAGCTTGAACACCGTCAGGGCCGCATTGCACACGATGCCGACAGTGGACACCTGCATGGTCACGCGCTTGGCGTCATCGGGCGCGGTGGAAGTGCGTGTACGCATAAAAAGACTCCTTTCGCATAAAAAAAGCGCCTGTGGGGCATATGAGTCCCACAGACGCGGTGATATCCTGTCTGCTGCGGCGCGGACGCCGCCCGGCCTTTCGGCCTGTCATTAGGAGGGAGTATAGCACGTGCGCGGCCGGCCGTCAAGCGGTATTTTCGGTTTTTTCACCGGCGCAGCCAGTGCACGCCGGCGCGGTGGAGCTTCGTGCCGAGGATGAGCGCGATCTGCACCGGGACGCCGACAAAGAACACGGCCCAGATGTTATACTGCAGGTACTGAAAATAAAACGCCGTGATCGTGCTCCACACGAACAGGGACGAAAACACGCACTGCAGCGTCGTCTCCCCCTCCCAGTGGCGGGAGAAGAGGAACGCCACGGCGAACGACACCGGCACCGCCCACACGAACGCCATCCAGTACATCTTGCCGATGCTGAACTGCGAATACAAAAACACGACGACCGCGACGACCCACACCATCGTCACCCACATGGCGGCGATGAGCACCTTCGACATGAGGTAGGCGTCGTGCTGCTTTTCGCCGCCGGACTCCGTCGCTGCGGCGTATGCGGCCGCCACGCCGCCGTCCGTCAGCAGATCGTCCACGCGCAGACCGTAAAGGTCGGCGATGGTCTTGAGCATCACGACGTCGGGCAGGGAATCGCCCCGCTCCCACTTGGACACGGCCTTGTCGGAGTAATTGAACTGCGCGGCAAACTCGGCCTGGGTCAGGTTTTCTTCTTTTCTCAGCTCGGCAAGGTTGGCGGCGAGCGCGCCTCTCACATCATCCATGCTATGAGTATACCACGCCGGGCGTTCGGCCGCAAGAGGCGTGTTCCACCTAAATCCTGTCATTCTCCCGCTGGTAGAATTGCCTTCTCCCAACGTTTCTACCGCTCGCGCGCGCGGAGGATGCATTTGAAAAGTCCCTGCCGTATAATGAAGTCATGAAGAAATGTGATTTTCCTGACGATATGCACGTCAGACATCACCTGCAAAGGAGACGGATATCATGAGCAAACAGACCTTCCATCTGCCGACCTGGCGGCGCAAGCCGACGGCGGACGAAGCCGCGCCGGACATCGCCGACAGCGAGCTGGTGCCCTCGGAGAGCGCCGCGCGCCCGACACGCCGCAAGCACGGCAAGCGCACCTATGTCATCGGCGGCGCGCTGCTGGCGCTGGCGATCGCGGCAGCGATCATCATTCCCGGCGCGGCCGGCGTCGGCGACGATGACGGCGCCGGCGGCGCGAGCACAACGCTCACCCGCCCGGACGGCGACCCCTCCGGCCAGACCGCAGAGGACAATATCTACATTACGACCGGCGTCATGGATCAGGAGACCTACCGCTCCGAGACGACCGGCGAGACGAAGGCAAAGGTCGGCTTCATCGACTACAACCAGGCCGTGCACAACGTGCGCGTCGTCACGAGCGACAGCGTCTTTACCGAGGCCATCAGCACGAGCATGTTCGTCAAGCTCGGCGAGCAGAAGTACTTCAAGGACGGGGCGATCCTCGTGCGCAAGGCCGATTCCATCAGCGGCGACACCGCCACCTGGAGCGACCAGATCGTGGCCATCTCGCAGCAGGACTATGAGGACGCCTACGGGCAGGACCCGCGCAACCTCAGCAACTACGTCATCAGCCGCGACACGGTGCAGAATCCGTCCATGACCGCGAACGACGACGGCACCTACACTCTCACCTTCGACCTCGAGCCGTCCGGCGCGAGCGCGTATTACCGCCACCAGGTGCGCACCTACAGCGGCGCGTCGAAAAGCCCCGAATTTTCGGCCGTGCACATGGTCTGGACCATTGACGCCAACTGGGATCTGCTGCAGATGGACACCGTGGAGAGCTACGCCGTGTCCATGTCCGGCCTCGGCAGCCTCAACTGCACAAGCACGCTCACCGAGGTGTTCTCGGACTTCGGCGCCGTGACCGACGACCAGACCGAGTTCCAGCACTACCTCGAGACCGAATACGACCCCAACAACCTCGGCAAGCTCTCCGACGGCGGGCAGGACACGCAGGCCATCGTGCGCGACTTCTTCCGCCGCACGCCGAACTACAGCCTCACCGTCACGGCCAACGGCCAGTCCTACGGCCTGACGGCGCACGTGGACATTGACCAGACCACCTTCCAGGTGCGCGGCAACGTCGCGGGCGTGGACCTCTTCGCGGCCTACAGCAACGAGCGCGTGTACGTCGCCTTCGGCAGCCAGAAGATCGTCCTGCGCGCGTCCGACACGATCGACGCGGCGCGCACGGTCGCGGGCTACCTCGGCGTGCAGATCCCGAACATCTCGCTCGACGCGGCCGGCATGACCGCGCTGACGAAAAACGTCGTCATGCAGCAGACCGACACCGGCATGACCATCCGGCTCAACGACCCGATAATCTCCGGCACCGTCCTGCTCACCGACCCGGACGCCCTGCGCCTGACGCGCGCGGACGTGGCGCTCAACTTCGGCGGCGCGCGCATGCACGTCACCGCCACGCCGTACTACGGCGGCTTCCAGGTGCAGTCGCTCAGCGGCTACACCGATCTGACCGGCGCGCTGAGCCTCGTGAGCCCCCTCATGGACGCGGCGACCGCCAAAACCGCGACCTTCAACGTCGCGCTCAGCGGGCCGCTGAGCCTCTCGGGCACGGCCACCGTGACCCGCACCTCCGGCGGCTATGACGCCGCGCTCACCACCACGATCGACGGCGTGACCGTCACGGCCGAGTACATCGGCAGCACGGTGTACGTCTCGGCGGGGAACATCCACGTCAGCGGCACGGGCAGCGAGATCAAAGACCTCGTCGCCTGGGCGGGAAAGCTCGCCGGCGCGGGCGACGCCGCTGCCGCCGGCAATGCCTACGCGCAGTTTTTCCGCGAGCTCACGCCGCAGTCCGCCGTGAACAGCATCCAGGACCTCGCGTGGTCGAATAACGCGCTGCACGCGCAGCTCAACATCGCGGGCAACGCCGTCTCCGCCGCACTCTCGGCCAACAGCGTGACCGTCACGGCCTCGGGCTGGACGGTGCGCGTGACGATCACCGGTACGTCCGGCTCCGCCACCACGCTGCATCCCACGAACGGCAATTATGTCACCCTCTCGCAGCTGCAGCCCTTCGCCCCCGTGCTCGAGCGCTATGTCGGCGCGCAGGCCATGGGCATGGACGCGACCGTGTCCGTCAACGGCTACAGCCTCGATACCGACGTCGTGCTCTCGCTCGGCAAGCCCGTCGCAGCGCGCGCCGTGTCGCAGATCCTCGGCCGCAACCTGACCGTCACGTTCTGGAACGACCGCGTCTATATCGACTACGGCTGGCACCATGTCGAGGCGTCCATGAACTCGCTCGAGCGGGCGCTCTACGCCGTGCTCACCATCACGCCGGGCGTCGACCGCCAGACCGTGCAGAACGCCATCGAGGCCTATACCTACTTCTTCGAGCACCTGTCGTTTGCGAATGTCGTCGGTGCGATCTCCGCGTTCGGCTATGCCGACGGGGCGCTGAACATCACGGCAAACATCGCGGCGTCGCCGCTGTACATCTCGCTCACGCCAAGCCAGATCACGCTGCGCACGCAGGTCGATTCGGCCACCCTCGCCGTCACGGCCACGCCGGGCAGCGCCTACGCCTCCGCGCCGGATCTGACGCCGCAGGGCGGCAGCTACCGCAATCTCGATGATTTCCTCGCCCTGTTCGGCTGAGCAGGCGCAGCGCATAAAGCTTTACTCCCGCAAGTCTCCCCCGCAAAGTTTTCCCCCAATCGCACAGCAAGCCCCCGGACATTTCGTCCGGGGGCTTTGCTGTAGTCGGGCGGCACAGCCCGCCGCCGAAGCCGCAGGGGCAAGGCCCGCCTCGAATGAAATCCATGAAGAAAGCCCTCGGACAACCGTCCGGGGGCTTCCCATGCGCTTCATCCAAAACCCGCCGCGCAGCAGGTCACACACAGCCGCAGGGGAGCTCGAGGGGGCAAGGCCCGCCTCGAATGAGATCCATACAGAAAGCCCTCGGACATTTCGTCCGAGGGCTTTCTGCATCCTCTTTTTCTCCTGCTGCGCATTCAGTGCACGCTCGCCTGCTTCTGCCGCAGGCTCAGGCAGTCGGCGATCATGGCAATGAACTCCGAATTCGTCGGCTTGCCCTTGATGTTCGAGACCGTGTAGCCGAAAAACTTCTGCAGCGTCTCGATATCGCCGCGATCCCACGCGACCTCGATCGCGTGCCGGATGGCGCGCTCGACGCGCGAGGGCGTCGTGTTGAACTTGCGCGCGACCTCGGGATAGAGCACCTTCGTCACGGAGTTGATGATGTCCATGTCGTCGATGGTCAGCAAGATCGCCTCGCGCAGGTACTGGTAGCCCTTGATGTGCGCGGGCACGCCAATCTCGTGGATGACGTCGGTGACAACGCTCTCGAGCGAGGGCTCGGGCTCTGCCGCGGCGAGCTGCGTGCCCGCGCCGCCGGTGCGCTGGCGCGGCCGGGCCGTCTGGCGGATGCGCTGCACGAGCAGCGGCGGGTCAAACGGCTTTTGCATAAAGTACGTCGTGCCGAGCTCCGCACACTCCATCAGCACCTGATCGTTGCAGATCGCGGAGGTGACGATCACGCGCGACGATGCGTTTTTCGCCCGCAGATGCGTCAGCAGGGACAGGCCGTCCAGATTCGGCAGCACGAGGTCGAGCACCACGACGTCGGGCTGGAATTTGGTGATGAGTTCTTCCGCGCGCAGCCCATTGTCCGTCTGGGCGACCAGTTCCATGTCCGTCTCCTGGCCGATGGCCTTGGAATAGGCCGCGCGGTACTGTTCGCCGGGATCAGCCAGCAGAACACTGATTTTCGTTTCCATAACATTCTCCTCCGCAAAAATTCAGGCTTGCGGTCAGCTCTCTGCCAAATCGCTCGTTTCCCCTGTCTTGCGAGGATATTTTACCATATCTGGAATGGAAGAACAATGTGATTTTTGGCGAATTGCTCTAGTTTTCTGTTGACATAATCCGATAATAACCGTCGAAAGGTACAATTTTTCGAAGCAAACCGCAATATCTCGCCTGCGTTCGACAGACAGAATGTGTCGAATGTATATATGTGTTATGTAAACCAATATTCCGACACGTGTCTTGTCACCGCGACAGCGGCCGACCCGCTGCGCACGGCAAAGCCCGAAAACCGCCGCCTGTATGCGTCCTTGGCTCCCTTGTGTAAAGGGAGCCGGCAGCCGTCAGGCTGACTGAGGGATTGACACGCTCAGTTTTGTACCAGCCGCGTATCTGCAGCCCCTCCGTCGCGGCGCAAAGCGCCGTGCCGCCTTCCCCTTACACCGAGACACCCCGCCCTGCGATCCGCACACACAGCAAAAACCGGAAGGAGCATCCGCCCCTTCCGGTTTCCTTCCGTATTCCGCTGCCGCGCGCTCAGTCCCGGTCGTCCTCGCGGTGGCCGCGGGCATCCGCGCGCTCGGCATGGCGCTGGGCACGCTCGGCCGTATGGTCGGCGTGGCGCTGCGCTTTTTCTTCCAGATGATCGGCCTGCCGCTGCGCGCGCTCCGCCGCGTGCTGCGCGTGGCGCTGGGCCTTCTCGGCCGCGTTCTGCGCCTTGCGGGCCAGCTCCGCCGCCTGCCGCTGCTCGCGCGCCACCTGCTTCTCCGCCTGACGGCGCAGGCGCGCCTCGAGCTGCTGCTCATGGCGCAGCTGCTGCTCGGTGGCGTGCTGCTCGTGCCGCTCCTGATACGCGGCCATGTGCTCGGCGTGCCGCTCGGACAGCTCCGCCTGATGCTGGGCGCGGCGAGCGCTGCGTTCGGCGCGCTCGTGCTCGATGCGCGCGTGCAGCTGCGTCCGGCGGGCCTCGATGCGCGCCGCGCTCGTGGGATGATTTGCGCGGAAATCGTGGTCGAAGTGGTCGCGCCGCTCGCGCACGTGCTCGACGAACTCGGGGTGCTCCTGCTCGACGCGGTCGATGAGGCTGTCGCGCTCGGCCTCGAGGTCGGTAAACACATCGTCCTCGGAGTTGCCGAGCAGCGCGGCCAGCTCGTCCGTGTGGCCCTCGAGGTGCAGCAGCACCTCGTCGGTGTCGATGCTGCCGAAGTGAAAGTCCTCGTTGAGGAAATGCTCGAGCATCGTGCGGCGCGCGTCCTTGTCCTCTGTTGTGCGCATGCGCGCGAGCAGGAGCTGCACGTTGCGCTCGATCTGCACCTCGGCGTCCGCGCCGTAGAGCCACTCGAGCTCCTGCAGCTGGCGGATATCGTCCATGTTGTCGGGGATGCGCTGCTGCGCCCCGCCGATATCGACGGCCGCGTCGGCATCGCGCAGCGCGCCCTGGATCGTGCGGCGCACCGCGCCGGATTCGATCAGCTCCCCGGCCTCGAAGTGCCGCAGCTGGTCGTTGACCTCGCCGATGTGCTCGGTCAGGTAAAAGCGCACGCCCTGCGCGCGCAGCTTGCGGTTGAGCACGACGAGCCGGTCGCACGCCGTGATGTCCACGCTCACGATGGCGCTGCCGTCGACGATAACGGCCTGCGTATCAGGCTGCACCGCGCCCTCGATGTCCTCCTGGAAGCGGCGGATGTTGGCGAAAAACAGGCTGCCGCTGAAGCGGTAGAGCACGATGTGCGGCAGCGCCTGCACGCCGCTGACGCGGTCGATCGGGAAAAACCCGGCCTTGCCCGGCAGCGTGCCGAGGAAGGTGCGCTGGGGCGCTGCCGCGCGCATGAGCACGTCGATGAACGACAGCACCATGCCCACGAGCACGCCCTTGATCGCGCCGAGCAGCAGCACGCCGAAAAACGCCCCGGTGAAGATGCCGAGCTCCACGCGGTTGACGCGCCAGAGCCGCCGCGCGATGCCGAACTCCGTCGCCCCGATGAGCGCGTTGACGACGATGGCCGTCAGCACCGGCACGGGCAGAAAGCGGATGAGCGGCGTGGCGACGAGCAGCACGACGAGCATGGTCACGCTCGCCATGACGGACACGAGCTGCGTCCTGCCGCCGTTGCGCTCGTTGACGGCCGTGCGCGACACGCTGCCCGACACGACGCAGCAGCCGACGAGCCCGGCGGCGGCGTTGCCCACGGCATACGTCACGATCTCGCGGCGGCCGTTGAGGCGGTAGCCGTTTTTCTGCGCCGTGCCGGACGAGGCCAGCAGCGTCTCGGCCAGAATGACGGCCGCGACCGGCAGCGTCGCCACGAGCGCCTGGGTAAACGGCAGCGCGGTGAGGTCCGGCAGCACGACCTTCGGCAGGCCGCGCGGCACGGCGGCCAGCAGCGCCACGCCCCAGTCGTCCAGCGGGGCGAACGCGCCGAGCAGCCCGCCGGCCACCATCATCACGAGCACCCACGGCACCTTCGGCCACTTGCGCGGCGCGATGAGCAAAATTGCGAGCGTCCCGAAGCCGAGCGCGGCGGTGGGCCAGTTGATGACTTTCGCTGCGTCAAAAACGTGCCCCAGCAGCTCGAACAGCTCGCCCGTGCCGGTCGCGGAGCCGAGCAATTTTGGCACCTGCATGAGGATGATCTCGCAGCAGACGCCGCTGATGAACCCGCCCATGACGGGCTCGGAGATGTAATCGACGGCCTTGTCCGCGTGCACGAGTGCGAACACGGCCAGCCACAGCGCGACGTACAGCGTCAGCACCGGCACGATGCGCATGGCCTCCGCGCCGCCGGGCGTGACGCCGAGCGACGCGAGCACCGCGCCGATCATGGCGGCCGGCGCGGCATCGACGCCGAAGATGAACTCCCGCGTCGTGCTGAGCATCGCAAACAGCAGAATCGGCACCAGCGACCCGTACAGCCCATAGACCGGCGGCAGACCGGCCAGCTGAGCATAACCCATCGAGATCGGGATGGACAGCAGCGCAATGAGCGCGCCGGAGAACAGATCCGGCCCGAGCTGCGCCCGGTCGTACCCACGCAGGGAGGCGAACAGCGGCTGGGAAAGCGCTTTCATAGTATCACCTGGTTTTAATATATAGAGTGTCCCGCTCAGGCGAGCAGGGGGTCAAGCCCGGCGTCGAGCCGGGCGTTGCGTCTCGCCTTCGGCCGGTCGATGACCCGGCCGCGCGCGACGACCATGTCGAGCGTGCGCAGCACGCGCAGATCGTCGAGCGGGTTTTCGGCCGCGACGATCATGTCCGCGCTCATGCCGGGAGCGAGCGTGCCGGTCACATCGCCGAGCCCCGCCAGCCGCGCACTCTGCCCGGTGGCGCAGTAAAGCGCGCAGGCGTTGGACGCGCCGGCATATTTGTGGAAATAGCACAGCTCGCGCCAGAAGTCGTACTGTGCGACCCACTGGCAGCCGACGTCGTTGCCGAGCGCAATGGGGATGTCGTGCGCGAGCGCGGCCTTCGCGCACGCGATCATGCCCTCCATGACCACGTTGCCGTTGAACTGCTCGACCTCGGTCAGGTGCGTGACCGAGTGGTCAAAGAGCGCGTACGGCAGCGCGGGCGAGAGCGTCACGCACAAAAACGCCCCCCGCTCGTGAAACAGGCGCAGGATCTCGTCGTCCGGCTTTGCGCCGTGCTCGATGGAGTCCACGCCGTTTTCCAGCGCCACGCGCACGCCCTCGGGCGACTCGGTATGCGCCGCCACGGTGTAGCCGAGCGCATGCGCCCGCTCGCACACGGCGCGCACCATCTCGGGCGGCATCTTCAGTTCGCCGGGCACGCCGCGCTCCTTGGCGTCCATGACGCCGCCGGTGATCATCAGCTTCACAAGGTCGGCGCCCTGCGCGTGCACGGCGTCCACCTGCGCCAGCGCCTGGTCGATCGTCTCGGCCGCGATGGCGACCGACCCCGCCATGTGCCCGCCGGGCACGGAGATGCCCTCGTTGGCGGCGAGGATGCGCGGGCCGACGCGGCGGCCGGCTGCAATTTCGTCGCGCAGGCGCGTGTCGAACGTGCTCAGCCCGCCGACGGTGCGGATCGTCGTCACGCCGCCGAGCAGCTCGTCGCGCGCAAATGCGCACACCATGCGGTAGGCCACGGCGCGCGCGACGAGGTTTCCGAGGATGCGGCGCACGAGCTTTTCGTTGTCGCGCTGCTTTTTCTGGATCTTGCCGCTGCCGGCCAGATGCACGTGCATGTTGATGAGTCCGGGCAGCAGATAGCGCCCGCGCAGGTCGATGCGTGTGTACCCCGCCGGGGCAGTGCCGGCCGGCACGATGTCCGTGATCGTCTCGCCGTCCGTGAGCACGCACAGTCCGGGCTGTACGCACATATCCTTCGTGCCGTCGAGAAGGTTTGCGTTGTCAAATGCGTATTTCATGCTGCGCCTCTCTTTCCGCGGCCCGGCCGCACCGGGCAAAATGAATAAAAACAGAATATCACATTTGGCAAATATGTCAAGCCGTGCGGCACGTCCGTCCGCACCCCTTGGCTCCCTTGTGTAAAGGGAGCTGACAGCCGTCTGGCTGACGGAGGGATTGACACGTTGATTCTTGCACTGGCTTCGTATCTGCACCCCCTCCGTCGCGGCGCAAAGTGCCGCGCCGCCGGTCACGCCCCGCGCAGCAAAGCGCGCCGGGCAGTGCCCGGCGCGCCCGCACGCATCCAGAATGTGTTGTCTTACGCTGCCTTGTCCTGCGCCGCCGACGCCGCTAGCATGTCGTCGATGCTCACGCCGTAGCCCTTGGCGGGGTCTGCGAGCAGCACGTGCGTCACCGCGCCGATGAGCCTGCCGTCCTGCAAAATGGGGCTGCCGCTCATGCCCTGCACGATGCCGCCGGTCGCGGCCAGCAGGTCCGGGTCGGTGACGGTGATGAGAAAGCGCGTACACCCGCCGTCATGATACACCCGGCTGATGTCCACCGTGTACGCCCGCACGTCCTCGCCCGCGACCGTGGACAGGATGGTCGCGCCGCCGGTTTTCACCGCGTCGGCGGATGCCGTCTCGACCGCGTCCCCGGCCGGCGGCGCATCCAGCGTGCCGAAAATGCCAAACAGGCAGTTGCGCTCGATGCCGCCGATGCGGTCGCCGGGATCGAAGCTGCCGACGAGCTCCCCGGCCGTGCCGTGGCCGCCGGGGCGCGCGTCCGCGATGACGGCCGAGAGCACGCTGCCGTCGCGCAGCGGCATGAGCACGCCGCTCGCCTCGTCCGAGATGCCGTGGCCGAGTGCGCCGTAGCGCCCCGTGGCCGGGTCATAGTACGTGAGCGTGCCGACGCCCGTCACCCCGTCGCGCAGCCAGAGCCCGATCTGATACGTTCCTCCGCTGCCGAGCTTCGGCGTAACGGCAAATGTTTTCGTCTCGCCGCCGCGCTCGACGGAGAGCGTCACGCCCTCGCCAGAAAAGGCCGCCGCGCGGCGCAGAAAGTCCTCGGCGCCCGTCACGCGCTCACCATTTACCGCAACGATCTTATCGCCCGCCTGCACGCCCGCTTCTCCCGCCGGGCAGCACGTGCCGCCCTCCGAGGCGATATCCGCGAGTGCGGACACCACCACGCCGTCGCACCGCAGCGATATCGCCACCGCCTCGCCGACCGGCACGAGCGCGTCGCCCGGCTCCGCGGCGAGCGCCGCGGTCGTCAGCGCCAGCAGCGCGGCAAGCAGGGCGAATACATATTTTATCTTTCTCATAGGACTGCCACCCTTATCCTTCCCATGCTTTTGCATGTTTCGCGCCGCAAGCAGCTTCTTTGCGGCGGCGTATTCAGTATGTCTGTCGAGAAGGAAAAGAACCGCGAAAAATTTGTCCTCTGTTTCCATCGACTGTTTCACATTTTCTGTTTTTACTATGGTATCCTTCCGTTTTTCTCTCATGCCTGCCAAAATTTTTTCATCGTGAGGAAATGTCATGCAGATTTTGAAAACCGGCTCCACCGGCGCGGAGGTCGCGCTTTTGCAGCTGTCGCTCCGCCGCGCACAGTACGGCGCTCCCGCGCCCGACGGCGTTTTCGGCGGGGCGACGAAAAGCGCTCTGCAGGCCTTCCAGCGCACGCACGGCCTGACGCCGGACGGCATATTCGGCGCGGAGACCGAGCGCGCGCTCGCGCCATGGCTTCGCGGGTACGCCGTGCACACGGTGCGGCCCGGCGACACGCTCTTCTCGCTCGCCGAGCGGTACGACGCCTCGCTCGGCGCGATCGAAACGGCAAACCCGGCACTCGACCCGTTCGCGCTGCGGCCCGGGCAGCGGATCACCGTACCGCTGCCGTTTTCCGTCGTGCCGACGGATATCCCGTGGTGCAGCGCGCTCATGGACTGCGCCGTGGACGGACTGACGCACCGGTATCCGCAGCTTCGTGCCGAGAGCATCGGGCGCAGCGCCCTCTCCCGCCCGATCTGGGCACTCACGGCAGGCGACGGGCTGCGCCGCGTGCTCTACAGCGCCGCGCACCACGCGAACGAGTGGATCACAACGCCGCTTTTGATGAAGTATCTTGAAACGC
>ERZ827498.2803-NODE-2803-length-15870-cov-3.954853_pt1 | contig 15870 bp, 13 predicted proteins | sample MGYA00519865_ERZ827498 | MGnify/ENA primary metagenome ERZ827498 (study PRJEB31778, sample SAMEA3449328) | human gut metagenome | biome: human gut; feature: human-associated habitat; material: faeces | place: United Kingdom | collected 2010/2012 ...
AACTGAAAAGAGAAAAAGACCAGGATGCGTTTTACCACAGAATTGTGGACAAGATGCAGGAACTGTAGGAGGAGTGGATATGCATATACTGGAAGTGAAAGAACTGGTGCGTGATTACAGCATTATCAGTGAAGATAAAAAAGAAAGGACGCAGATCCATGTATTGAAGGGACTGGATTTTTCCGTGGAGGCAGGAGAATTCGTCGGAGTCATGGGTAAATCCGGCTGTGGCAAGACGACGCTCTTAAAGACTCTCGGTCTGATCCATCGTCCTACGTCCGGAAGTGTCTGGCTTGAAGGAGAAGATACCGGAAAACTGCCGGAAGAAAAGAGGGCAGACATCCGCAACCGGAAGATCGGATTTATTTTTCAGGGATTTAATCTGATCTCAAATCTGACTGCAATTGAAAATGTGGAACTACCGCTGGTTTACAGAGGGGTAGACAGAAAAACGAGACATAAGCTGGCAGTAGAGTCACTGACCATGGTAGGGCTTGAGAAACGTATGGATCACAGACCAAATGAAATGTCAGGAGGACAGCAGCAGAGGGTGGCTATTGCAAGAGCAATCGCGGCCCAGCCACCGGTGATCCTGGCAGATGAACCTACAGGAAATCTGGATTCTGCATCCAGTAAGGAGATTCTTCAGATTCTTAAAAGTATGCACGAGCAGGGAAAAACGGTCATATTGATCACACATGATAATGGGATTGCTGCTCAGGCAAGGCGTGTAGTCAGAATTATGGATGGAAAGATAGAGTCAGATTTTATCAATAAAAACTATGGGAAAGAAGAATATATAAAAAATCAGCTGGATGCATAAACCCGGTTACAAGGAGACAAATATTATGAAAAAAAAGAAAAGTAAAAAGAAAATTATTATTGGAGCAGCTGCTGTTCTCGTTGTTGCCGGCGGAGTTACAGTAGCAGGTCAGAGGAATTCCACAGAAAATCAGATCCCGCAGGTTCAGGTGGTAATTGCAGAGAAGGGTGATGTTGAGGAAATTGTAGATGCTACAGGAACAGTGGGAAGTGAAGAGGAGAAGACCTATTATTCTCCTGTAAATGCAGAGCTGAAAACGGTTTCTTTTGCCCAGGGAGATGTGGTGAAAAAGGGAACAAAACTGATCGAGTTTAATACAGAGGATCTGGAGAAAGATAATCGGAAAGCAGAACTGAATCTGAAATCAACAAAGTATGATACAAAGGATACAAGAAATAAATCTGACAAAGCAGAGAAGAAGCAGAAGGATGCCAAAAAGAATGTTCAGGAGCTTGAGAAGAAAATAAAGGATAAAAAAGCTTATGTCTCGTCTCTGAAATCACAGATTTCAGCGGCAGCAGCAGCGGCACAGCGTGAAGCGGCAGCTCAGGCATCCGCACAGGCAGCAGCTCAGGCTCAGGCACAGCAGCAGGAAGCTCAGGCAAAAGCCCAGGCAGAGGCAAAGAAACAGGAGGAAATCCAGAGTAAATATCAGGCCGCACTTTATACATACAAGACGGAGACTCTTCCGCAGTACCAGCAGCAGCTCTCAGATCTGAATGCACAGTATAATCAGGCACAAAGCGATTATAATCAGGCAGACACCACATATCAGATGGCATTTGCAACATGGCAGGCAGACCCTTCAGATGAGAATACACAGGCTCTGGATAATGCGGAGGCTGCAAGAACACAGGCACAGCTCGCAATGCAGCAGGCACAGCAGACTTATAATGATCTTAAGCAGCAGACACCGAAAATGCCGGTACTTTCTGATTTCACAGAAAGCAGTGCAGATTACTCATGGGGAATTTCAGACGGTTCAGATGCAGATGACAGTGATGGGGAAGATTCTTCCTCCTACGGATATGATTACAGTGGAAGTGATGGCGGGACAGTAACTGCGGATACTTCTGCTCTGGAAAGTGCACTTGAGACAGCAAGCGATGAACTTGCAGAGCTTCAGTCAGATCTGGCTTCTGAGAAAGCTATCGCAGAGGCAGATTCCACAAGCCTGACAAAAGAAGAAAAAGAGAAACTGAAAGTAACAGATAATCTTTCCGAACTGGACGCAAAATCAGCCGAGGAGCTGGTGAAGGAAGGAAAGAAAGGAATCACCGCGGAATTTAACGGAATCATATCCAAGGCAGATATTAAGCAGGGAGCAGCAGTTACTCAGGGTATGGAACTGTTTACTATTGAGAATACAGACAAGGCAAGTGTGGATGTGACTCTCTCTAAATATGATTATAATACAGTGAAAGAGGGGCAGTCTGTTGAGATTACCTTGGGGGATAATACTTATCAGGGTACTGTAACAAAAATGAGTCATATTGCGGTGCAGAATGAAAAAGGAACGCCGGTCATTTCAGCAACAGTAAGCATTGATAATCCGGATGAAGATATTTTCCTGGGAGTAGATGCAAAGGTTAAGATTTATGCGGCTTCTGCGAAAAATGTGGTGACTCTTCCTGTGGAAGTGGTCAATATCGGAAAAGAAGGCTCCTTCTGCTATGTGATAGAAGATGGACTGGTGACAAAGAGAAATATTACCACAGGAATCAGCTCAGAGGATTATGTGGAAATTATGGACGGAATCAAAGAAGGAGAAGAAGTAATCGCAGATCTGGGTGATTACACAGAGGGAATGGAAGTACAGGCAGTTCCTGAACAGACAGGAGAGGATGCTGATGAGTAATCTGTATGAATATATCAAGATGGCAGTCCATAATATTATGGCAAATAAGGGACGTTCTTTTCTGACTATGCTTGGCATTATCATTGGCATTGCTTCTGTAATTGCCATTGTATCTGTGGGTGAAGGAACCAAGAACCAGATGAACAGTGAAATTGATGATATCGGCGGCGGGCAGATTGCCATCAGTGTCAGCGATGAGGCACAGACAGATGAGGAGTGGATCACTGCGGATGATGTGGAAGCAATCCGGGCGATAGACGGTATAGAAGGAGTAAATGTTTCGGATTCATTCAGTGGAGAAACTACCACAGGTAAGGGAAATTTTTCTCTTATGCTGACGGGTGAGGGACCGGATGCAAAGCTGTTAAATAATGCCACCATGAAGCATGGAGTATATTTCGGGGAAAATGAAGTTCAGGAAGCAAAAAATGTCTGTGTGCTTTCCGATGCAGATGCAAAAAGACTCTTTGGCACAGATGATGTGGTTGGAATGACTGTAGATGTCAATTGTTATGGACTGACCAAAAGTCTTCGTATCTGCGGGGTGACAACCCAGAAAGAAAATGGAACCTTTGTCAGTTATACTTATGAGGGAATGCCGGTGACTATTAATGTTCCCTATACTACAATGAATGAATTCACCGGTGTATCCGATTACTTTTTCTCAGTAACAATGCAGGCAGATAAGAGCTTAAACAGTCAGGATGTTGCTGACAAAGTGGTAAAACTGATGGAAAAAAGACATCAGTGTGCAGGAAAAGATTACTTTCAGGTACAGAGCTTTCAGGATATTATGAGCTCTATGAATCAGATGCTGGATATGGTGACTGCTTTTATCTCCTTTGTGGCGGGAATTTCCCTTCTGGTTGGCGGTATCGGCGTTATGAATATTATGCTGGTTTCCGTAACAGAACGTACCAGAGAGATTGGTATCCGTAAGTCACTGGGAGCGAAAACCTCTTCTATTATGATGCAGTTTCTGGCAGAGGCGGCAATTCTGACGGTGATTGGAGGGGTGATAGGAATTGTTCTGGGTGTGATTGGCGGATATGTGATCTGTTCAATCATAAGCAGCAGTATGGGAATGTCCATCACTCCGGGAATCAGCCTGAGTACAATTATGGCGGCGACTTTGTTTTCCTGTGCAGTAGGAGTATTCTTTGGAATTTATCCTGCGAAGAAAGCAGCAAAACTGAGCCCGATCGAGGCTTTGCGGCGGAATTAATGAAAACAGAACTGCGATGGTATTTTGGTGTACCTGTGTACTGATATCATTACAGAATAGTTGTAAATTGTTATAATTTTGCGAATCAAAAGAAAAAAATAAAAAATTCAAAAAAAGTGTTGACAAATGCTCCAGTATAGAGTAGAATACTCATTGTTGTGAGGGACACGAGATAAGAACTTCACAAGGATGTGCGTTTAGCTCAGCTGGATAGAGCGTTTGGCTACGGACCAAAAGGCCGGGGGTTCGAATCCTCTAACGCACGCTAATAAAAAATAAGACAGTGTATATGCACTGTCTTATTTTTTATTCGAGTCCGGGTCGGACTCGAACGGGTTCGATCTACGCTTCGCTCCGGTCGTTGCTAAACGCGTGCCACTGGCACGCAGCAACCTCTAACGCACGTAGAACCGCTAGAAATCAAGGCTTCTAGCGGTTATTTTTTTGATTGGCCAGTCCTGAAATTACTTCCATGAGAAGCGTTGGAAAATGTTCTGAAAGGAATTTTATAAAGGTTAGGCATGGACGTGGAAAAGGGCTATACAATAAATAAATGAAAAAGAAACGCTGGTTCCGGTAAATACCGGTTCCGGCGTTTCTTTTTATAATTTTCGGATCATTGCGCTTCCATGCAGATCGCATACAGGATCTGCAAACAGATGGTTTTTCAGACAGAATTCCCCGACCGCTTTTCGACATCCGGAAAACTGTGTACTGTACACATCGTGGATCAGGAGAACTCCTCCGGTGGCCAGGCGTTCATAGAACAGAGGAAGTGCGGCTGCAGTTGGAGCATAGAGATCTGCGTCCAGAGATACAAAACAAAAAGTTTCATCTGTGACATCGGAAAAGGTATCCGGAAACCATCCTTTGTGGATCACAGTACGTGTAGGATCAGGCATAACATGAAGAACAGAGTCAATATCAGTAGAAGAAAAATCACCTGTTTTGGCACGGGACAGATTACCGGAGGCTTCTATTGTGATATCCTTTTCTGAAAAGCCCTCAAAAGTATCAAAAAGATGGATTTTTCGGTCTGGAAAGGCTGCACTGATCAGGGAAGAAAATTCACCTCGAAAAACACCTAGTTCTGCAACATTTCCCGGAATATCCAATTGATAGATCTGCTCAGATAAAAGACGCATAACAGCAACCCGTGCGTCAAACATGCGAAGGACGGAGGGATCACGAAAAGGTCCGTGATAACCTAAGTTTTCCATCTGCTTTATCATAGAATTGCGCCGTTCTTCATCCAGAACTCCCAGGATGACCAGATCCGGGAGAAGTGCTGCTGCAGTATCCGGAGAACAGACTGGAATATTTCCAATATATGATCCGTGTTTATGGGGGTCATTATCAGCAAAGCACAGGAGCTGACAGGGACTGCTGAGAAGTCTTGCGGTCATTTGTCCAATTTGTCCGGCACCAAATATTACAGTTTTATATACTGATTTTGCCATCATTTTGATGTAGCCTTTCTGTCAGCGCGAACCTGGATCATCTGTCCTGTGATGGAGATGGCGATTTCAGCCGGTGTTTCTGCTTTGATCTCCAGTCCTATAGGTGAGATGATATGGTTTAAATCTTGTTCATTAATGTTGTATTCTTCAATCAGACGGCGAAATACAGCAGCTTTTTTTGCACGGCTTCCAATGACGCCTATATAACATGCAGGTGTAGCGAGAAGCTGTGCCTGTACAATGGTATCATAGGAATGTCCACGTGTCATGACGCAGCAATAATCAGCAGCTGTAATAGAAACATACTGGTCCAGATGGTTGAAATCACAAAGTATTGTTTCAACTGCTCCTGGGAAAAGAGCAGGATTTGTAAATTCCGGCCGGTCATCCAGGACAACACAGCGAAAATCAACGCTTGCAAGGATTGGGACAAGCTTTTGTGAGACATGTCCGCCGCCGAATACATAGACAGTTCCTGAGGTTCCAATCTGTTCAGAAAACAGATCATAATCTTCACTGTGATATCGGTGTGGCTTTGTAGACAAAGAAGATAATACAGAAGAAGGAACATTGGCAGTTCCGATGAGACCGCATGCAGGACTGTAGAGGCTCACACCGGAGGTGGTGAGAAGATCGCAGATCAGCCAGAAATCTTTTCGCTCTTCATAGAATTTTTCAGCAGTTTCCGTGATTTCCATAATAATCGGATCGTTATGATCAAGATACTGGAAAAAGGCCGTAACATCACCACCACAGATCATACCAATATTTTCAACATCTTTATGATTCAGCCGGAATTCATGCTCGCAGGATTCCTTTTTTTCAAGAATATCCAATGCCATACATTCAGCACGATATTCTACAGCTCCACCTCCGATGGTTCCGGAAATTCTGCCGTTTTTTCCGACCAGCATGCGGGAACCGGCACCTCTTGGTGTAGACCCTGAGGATGCTGTAACGGAAACAAGTACAAGATCGTTTCCCTCCAGGAATTGTTGTTTTATTGTCTGAAATAATGTTCTCATATAATAAAATACCTCCTAACTAAATTAAGTGATTTTTCTGCTCCAGTTGTGTACGTCTGCCCGCCTGAACTAAAGCGTGATATGGCAGAGTGATTGTATCATGTCCTGCAGTTTGCGGGCTTGTTCTAACTGCTGCTCATGAGCTTTGCGAGCTTCCGGACTTTTGCATTTACTCATGCTGTCGGCAAATCTTTTTTCTATGGTTACACGCTGTGTTTCCTGAATCAGTTTATCAGCCAGAAATACAATAGCTGCTTCATCCAGCGTGGCTTCCAACAGACCATGGTGCTGTGAAATGATCTGGCTGATCTCAGGATAACCTAACTGTAAGAAAAGTTCACCGCCTGTTTTCGCGTGATGCCTCTGAAGTCTGGCAATATCATGCAGAAGTGCACCGGAGCGAACAAGCTTCTGGTCAAAGATATAACCATTGGATTCCAGCATATTGCATAAACAACAGGCAAGTTCAGTAACAGCATCACTGTGAGCTTGTACGTGACGGGGCAGAGAAACAGCATCGCGAAGCCTGAGACATAGCCCGTCATTTAATTCAGGATGAGGCAGTATATAACTGGGATCAGAGAAAGAAATATTATTTTTTTCATTCACTTCCAGATGATAGTAAGAGCCGCAGGGCAGACGAAACCGCTGCCTGCTGTACATATCAGAATGTAATGCATGTAAATAAGAAGAGATTACATCTGTATGAGTTACCACTGCAATATCACCTTCAGAAGCGCAAAGAATCTTATGAACTGCCTGCGAAAAGCGAAAACCAGATGCAGCAGGAGTTTCTGCTCCCGGGATCGGATGATCAGGGTTATTCCCACGCGCTTTATAAATGTCCGGCCATCTCTGGCGTATTTCATCAAAAGAAAGGCCATCCCATTCTCCCAGATTTCGTTCTGACAGATCAGAAACAATGATATGTGGAAGCTCAGGTGCCATATGGCCTGCTGTCTCAACAGCTCTTAACAAAGGACTGCAGTATACCCCTGATATTTTATCGGACAATTCTTCGTTAAGAAGGACTGCCTGCAGATGTCCAAGCATGGATAGAGAGAAATCTGTCTGTCCTACACAGTAAGAATGTTCATCCGGATACTGTGGTTTTCCATGCCGGACCAGATAAAGGTTACGCATTTAAAAACCCTCCGAAACATTCTTCAAATATTTTTTTTGAACAGGAACGTGTTTCTTCTGAAAAACGGGCATATCGTTTCAGAAATTCTTCGCCGTATGGTGTCAGTTCGCTATGGCTTCCCCTTGTACCGCCCTGGCTTCTGATGATCAGAGGTTCATGAAGCTGTGATTCCAGGGTATGGATCAGGTTCCAGCTGGTAGAATAGGAAATGTGCATGCGCTCACAGGCATCGCGGACAGATCCTGTTTCATGGATCAGTGTAAGCAGCGAATAGAGTTTTTCATCAAAAAAAATTTTTTCCCGGGCTAGCTGAATATGGATTTCAGAACGGATCAGGCTCTGGTTGTGTATGCGGAGAAGTTCAGCATAATCCTCTGGTGTATCAGCATCATGAATAATACCGGGATCCTTTACATTAAGATAATACATGGGTTCCCCGCAGTTATCCACAGCACCTTTAAGTCCTGATTTTCCGTCATCACTTAGGATGGAATCAATCAGTGTGGAACGGATCAGAATGGGATGACCGGGATTGCCATTACAGACCGGAGTTACAAGGGGACGCCCCAGAGAGAGCATTTGAGTGACTGTCTGGGCTGTGAACAGCGGAACATCAACAGGTGTAAAGAGTACCGTATCCACTTTGTCTTTCAGATACTCAAGTCCGATTCGGACAGAATCAAACATATGAGTGTTTGCATAGTTCTCATTTCGAAGAAAGACTACATTATTGGAAGCCAGGTGGCATTCCAGAACATCTGCATGATATCCGGTTACCACTACTACTTTGGAGATTCCGGCCTGCCGGAAATTATTGATCACGCGCTGTGCGATGGAAATGGAGCCAAGCTGAAGCATGGGTTTAAAGTCTCCCATTCGTGATGATTTCCCCGCAGCCACGATGAGGGCGCCTGTCTGCATTTAGATACCTCCTTCTTTCAATGATATTATACAAATTTGATATTATTATAACATATAAAAGAATAAAAATAGTTAAAATTTTAAATAAAACAAAATAAAATTGTCTGCAATATATAAAATAGCCAACTATTAATTATTTGTAATTTGTATAATTGTGCAAAATTATGGTAGTATGGATATATAAAATAACGTGGACAGGAGAACTTTTTTATGGATAAGATTTTTGAGATTACCGCAAAAGAAGTTACTGTACAGGTAAAAGATGAGCGTACAGGGGTTGTATATAGCCGGACGCTTCCCATCGATTATTATGAGAATGCAAATGTTTTAAAGCTCAGCGGTGAGAATCTGGACGGGAGCAGCTCTTCCATTGTTTTCTATTCCGCCAGAGGAATAGAGAGACTGAAAGATCTGACAGGCAGGGGAGCTGACCATGATTCGTGCGGAACACATAAGCCTGAAGATCAGTAAGATTGAAATGAATTTTTTTAAAAGGAGGAATGGGACATGATTAAAAAGACATTGAAGATTAATGGTGTTGAGAGAATACTTATTCTTGATAAGGATGAGACACTGGCGCAGGTGCTCCGTAATCACCTTCTTCTTACAGGATGTAAGATTGGCTGCGGTGAAGGTCACTGTGGAGCCTGTAATGTTATTATGAACGGAAAAGTCACAAGATCCTGTATCTACAAGATGAGCCGTGTTCCCGATCATGCAGAGATCACAACCATTGAAGGTGTGGGAACACTTTCTGATATGCATCCAATCCAGGTTGCATGGATGGCATATGGATGCGCACAGTGCGGTTTCTGTTCACCGGGATTTATTATTTCAGCAAAAGTGCTTCTGGACAATAATCCAAGTCCTACCCGTGAGGAGGTAAGAGACTGGTTTAACAAACAGCGTAATCTCTGCCGTTGTACAGGCTATAAGCCGCTGATCGATGCTACTATGGCTGCAGCAGCAGTTATGCGCGGCGAGATGACAAAGGAAGACCTTGTGTTCAAACAGACAGGTGATTCTATTGTTGGAACAAATTATATCCGTCCGTCAGCAGCACAGAAGGTAACAGGTACCTGGGACTTTGGTGCAGATGATGCATTAAAGATGCCATCAGGAACACTTCGCCTTGCTCTTACACAGGCAAAGGTTTCTCATGCAAATATTCTCAATATTGACACAGCAGAAGCAGAGAGTATGCCTGGTGTTGTTCGTGTTATCACAGCAAAAGATATTAAGGCAGCAGGCGGAACCAATAAGATCAATGGTCTTGTAATGCTTCCAAAACACAACAAGACAGACGGTTTCGAACGTCCTGTACTTTGCGATGAAAAAATCTTCCAGTTTGGTGATGCGATTGCCATCGTAGCTGCTGATACAGAAGAGCATGCAAGGGCAGCAGCAGAAGCAGTTAAAGTTGAGATCGAAGAGCTTCCTGCATATATGAATGCAATGGATGCCATCGCACCGGATGCGGCAGAGATTCATCCCGGTATTCCGAACGCATTCTTTGAGACAAACTGTATCAAGGGTCCTGATTTTGACTGGGACAGCATTCCGGATTCACAGCAGGTTGAGATCGAATCTTACTGTTCACGTCAGCCTCATCTTCATCTTGAGCCGGACTGCGGTTATGGTTACATTGACGAAGACGGTATGATAACTGTTCATTCCAAATCCATTGGTATCCATCTGCATATGCCTATGATCGCTGATGGTATCGGTGTGCCAATGGAGAACTTACGAATTGTTCAAAACCATGCAGGAGGAACCTTTGGTTACAAGTTCTCTCCTACAAATGAGGCTCTGATCGGCGCTGCTGTTAAGATCCTTGAACGTCCTGTGTCTCTGGTATTTAATCAGTTCCAGAATATTACTTATACAGGAAAGAGATCCCCTGCATTTATGAATATCAAGCTTGCAGCAGATGAAAATGGTAAGCTTCTTGCACTCTGGGGCAATAACTATGTGGATCATGGTCCATACTCAGAATTCGGTGATCTGCTTACAATGAGACTTTCCCAGTTTACAGGTGCAGGCTATGGAATCAATTCTATCCGTAACAAATCTACAACAGTGTTTACAAACCATGCATGGGGTTCAGCATTCCGTGCTTACGGATCTCCTCAGTCTTATATGGGATCTGAGATTGCGATAGATGTTCTGGCTGCAAAGATGGGAATCGACCCCTTCGATATCCGTGAAATGAACTGTTACAAAGAATCAGAAGGCAGTACGATCCCTACAGGTTATCCGCCTGAAGTATACTGTGAAGAAGAACTGTTCAAGACAGCTCGTCCACTGTATGAAGCAGCTAAGAAACGTGTGGCTGAAAAGAATGCAGCTTCTGATGGCAAGATCAAATATGGTATCGGTGTATCTCTCGGTGTATATGGCTGTGGTCTTGATGGTGTTGATACATCAAACGCATTTGCAGAGCTGAATCCGGATGGAACAGTTACAATGTATGCTGCATGGGAAGATCACGGACAGGGCGCTGATATGGGGGTTCTTGTATCATCACATGAAACACTTCGTCAGGCAGGAATCAGACCGGAACAGATCAAACTTGTTATGAATGATACCAAGACATGTCCTAATGCAGGTCCTGCAGGTGGATCACGTTCACAGGTTATGTCAGGTAATGCATGTCGTCTGGCAGCAGAAAACCTTGTGGCAGCCATGAAGAAAGAAGACGGAACCTTCCGTACTTATGATGAGATGGTGGCTGAGGGTCTTGCAACAAAATATGAAGGTAACTGGGTGACAACCTTCTGTGCAGATCATCCGATCGATCAGGATACAGCACAGGGTGATCCGTTTGCAACCTACATGTATACGATCTTCCTTCCGGAAGTTGCTGTTAATACAGAAACAGGTAAAGTTAAAGTTGAAAAATTCACCTGTGTGGCTGACGTAGGTACCATCATGAACAGACTTCTTGTAGAAGGCAACTTCTACGGCGGCCTTGTACAGGGTATTGGTCTTGCTCTTACAGAAGATTTCGAGGATCTGAACCATGATACTTCTCTGAAGAACTGTGGCATTCCGTATCCAAATGATGCGCCGGATGATATTGAACTTCATTTCAATGAAACATATCGCCCAAGCGGTCCTTACGGTGCTGCCGGCTGTGGTGAGGCTCCGCTGGATGCTCCTCATCCTGCAATCCTGAATGCGATCTACAATGCTACAGGCGCACGTATCACACGTGTTCCTGCCCGTCCTGAAAAGGTTCTTGCAGCATTAAAGGAACTTGAGAAATAACTGTCAGTATAATTTTATCATGTGATATAATAAGGGGAGACGGGAGACTGTCTCCCCTTTGGAAATGAAAGGAGTATCGGGTTATGACATATATACAGGAAAGAGGTTCCACTCATGTTTATCACGTAAATCGAATGTCAAAGGAAGAGATGGATCATATGATCAGCCTCTGTGTTCATGAACAGCCGGCGTACTGTGTTGCAGCCTGTCCTTTCAAAGCAGATACAAAAGAAATGCTGTTTTATGCTGCAAAAGGAAACTTTAAGAAAGCTCTGGCTATCTATGAAAAGATCACACCATTTCCCATGATCCTCTGTAACGGATGTACTGCACCATGTGAGGAAAAATGCAGACTCTGTGAGCTGGGTGATGGCATATCCATACGTGAAGTAGAGCGTGCCATTGTACGATATGGGGAACCTGGAAAACGGAGCAGTGTATTTCGTATCAGAAAGAAAAAAAAGGCTGTGATCTTTGGCTCAGGATTGTTCCCGCTGTTTCTTGCAGGGGAACTGGAAAAGAAGATGTATCCTGCAACCATTTACTGTCAGGAGAAAGATTATGAAGCCTATATTGCAGCAGCAGCTCCGGAGCTTTTGGAATCAGATCGCAAAAATGAGGTAAAACGTCTCAGTTCCATGGACCTTTCCTTTGAATTCGGATGCAGTCTTGACCTTCCGTTTATCAGAGCGAAAATGAAGGAGGCAGATGTGGTCTGTGCTTCAGAGGAGGTGGCCAAAAAGCTGGCTCCAGAGGAAACAGCAGACGCAGAGATCATGCTGAGAGAACAGGCGGGAATTGTCAGCGGTCCGGTCCGGTCTGTGATGGATGCAGCTTTTGCTGCAAAGAGAGCTGCCCTGACTGTAGACCTCCTTGTACAGAATCTTTCGCCCCACAGCAACAGAGGCAGTGAAGGAGCAGTTACCACCAGGCTCTATACAAATATGGACGGGATGAAAGGCTCCAAAAAGATTCCCTGCAGCACAGATGGATATTCAAAAGAAGAAGCTGTTGAGGAAGCAAAGCGATGCATTCAGTGTCACTGTGATGAGTGTATGAAAAGCTGTGTCTATTTAAGGGAATATAAAAAGCATCCGGGTCTTCTTGCACGTGAGATTTATAATAATACCCAGATCATTATGGGAGATCACCAGATGAATAAACCGATGAATTCCTGTTCACTCTGCGGACAGTGTACTGTAACCTGTCCAAATGGGTTTGATATGAGCCAGGTCTGCAAATCTGCAAGAGAAAACATGGTATCTACAGACAAAATGCCTCTGGCACCTCATGAATTTGCACTGATGGATATGCTGTTCTCCAATTCGGAGGCTTTCTTATGCAGACCTCAGCCGGGATATGAAACCTGCAGATATGTATTTTTCCCAGGATGTCAGGCAGGAGCTATAGCGCCGGATGTTGTCACAGAGGCATATGAGGATCTGTGCAGGAGGACAGAGGGCGGTGTTGCTCTGATGCTGGGATGCTGTGGTGCTATCAGTGAATGGGCAGGACGCTATGAAATGACAGAAAAGGTAAATGAACAGCTGAAGCAGGAGCTTGCAAAACTGGGAGATCCTATGATTATAGCAGGCTGTCCAAGCTGTATGAAACAGTTAAAAGAGAGTCTTGGCGCCAAAGTCACAGGAATCTGGGAGATCTTAAAGGAAATCGGACTTCCCGGACAGGCAAAAGGACTGGAGATACCTGTTGCAATACATGATGCCTGCGGTGCCAGGGGAGATACACAGACACAGGATACAATAAGAGAGCTTCTTGCAGATATGGGGTGCACTGTTGTAAATACAGAATATTCCAGAGATCTGTCTCCCTGCTGCGGATACGGCGGACTGACTGCCTACGCTAATAAAGAGATGGCAGATAAAATGACAGAAAAGTGTCTGGAACGATCCGATTCCCCATATATAACGTACTGCATGGCATGCAGGGACCGATTTGTCAGGGAAGGCAGGGAATCCAGACATATCCTGGAACTTCTGTATGGTATAAATGCCGCCAATATGCCGGATATCAGTGAGAAACGCTACAACCGGCTTGAGCTAAAAGAGAAGCTTTTAAAAAATATATGGAATGAGGAACTGATGATGGAGAAAAAAGATTATACCGTTGCATATACAGAAGATGCCATCAGTATGATGGATGAACGTATGATCCTGAAAAGCGATGTGGAGCGTGTATTATCAGATTACAGAGAAAATCAGGAAGCGATCTTTGATGAAGAGACAAAAGAACTGGTGACAAGGAGCAGACTTGGAAATGTTACATTCTGGGTGAGATTTGTGGAAACAGAAGAAGGGTATCTGGTACGCAGAGCATACAGTCATAGAATGAATATTATGAAAAGGGTGGGACAGTAATGGCAGTAGAGAGAACATATTATACCATTGATCCTGAGGGAAAGCTGACCTGCATGAAATGCAAGGTTCCTCTTGTAAAGGGAAAAGCAAAATTTATGTATCTGGAGAACGGTTTTCCTGTTGAGATGCCGGTCTGTCCCAAATGTGGCTTTGTCTATGTTCCGGAAGAGCTGGCTCTTGGAAAGGTTTTGGCAGTGGAACGTGCACTGGAGGATAAATAGATGAACAGACACCCCGGAGGGGAAGAGCAGACAATTCATCTTCTGAAAAGCATAGAATTGAAAAAAGGAATGAAAGCTCTGGATCTGGGAGCAGGAGAGGGAGAGACCGTGCGGATCATGAAAGCATTTGGTCTGAATGTGCAGGGTGTGGATCTTGCTCCGCGAAGCAGTGAGGTGCAGCAGGGAGATTTTCTGACCCTTCAGTATGCAGCAGACAGTATGGATCTCTGTATCAGCCAGTGTGCATTTTTTGTCAGCAGAGATCAGAAAAAGGCAGTCTCTGAATGCTGGCGTGTACTGAAAAAGGGAGGATTTCTTTTGCTGTCAGATCTGGATCCGGGCAATCTTCTGGAAATTGTGAAAGAAACAGGGTTTACGATTCTCTGTCAGGAGGATCAGACTGCTCTCTGGAGAGAATATTATCTGGAGGCAATCTGGAATGATTCATTCTGCTGCGAGGAGTATAAGCTTCTGCAGAAGCAGTATAAAGGAAAAAAGCTAAGTTATACGGCAGTGATTGGCAGAAAGGAGTAGCATATGGACCTTTATGAAAGAATAGCGGAACTTGGGAGCATGGGATATCATTGTTCGCAGATGATGATGATCATGACGCTGGAAACCATAGGTGAAGAAAATCCACAGCTTGTAAAAGCTCTGGGTGGTCTTGGCGGAGGAATCGGTTATTGTGGAGATACATGCGGATGTCTGACAGGAGGTGCCTGTGCGATAGGATATTTCCTTGGCAACCTGGCACCGGAGGAGAAAGAAGATGTTCAGATGAAACCGGCTGTGCAGGAACTGTATCAGTGGTTCCGTGAAAAGACGGAAGAAGAATTCGGAGTGTTTTATTGTAAAGATATCACACATCTGGACTGGGGAGTGATCATGGAGAGATGTCCTGCACTCATCGCAGAGACATACATGAAAGTTATGGAAATACTGACAGAACGGGGGATAATTGAAGTTTGATTACAATTGGTAAAACGAAAAGCGTCTGTCCGGTATGTATGAAGGTACTTCCGGCTAAAAAATGTATAGGTGAAGAGGGGATTTATCTGACAAAGGAATGTGATCTTCATGGGAAATTCCGGACACTGATCTGGGAGGGAAGTGTAGCAGATTACCTCTCCTGGGGAAGAGAAAATCTGTCTGCTGAGACTCCTGTAAATCCAAAGAGTAAAGAAAAGGCCTGTCCGAATAACTGCGGGCTCTGCGAGGAACATGAACGAAAAGGCTGCTGTATGGTTCTGGAAGTTACAAAGCGCTGCAATCTTCATTGTCCGGTCTGTTTTGCTTCGGCAGGTGAAAGTCAGGAGAAAGGAGATCCTGTGAAATAGAAAAACAGTTTGATTTTCTGATGGAGCATGGAGGTCCGTTTAATATACAGCTTTCAGGCGGTGAGCCGACGATGAGAGATGATCTTCCTGAAATCATACGTATGGGAAGAGAAAAAGGTTTTACATTTTTTCAGCTGAATACTAATGGGATCCGCCTTGCAGAGGAAGAGGAATATGCCAGAAAACTGAAAAAAGCGGGACTGAACAC
>ERZ827498.2811-NODE-2811-length-15820-cov-4.969426_pt1 | contig 15820 bp, 9 predicted proteins | sample MGYA00519865_ERZ827498 | MGnify/ENA primary metagenome ERZ827498 (study PRJEB31778, sample SAMEA3449328) | human gut metagenome | biome: human gut; feature: human-associated habitat; material: faeces | place: United Kingdom | collected 2010/2012 ...
CATTGTGCAGCATTTCTATCATCTCCTATGCCTATTATACACCTGCTGTAAAGGGGTGACCGCTTTTGTGAGAAGTGCTATAAGGTTCGTTTCCCCTTCTGGTACCCATTTGTATATAGGATCTGAGTAGAGCATACAGCTGATTGCTCTGGTTACATTGGCTTTTCGCTCATGGATAGTCTCCTTCACTCGATCATGTCATAGTTGCTCATAAGTCAGCATTGATTTCTCGTTCGAAAAAATCATGATAGATGTGGTTTCCGCAGTTTATGATCAGCAAATTCCCTTTTGTCCTGGTAATTGCTGTGTAAATTACCTCAGGAGTGATCTCTTGCTCAACCTCATGGATAACCAGCACAATGGTATTTATTTCCCATCCCTTAAAGGAATGAACAGTGCTGATTTTAATTGTGCCAGGGTTCATGTTAAATGCACTACGCTTTACATGTCTGATTTCGTTTAACTCTTTTTTGAAGTTTGTATTTCTCTTTGTCTTTTCCTCCGCAGAAATACCCTGTTCATCAACACCACTCTTCTTACGCAACATTTTATATGCTTCAGCCGTTTCGCAGACGGTTTGCGTTGATTTGGGTCCAAGCCGAGTTCTGAAGTATTGATCAATGGAGCGAACATCAGCATTGCTGAAAACCAGGATACAGATATCATTGGGTGAGATTGGCAAATTTCCGTTTTTAAATGTTCGAATCTCTTCAAAGATTCTCTGACAATTGAATTCGTTAAGTTGAACATACTTCCGCTTTTCCATGATCGAAAACAGATCGAGCTGATTTTGTTCATCGATAGTATATTTGCCCTTCATAAATTCCTGCTGGAAAGATACCGCCAAATGATATCCTCCCATTGTCATTCGATGACTACCTTTTAACTTTGCCCAAGGGCCTCGGAATCCACTTATTTTAGGGAGCCTCTGATCGTCAAGTTTCTGACCATATATGTTTTGCTTTTCGTCTGCAACCACGAGATAATCTGCATTCTCGCCAATAAAGGCTTTATCTATGAATTCAAACCATTCAAATGCGAAATCCTGAGCTTCATCGATTAAGACAGTTGAATAACGTTCGATCATGCCACCAGCACCCAGTATAATTTGCATTTGAGCATTCCTATACCCGTCCCAATCAATATCTCCAGATGACAAGGTAAACTCCTCAATTGAAGGCTTCTTAAACTCGTATTTCTTTAACATTTGAGGCAAAAACTGATCAAGATGGAGTATCTCGAAAGCTTTTGATCTTTCCATTCCTGATAGGCTACGGGAATTCACAGCTATCTTGTCCCGAATATAGTTCTTCAACGTGATGTTGAATGTCAAAATGAGAACTTGCTCATGTTTTTTGAGATAACAATTAATAGCCTTTTGCGCTATCACTAAGGTCTTTCCAGAACCGGGAGTTCCTAAAATACGAGTCCTACGTCCAGGATTGCACTGTGCAAATCGATTTTGTTCCTCTGTCAATTGTATAGGAGTTGTTTGCTCAAGCCACTCCATCGATGGAGCAAACAATGATTTAATCGCTTCATGAATTGCCTTTGTATAGTTGCTATTCTTGCATAGAATTCTTTGAGTAACAGAAGCAATGTTTCCTTTGTCATCTGCTGTTATACATGCTGTATATCTATCGTAATATAGCTGTTTTTGATATTCGCTAAAATGCTTCTCTCCAAATTTACTCCTCAATTGTTCCGTATACGTTGTTGAAAAATACACGCATGTTTTAACAACACCATACACTGGACTTATTTTTTTACCAGATAAAAATACTTTTTCCTTCTGCAGTTGAGCTGCGCAAAGTTCAGGCGATAACACTTCAAACAATTCATCCTTATAACTCTGCACTTGCTCAAAAGGAGTCGCCAGATGAGCATTCCTACCAGCAACCATTAGGTACCCGTACTTATCACTTTTTGTTTTCTCTGCAGGATGATACGTGTAAGATGCAAGATTCCAATCCTTTACTTCAATGATTAGGATGCCACAGCCAGCACATTCAACCACAACATCTGGGTGCGCGCAATTGATGTGTGCTTGATAGTAAACATTATAGTCATCTGGAAGTTCCTGAAGCTCTTCCAACAAAGACAGTTCACCAGTGGTATGTTTTTCCACGGTATCGTTTCTTATCTGATCAAGGTTTGGATAGAATACTGCCATTACGTGCATCTCCTTCGCATGTCATAATTAGTCGATACAGCCTCTACTCCCGAATTAGCGGAAACGCAGTTTAAAAGGGATGAAGAACTGCCAGTTTTTTAGCAGCCAGGTGGATCATGGCAGCGAAACCATCAAAGGTGCTATATCCTCTGACCTTCCTCTTCGCCGCCTGAATCATTGAGTTTATCCCTTCGCAGACCGCATTTGTTAAGCGATCATGAAAGTAATGCAGGATTTCCCGTTTGTGGTTCATGAGCGTTTCATCTGCATCCTTCATAGGGGTAAACCGGCTGCATCGTATCCATGAATACAGCTGCTTAAACTGTTAGCTGCTTCCTTGTCATCCTTGCAATCATCCGAAAGCCTCCCTGCCCTATTTTCCATGATGATTATACAATAGTCTGTCCGGCTTTTCAATATTATTTCTACGCCAGCTATCCGTTTTTTCAATAGATGAGTGATGAGTATGTCCGTTTTTGCGCATCAGTAACATTGCACTTACAGAAAGAGTGGCAATTTCAGCGTGTAATGTATTGCATAATTTTGTCACAAAAAGATGTGGAACGAAAGCACCCCATGCGTTCAGTATGAAAAGCAACAAAAAAACTCACAAAACCACTTGACAGAATGCACAAAGTACTATATAATAAAAATGAACCATCTGGAATGGTATAGTGAGTCAAAACCAAGGATTCCGAGGTTCGCCGAGGATTTCCCCACTCCCTAATCGATTGCGAGCTTTTAGAGGCTCCGCCGCGAAAGCGGCTTTTTTTATAAGTGCGCATATCGTGAGGGGAACACTTCAAACGTTTGCAAAGGCGATTCATAAAGCGGCAAAACGAAGGAAAGAGGCGCACCATCATGAAAGAAGTCTACAATATCGGGCTGGATATTGGCACCAGTTCTGTTGGCTACGCAATGACGGACGAAAAAGGACGGTTGCTGCGCTTCCACAAGCGGCCGACATACGGTTCGGTTCTGTTTGAGGAAGCGCAGACGGCGAAAGAACGTCGCCAGAAGCGTTCAGCGCGGCGTCGGCTGGCGCGGCGGCACAAGCGTATCAAACTGCTGCAAGCGCTGGTTGCGCCGGATGTGTGCGTGGCAGACCCGGAGTTTTTTCTTCGGATGAACGAATCGTTCTTATGGGCAGAGGACAGCAAGTACGAGAAGCTTTATGCAAAGCTGCCAAAGGCGCTGTTTGTGGATGGAACAGTATCCGTCGAGACGCTGCCGACGATTTATCATATTCGCAATGAGCTGGTGAAAAGCACGAAGCAGGCGGATATCCGCTATGTCTATCTGGCGATGCACCACATCATCAAATATCGCGGGCATTTCCTGATGGAAGGACAAACGCTGTCCGACATCGGTGCGGAAGCACCGCAAAAGATGCATGAGCTGCTGGAATTGCTGACAGACCCCGAAAGCTTTGCCTGCGGGCTTGCGCCGGCAGAAAATGCGGCAAAGGAAATCTGTCACGCGATGGAAAATCATGCGCTCCGTGGCATGGCGCGCAAGGAGCAGATTCAGAAGCTGCTGTACGCAGGCAAGAAAAAAGAAAGCAAAGAGGCTGCGCAATCGCTCGCATCGCTTCTTTTGGGCTATAAAGGTTCTTTAAAAGCGCTGATTGGCTATGAAAATCAGACGGATGCACCAGAAAAAACCTCCTTAGGCGCCATTGAGGGCGAAACGGAAGAAACGTATCTTGCCGGGATGACAGAAGCGCAGGCGGAAGTATTCACGCGGATATTGGAGCTGTATCGCTGGCAGCTGTTTGCGGAAATTCGTCAAAACGGGCAGACGATTTCCGACACGATGGTAGCGCGTTATGAGAAGCACGGGCATGACTTGGAGAAACTGAAAGCATGGGTGAAAGCCTATCAGCCGGATAAGTTTTATGCACTGTTTCGTGATGATGAAAACGCAAAAGGCTATGCGGCATATACGGATCACCTGCGCAAACCGAAAAAATTCAAAAAAGAGAAGTTGCAACGCTGCACACAAGATGAGTTTTACAAGGTGCTCAAAGCTATGCTGACAGGCAATAAGGATGCCGAAGCAGCGGCAGCCGCACAGCCGATGCTTGAAGCGATAGATGAGCCGAACGGCTTTTTGCCGCTGCAGCGCATCAATCTGAACGGTCAAATCCCGAACCAGATTCAGGCGGAAGAACTGGTGAAAATTCTCGATGCGCAAGGAAAGTATTATCCGACACTGCGGGAAAATCGGGAGAAAATCCTCAGCATCTGCACGTTCCGTCTGCCGTATTATGTCGGTCCGCTGTATCAAGATAAAAACAGCCCGTTCCAGAAGTGGATTGTGCGTGACATGACCCAGCCCGCCTATCCGTGGAATTTCTTTGATGTGGTGAATCAGACGGCAACGGCGGAAGGGTTCATAGCAAACTTGACAAACAAGTGCACCTATTTGCCGATAGAGGACGTGCTGCCGCTGCATTCCCTGCTGTATGAAGAGTACCTTATGCTGAATGAGCTGAACCGCGTCCGCGTAAAGGGCAATCTGATTCGTGACGTTCAGCTGAAAAAGCGGATGATGGATGAACTCTTCGCTAAGAACAAGTCAGTTTCCTACAAAGTGTTTGCAAAGTGGCTTCGGCAGAATAGCCCATACACGGATGTTACGGAGAATGATATTTCCGGCACACAGGAACCGAATAAATTCACAGCGAGCCTGCGCACACGGTATGACTTGGAGAAGCACGGATTCACCGTGAACGGCCAGACGACGGAGCAGCTGGAAACGCTGGTGCGCTGGAGTACCATCTTTGAGGATCGCAGCATCCTGAAGAAGCTGATTCAAGAAAAATATCCGGACGTAACGGATACGCAGCTGAGTTTCCTGGTGCAGAGGCGCTACACAGGCTGGGGACGGCTGAGCGGAAAGCTGCTGAATGGTGTGCTGGGTGAATATGAGAATCAGCCGGCAACAATCATGGACGTTCTGCGCGCGACGAATGAGAACTTCATGCAGGTGCTGAACAATCCGCAATACCATTTTCAAGAGAAGATTGCAAAAGAGCGGCTGATGGAACTGGGCGAACCGAAAGAGGAAATCGAATACGACGAGATTCGGAAATTGCAGGTTTCTCCGGCACTGAAACGCGGAATTTGGACGGCAGTGCGCATTGTGAAGGAACTGATTGCGCATCAGGGCTGTCACCCGCACGCCATTTATCTGGAAAACACGCGCGAAGAAACGCCGGATGAAAAGAAACAGCGCACACAGTCACGTCTGAACCAAGTGGAGCAGATGTATAAAGAACTGGCGGAAGATAAGACAGCGGAGAAAGTGCCGTCAGAGTGCTGGGAAGTATTGAAAAACTGCAAGGATAAAAAGAAACTGGATGATCAGCAATACCTGTATCTGCTGCAACTGGGAAAATCGCTTTACAGCGGCAAGCCGCTTGATTTTGACCAGCTTTCGGCAACAACGGAAATTGATCATATTCTGCCGCGATGCTATATCGTGGACAATTCGATTGAAAACCGCGCACTGGTGCTGAAAGGTGAAAATCAGCGCAAGGCAGACAACCTTCTGCTGGCGGATAGCATTCGGGATTCACAGCGCCCGTGGTGGAATTATCTGCGCCAAAAGGGATTCATGGGCGAAAAAAAGTTCAAGAATCTGACGCGCAGTATGGTAAGCGCTGATGACAAGCAAAAGTTTGTCGCACGGCAGCTGGTGGAAACAGGACAGATGGTGCAGTGCGTGACGGAGCTGTTCAAGCGCTATTATCCGGATGTGCATGTGAGCGGCATCAAGGCGGGGCTGTCCTCGGAGCTGCGGGAGCAGTACGGGCTTTACAAGATTCGTGAGCTGAACGACATGCATCATGCGTATGACGCATTTCTTGCGGCGACGATGGGAAACTTTGTGGAGCGCTTTATCCCGTGGCTCGACAATGAGTCGTCCGCGGCGATTCGATTCAGAAAGGCGCAGGGAGCAAAGAAGGACGATGACAAGGTTGATTTAAGCTCGAAGCACGGCATGATACTGGCGAGATTCAGCCGGGATCAGGTGGATGCGGATACCAGGGAAATCATCCGAAATGCCCAGCAGGAAATTTGCTACTTGAAGGCAGTCTGGGGATACCATGATGGGCATGTGGTGTTTCTGAAACGGCAGAAATCGGGGAAAATTACAGAAGATTCACGATACCGTGCAGGAAACAAAAGTGCGAAAATGCCGCTGAAAAAGGGACTACCTTGCCAGCGCTATGGTGGATTTGACAGCATCAATCCGGCATTTATGACTGCAATTCAGTATACGCAAGGGAAAAAGGTCTACCACAGGGTTGTAGGTATCCCGGTTTACGCAAATGTTCCCGTAGAAAAGGCAGACGAATTGATTCGTGCTTTTGCAGCTGATAAGATTCCCGGCGTAACCGTGGTGCGTCCGCGGCTTCTGATGAACCAAATGTTAGAATGGGATGGCGGCATTTTTGTGCTTCGCGGCGGGCAGACGATTGATATTCTTACGAGCAAGAAAAATGCTGCAAGAGTAACGATTACCAACGGAAAGCAGCTGTTTGTATCGGGAAAGGACATGACAACCATTGCTTTGCTGTTCCGTGGGAAAAAGGATGATTTGAACCCGGAACAGCTTAAAGAAACAGTGCTTCATTTACTTGAAAAATTCAAAACGCAATATGCCGTATTTTATCAAAAGTGCAAGGCTGACGATATCAACCGTATTTTGAAAAACCTTGAGACCCCTGAGCAGCTTACAGATGCCGATTGGACAGCCATGGTGAGCGAGCTGCTGAATGCGATGGGCAAGCAGCGAAAAGTTTCAAAAGAATGGATTACCTGCGAAGATTGGAGAATCCGAGGCATACCGACAAAGGACGTTGACCTGATTGACCAGTCCATCACAGGACTGCGCGAGAAGAGGACGAAGCTATGGCCGGATTCCGAACCGTCGTGATTCAAAGCCCGTGCAAGCTGACGTATAAGGACGGTTTTCTCATCATTCGCGGCGATGAGGTGCGGACGGTTCACATTTCGGAACTGCACACGCTGATTCTGGACACGACGATGGTCACACTGACGGGCTACCTTATCTGCGAACTGATGCACGAAAAGGTGAACGTCATCTTCTGTGATGAAAAGCGGAATCCATGCGGTCAGGTACTCCCCTATGCCGGAAGCCATGATACAGCGGCAAGGATGATGGCGCAGGCAAACTGGAGTGATGCGCGGAAAGCGGCGCTGTGGCAGCAAATCATCCAGCAGAAGATTCTTAATCAGGCGGGCGTGATGCAGGAAGTTTCCGTGGAGGCTGCAAGACAAATTGCAGCCTTCGCGGAGACCGTCACGCCTGGCGACGCGACGAATCGCGAGGGACACGCAGCGAAGGTCTATTTCAACCGCATTTTCGGCAAGGATTTTTCGCGCGATTTGAAAAGTGACCGCAATGCAGCATTGAACTATGGCTATTCGCTGCTACTTTCCTGCTTTAATAAGGAAGTTACGGCACGCGGCTACGCGACGCAGCTGGGGATTCACCATCGGAATGCGTACAACAGTTTCAATCTTTCCTGTGATTTGATGGAACCATTCCGCTTTCTGGTGGATGAGGTCGTGCTGCATCAGGGAGAGCGCACGTTTGACAAGGAATATAAGTACGAACTGCTGGACATCCTGAATACAGAAATTTGCTATCAGCAGCAAAAGATGTATGTCAACACTGCCATCGCTCGCTTTGTGCGCAATACAACGGATTACCTTGACGGTCAGACGGAATGGACAGAAGGAATGATGATGCACTATGAGGATGCGAGCCATGAGAGTCATCGTGATGTTTGATTTGCCGGTGACAACGTCGGAAGAGCGCGCCGCATACGGGCGATTCCGCAGAGACCTCATCAAGGACGGCTTTCTGATGATGCAGGAATCGGTATACTGCAAATTGGCAGTCAATGCGGTGTCGGCTGACCTGATTAAACAGCGCGTTAATCGCATCAAGCCAGCAAAAGGCGTAATCCAGCTGATGATTATCACGGAAAAGCAGTACAGCCAGATTGATTATCTGCTGGGCGGCCCGCAGGAAAAACAGCTGGATACGACAGAGAGGTTGTGGTTCTTTTGATACTGAGAAACATCAGCTTCGAGCATGATTTGCCAATCGTTGATGACCATGCGGCTTCGATGCAGATTGCCTCTCCGCACCTGTACGCGCGGGTTGTGCAGAGTTTCCTTGCGCTGGAAGCGGGCGAAGAATCCTTGGAGCCCTTCTTATTCTTGCAGGACGATGACCTTCTGGATGCAGCAAAGCTGCTGTACGTCGTCACCGACCCGTTCCACATTGATTTTGCGAACAAGAAAATCATGACGGCACTTTACGGGGAAATTAATCAGCTCATTCGCAAAAATCCGCTGCGACAGGTCCGCTGGGAAAAGCAGATGGTGGAGCTGTCAGATTTCATTCAGGACGTGACGCGCGAAATCCCGCTGGAAATCAGCGCGCCGGACGAAATGACGGTACAGGATGCCTGCAAGGCACTCGGTGTGCAGCTTGATTGCCCGCTGAATACGTCGCCGCTGGTGCGAATCTGCAAACTGCTGGATGTTCTTGCGGAGTGGATGCCGAAAAAACTGCTGGTTCTCTGCAATCTTGACAACTACTTTTCGGAGGCGGATTGGCAAGAGCTTATCAAGTATGCCGCCTACACGAAAGTAAAGACGCTGCTGATTTTTCAAAATCAGGCGATTCCGATGCATGAGCAGGAAATTCGTTGGCAAATTGATCAGAATTATGATGACAAAATCATCAAGCTGTGATATACTGAAAAAGAAAAGAACCATCCGGCGTGGCAGCGGCTCACGACTGAAAGGTTCCTACCTCATGGATTTGAGTTTTGGAACTATGTCATTCCAGATGGTTCTACTACTGCAGCGCCGTTCACCGGGCGAACGCGATTGTTTTGGAACTATGTCATTCCAGATGGTTCTACTACCTTACGGTACAGGCTTATAGCATGATTGAGAGTTTTGGAACTATGTCATTCCAGATGGTTCTACTACTCGACCTGTACGACATCGTTCTTTCCGACTGTTTTGGAACTATGTCATTCCAGATGGTTCTACTACTTCGTGTCACTCCTCTCTCAGTAGTACTCGGTTTTGGAACTATGTCATTCCAGATGGTTCTACTACCATCCGCGATTGTGATAAGCCGCGTCGGAAGTTTTGGAACTATGTCATTCCAGATGGTTCTACTACCTCACCTACCAGCCGGAAACGCGCTGGCAGGTTTTGGAACTATGTCATTCCAGATGGTTCTACTACACAAGTCCAACGGTCTGTGGAGCAAGCCCTGTTTTGGAACTATGTCATTCCAGATGGTTCTACTACGTATCAGCACCCGGTGAACACCGTCGAGTGGTTTTGGAACTATGTCATTCCAGATGGTTCTACTACTCGGCCGGTTCCGCGTCCGGCACTCGTCAGGTTTTGGAACTATGTCATTCCAGATGGTTCTACTACCATGGCCATTGAGCCAGAACACCATCCTCTGTTTTGGAACTATGTCATTCCAGATGGTTCTACTACCCGTTTCGGCCTTTCCCGGCGTCCGGGGGTGTTTTGGAACTATGTCATTCCAGATGGTTCTACTACCGGTCAGCGTCTTGCCGACAGCTTCGGACAGTTTTGGAACTATGTCATTCCAGATGGTTCTACTACAGATTTGCTTCATGATTTCTGCACTTTTCTGTTTTGGAACTATGTCATTCCAGATGGTTCTACTACTCTTCATTGCCTTTTCCAGCGTTTCTCCTGGTTTTGGAACTATGTCATTCCAGATGGTTCTACTACGGGTGACGATGCACGAAGCGTCGCTCATGCGTTTTGGAACTATGTCATTCCAGATGGTTCTACTACCCGCCACAAGCGGCAGACAAGCCCGCGCCCGTTTTGGAACTATGTCATTCCAGATGGTTCTACTACACCGCGTCCATGCCGCGCGTGTTGTTCTCCGTTTTGGAACTATGTCATTCCAGATGGTTCTACTACTGAACTTAAACACTACAACGGTTTCATATGGTTTTGGAACTATGTCATTCCAGATGGTTCTACTACCCTTGCGCTGTTGCGAGAATGCGATAAAATGTTTTGGAACTATGTCATTCCAGATGGTTCTACTACAATCGCGTGCAAGGTATGCTATAATCCATAGTTTTGGAACTATGTCATTCCAGATGGTTCTACTACGGGGTCTTCTCCGATAATCCGCATAATATAGTTTTGGAACTATGTCATTCCAGATGGTTCTACTACTGCGCCGCGCCCGATTGCAATCGAGGGCATGTTTTGGAACTATGTCATTCCAGATGGTTCTACTACTTTCCGGAATCCGCAATTAAGCGCATACTGGTTTTGGAACTATGTCATTCCAGATGGTTCTACTACCCTTGCCTTTGAAGCAAATTTCTGAGAATGTTTTGGAACTATGTCATTCCAGATGGTTCTACTACTATATGACGAGGCAATTGCAGCGTTTGCGGAATTGGGAGATTAGAGCGGCGCGAAGGCGCAGATTGCGGGCATAATGGAATTAAAATACCAGCAAGCAGTGATGCTGCGCGAAAATGGACAATATGAAGAAGCCATTGCCACGTTTTTGCAATTGGGCGGAAATTCTGACAATAACCGTTGACAATAGCAGGAATCAATGTTATAGTGATTGACGTACAATCAACGTGCGCCGAGTTGTGCGGAAGCAAATCGCAATCCGACGCAGCGGATAATCTGTTTCATACCTGCAACAATATCGGAGAGAAGCTGTGCTTCTTGCGCAAAGCAGACATGAAACTGCTTTGGGAAAGGAATGGATGAGTGTGAAAATCAGCCAATTGCATCTGTCTGATTTTATGCTGTTTCAGCAAGCCGATTTTCAGTGGTCGCCGGGAATCAATGTGATTTGCGGCACAAACAGCACGGGCAAAACGGCGCTGATAAAGCTGATGTACAGCCTGCATAAGTCCTATGAACAGTGGAACTCCACAGAGACAAGGGAAGCAGCGGTGAACAGGTTTTCCGAAAAGCTGTGCGGCGTATTTCGCCCGGACAACGGGAAAGTGGGCAGACTCGTGCGGCGAAAGCAGGGCAATGCCCAAATGACAGCCTCGATGGGCTATGAAAACGGCACGAGCATTGATGTGAATTTCGGAAATCGAGCAAGCAAAATTGCCACGCTTATCTTGCCGAAGATGGAGCATACGGCATCGCCTGACCATACGGCGGTGTATTTTCCGCCGAAGGAAATCATTTCGGCAACGGAGAATTTCACGTCGCTGTATGAGGAATACCATATTGCGTTTGAGGAAACGTATTATGACCTTGCAAAGCTGCTGGATCGTCCGCTGAAGCGCAGGAAAAATTCCGATGAGCAGAATCAGGTGTTAGCCAGTTTGGATGAAATTCTCCACGGGACAACGGTGCAGCATGATAAAAAATTTTATCTCAATGCAGAAAATGGCGGAGAATTTGAAATGGGGCTTGTTTCCGAAGGCTATCGCAAGCTGGCGACCATCACCTATCTCATTCGGAACGGCTGCCTGAATGCCAATTCGGTGCTGTTCTGGGATGAGCCGGAGACGAACATGAATCCCGGCATGATTCGCCCGCTGGTGGAAGCTATGATGCAGCTTGCAAAACTCAAGGTGCAGATTTTCATCACAACACATGATTATTTCCTCCAGCAGTATCTGAACATGTACATGGCATTTCCGGAATCCAATACCGACCAGATTGACATCCGTTTCTTCTCCCTTTTCTTTGAGGATGGCGCAATAAAGGCGGAAATGGCGAATACCATCAGCGAACTTCAGCACAACAGCATCATGGAAGAATTTGATGCGATATACAACAGAGAGCAGGGATTCATCTATGATCGTATCAGAGAGTGATATCGAATTTACGTTCGGCGAGCAGTACGGCAATTCCGCTGTGCGTGCGGCAAACGACGGTGCTGGCGGAAGTGCTGATTTTCGCCGTGACGGGTATCTGCCTGACGATGAAGGATGCCGCGCACGTGGTGGTATCGCAGAGCGAAGCGCGGATGGCGGACAGCACCGCCGGGTGGAAAGTCATCGGTCAGGGGGCGAACGCGCTAGCAGCATCGGGTGACGCGGACATGAAGCGCCTTGCGGAGGAAATCCGCTTCGCCGCCCCCATGCCCACGAGCATCGATGGGGAGATTGCAGCGCAGGTGGATGCGCTGGCGGCGGTGGCGAATCCCGAGAGCGTGAAAAAGATACTTACGCTGCTGGAACGAAGAAAAGCATTTGCCAAAGCTATTGGGGGAAAAAACTGTGATTATCAAGCGTAAAGTGTGCGGCGGAGACCTCCATCCCGCCGAGAATGAAACTACCTGCGAGGGCGCGAACTCCAAAACAAAATTCGCCTAACCTCCACCATAACGTCTTCCTTTTGTGCTACAATACTCCTCTCCATTCTCCAGCGGACACAAACTACTTCATGCGACAATCAGGAGCATCATCATGATTGAAAAAAATTTCAAGGTACTATGGCTTCGGCTGACTTCTTGCAGTTCGTTGTTACTGCGGCTTTCGGATTCTCCTACTTCCCGTCTGCAAGACCTCCCCGGGTAAGCGCAACAGCTTTCCTCCCATGTAACCGCCACATTTACCGCACGGGATTCGGGCAGCATTGGACTTTGTGTTGTTCAGCACACTCGTCCATCCCTGTACGGTCTGCTATGTGATTTCTGTTCGTCGGTTCAGGTGTCTACTTGCCAGTTTTTTTGGCATCCGGCTTCCTTCAGATTCCACCTCGCGATGACTCCCTTGCTTTCGGCTAACGCTTCCTGCTGCCGAGCGCGTAGTGATCTTTCACCACCTAGTTGTTGCCCATGTCGAGTGCACTAAAAAACAGCACGCAAAGAAATCTCTGCGTGCTCTTGCGGACGAAATCACCTGCGGGAAGATCAGTGGGACCCCTGGGGCTCCTGCGTCGTCAGTCATGTGCTTTTTTCCGAAGCAGAAGCCATTAAAAAGCGGCTGAAGGCAGTAACATGCTTTCAGCCGCTTGTGTAACCGGAAACTTTCATTGCTCGTAGCAATGGGGATGCTGATTAAGGAATTTCATAGCATTTTCAAACCGTGTTTACAAGCCCTTCTGTTAATTTGAATTAACTGCAAGTGTAATACAAAGGCAGAACCACAAATAATAAGCCGCTCTTTCTCCTTTCGCCATTTTATTTTCTGCGAGTTGCATAGATGCCGATAATAGATAAGGCTGCCGCCATCAGCATTATCATGAACGCGCCCATGTGAAAGGAGCCATTAGATACGTATATGTTAGTTGGACCGTCATATCCGCCGATCACTGAGACGTTTTCATGAATCGCATCTAAAGCTGTCCAATAATGAATCATCCCAGCCAATTCATAGAACAAGACAAAAATAACAATGACACCAAGAACGATAAAGACTGTTCGCCATGTTTTTCTCTGTTTTTCACTGCGCTTCGCGAATTGCTCGTTTAAGATTTCCAATTTCACTGCGATTTCTTTTAGCTCCGCATTTTGAGCAGGTGATTCATCTTGTTCCGGTGGTTCGCCTAAAAGAATAGCCACAGTTGTATCTAGTTCATCTGCAATTCGGATCAGCATTTGGGAATCGGGAACAGAGAGGCCTTTTTCCCATTTAGAAACAGTTTGTCGGACAACATTTAGTTTAATGGCCAGTTCTTCCTGTGACCATCCTTTTGCTTTCCGAAGATTTCTTATATTTTCCTGTAACATTTCCTTCAATCCTCCAGAAATATAGTATTGTTATGTTATTTATTCTACTAACACTATCCCGTTGCATCAAGCAATGGATGTTAACATGGAAAGCATATCATACGATTGTTCAGTCTTTCCCTTGAAAACAGGGTATTATAGTCTCGGTTGACTCGTTGCGGTTCGTTATTACTGCGGCTTTCAGATTTTCCTACTTGCCATCTGCAAGATCTCCCCGAGTAAGAGCAACAACTTTCCTCCCATGCAAGCACACTGAAATGAAGGAGGGGCGGATTTCCATCCGTCCCTCCTTCATTTTGACTCAAATTCCTTCCTGCGGTTTTGGTATTCGTCCTGCTCGCGCTCATCCGCGGGACGTACCGCCTTCTTGCCGCAGTCCGGGCAGCGCTCCGGCTGCTTTTCTGCTTCAAACAGAAAATAGCAATGATCACATGCAAAGATCAAAACCGATCACCTCGTCTCAAAGAGATGATACCACACGAATAAGCTCTTGAAAAGAGAACATATCAAACGAAAGGAGTCTTCCTGTTGCCGCCAGTTATCCTTTTCATTGCAGTCGCCGGTTCCATGTTTCTGGTGATCGGCGGTCTTGCTTTCTTTTCCCATTTCTATACGCTGAATGGGATCAAATCCAAGACAGTTGGCGATGGCCAGCACGGCTCGGCTCGCTGGGCAACTAGGCAGGAGATACGGTCGACCTATGCGCACGTTCCTTTTGAGCCTGAGCAATGGAGGCTGGGGAAAAATCTGCCCACGAAGCAAGGTCTTATTGTGGGCTGCAAAGGCCCAAAAGGGCATGTCACCGCTCTGGTGGATACCGATGATGTGCACGCTCTTGTCACCGCGGCGAGCGGTGCGGGCAAAACCGCTTATTTCCTTTATCCAAACATCGAATATGCGCTTGCCACAGGTATGTCCTTCCTCTGTACCGATACCAAGGGAGATTTGTTCCGGAACTATGCCGGAATCGCAAAGGAATGTTATGGATTTCATACCTCCGTCATTGACCTGAGAAATCCCCTGAGGTCGGATGAGACTAATTTACTTCATCTTATCAATAAGTATATGGATCTCTACAAAGCCGATCCGAAGAATCTTGCCTCAAAGGCAAAATCGGAAAAATACGCAAAGATTCTCGCCAAAACTTTGATCAATACCAGCGGAGAAGACAGCGCCCAATATGGCCAGAACGCATTCTTCTATGATTCGGCAGAGGGCTTGCTTGCCGCCATGTTTCTGCTTGTGGCGGAATATTTACCCTCGGAAGATGCGGATGGCAATCCGATTGAGCAGCGGCATATTGTGTCCGTTTTCAAGCTGGTGCAGGAGCTTCTGGTGCCCAGCCGCGTGAAAGGAAAGAATCAATTCCAGCTTCTGCTGGAGAAGCTTCCCGAAAATCATAAAGCCAAGTGGTTTGCCGGTTCTGCACTGAATACAGCGGAGCAGGCCATGGCGTCTGTCCTCTCGACGGTGCTTTCCAGACTAAACGCCTTCCTTGATTCCGAGATGGAACAAATCCTCTGCTTTGGAACGGCAATTGACGCGGAGGTCTTCTGCAATGAGAAGTCGGCCATTTTCATTATGCTTCCCGAGGAGGATCAGACAAAATACTTTATGGTTTCCCTGATTCTCCAGAACCTGTACCGGGAGATCCTCACGGTCGCGGACGAGAACGGCGGCCGCCTGAAAAACCGAGTGGTATTCTTTGCGGATGAGCTTGGCACCTGTCCGCCCATTCAGTCGCTGGAGCTGATGTTCTCCGCTTCCCGATCCAGAGGCTTGATGCTTGTACCCATTGTACAGTCCATCACCGGGCAGCTCCAGAAAAACTATGGCAGGGAGGGGGCGGAAATCATC
>ERZ827498.2814-NODE-2814-length-15811-cov-8.272848_pt1 | contig 15811 bp, 10 predicted proteins | sample MGYA00519865_ERZ827498 | MGnify/ENA primary metagenome ERZ827498 (study PRJEB31778, sample SAMEA3449328) | human gut metagenome | biome: human gut; feature: human-associated habitat; material: faeces | place: United Kingdom | collected 2010/2012 ...
TGCATCGCAAAAGCAAAAACCACCACAAAGGTGCCTGTCCCCTTTGCGGTGGTTTGGGGCGGGCGGATATCGGGAAGTGCCGGACGGGGGAGGCTGCCGGGCGCCTTGCCGTCTGCGGATTTTGGGACATGTGGCCCGCTTTTTGAGCCTGCCTGTCGGTACACTAAAAGCACTATGGGTACCCGCGAGCGACATATCGGCCACACGGCCGCCCGATCCGCACCCGTGGCGGATCCCAGGGGCGGCAGGCTCTTCGCCATGCCGCGATTCCTTGTTGGCATAACACATCAGGCGTACCGTCACCGCGTCTTCGCTATCGCCGGCGCCATCACCGCACTGTTCCTCATGCTTTTGGCAGTCTTGCCGGCGCTGTTCGCCTTCGACCCCAAACTTTCTAACGCCGTGTCCGCCTATAGCGAGGTGTCCGAAGAGGTCGTGGATGCGCTCGTCCATTCGAGCTCTCTGCCGTTGCTTGTTGCCGCAATTGCATTTTCGATCTGGGGCGTATCGGTCTATCTGCGCTGTTTGGACTATGTGTTGCGCCGCCGCCTTGTTGCCATCGCCACCATCTGCGCCCTGTGGATGATCGAAGTCATTCTCAAGTACAAGTCGTTCACGCCGTTCTATGCCACCGTGCTGTGGTACCTGTACTACGTGCCCATGACGCTCATTCCGCTGCTCTACCAGTTGTGTGGTCTGCGCCTTGCGGGCCTGGAGCAACACCGCCTGGGTCGCCGCTACTGCGCTGCACTGTGGATTGTGGCCATCCTGCTTATCGGATTTGTGCTCACCAACGATTTTCACCAGCAGGTCTTCCGCTTTGACCGTACAAGCGACACCTGGAGCAACGATTACACGTACGGCTGGGGTTATTTCGCCGTCTTAGTGTGGACGGCCTTTAACTTCGTGGCCTTTTTTATCCTGGTTGGTCGGTCCTCGTCCTTTCGCATCCAGCGTTTCTCGGGCACGGCGGCGCTCGTACTGCTGGGCGGCGCATTCTTTGCCATCTCATATGCTCTGCGCGTGCCCTGGGCATGGAGGCTCAACTTCTCGCTCGTCTATTGCGTCCTGTGCGTGGTGGCGATGGAAATCTGTCTCGATTGCGGTGTCATTCCGTCGTATCACGACATCGCCGGCATCTTCGACACCTTGCCGCTCGACCTCAAAGTTCTAACGCGCGACCTGCAGGAAGTCTATGCCACGCCAGTGTCAAAGCCAATGCCGGTAGGCGTGCGCGAGGAGTTGCGGACCCAGGAGCACGGCCGCGCCCATGCCTTTGCCGTGGCGTCCGATCCCGATGTAATGTACCGTGCCTTTCCGCTGCTGGGCGGATCGGCCCTGCTTGCCCAAGACGTGTCGGAGCTCAACGAGCTTAATCGTGAACTGGCACATCGTCGCATGGAGTTGCAGCGTCAAAACGAGCTGCTCGCCGCCGACTACGACCTTAAGACGCATTTGGCAGATCAAGAGGCCGAGACCTTGCTGGTCCAAGACGTGGACCAAGCGCTTGCCCGCGCGCTCGATGGGATGTACGACCTGCTGAGCTCGCTGCCGCCGTTGACCGACGAAGCGTCTTCGCACGAGCGTTACCGCATGCTGCAACGCGCCAAGATGCTCGTTGCCTATTGCAAGCGCAAGGGGTCGCTCGCGTTGGCACAGCACGGGGAGAGCGGTTTTGATCGCGACCACATTCAGCTTATTGCCAACGAGCTCGCAAGTGACCTGCGCACCATCGATATCGATTGCGCCTCGATTATCGCCATACGGCGCCCGTTGCACGCCAGTACGGTAAGCGCGCTGTACGACTGCGTGTATGACTTTGCGTTTTTTGCCTACACCACCGACCATCCGGCGCTTATGTATCACTTGGGCGACCATGACCGATGCAGTGTCGAGCTGCGCGCCACGCTTTTTTCCAACGATGATGAAGATCTTTCGCAGACGCCCGCTGCGCAAGAGCTCGAAAGCGCTCTGCAAGGGCGCAACGTGGCATACCGCTTTGAGGGCGAGCCCGGCCAGCTGCGCATGATCGTCTTGATGCCGAGGGCGGGTGAGTGACGATGCAGATTTCGCTCATTCTTCCCCAAATTGTTGCGCTCGATGTTGTCTTTGCCCTGGCTGCGTGCCTGCAGACGATCCACGTCCCGCTCATCGCATCGCGCCGCTCGTCCTATAACCGTAAGGTGATTTGCGCCTACGAGGCGAGCCTTGTGCTTCACCTGATGATTTCGGCGCTCATCTTATTCGCGTCGTCTGGCTCGTATCTGGTGGCGCCGCTTGACGTTTGCGCCAGGGCAATGGGCGGAGCGTTGTGGCTCAATGCCGCGATTTTTGCCTATGGCGTGGTACTTATGGTGCACTATCGTCGCCCCGTCATGCTGGTCGAGCTGCTGCTTGTTGTCGCCGTTGCACCACCGGTGGTTTTTGCCATGGGCTCGGCATGGACCGTTGTCCTTATCGCAGAGGGAGCGTTCTTCCTGTTCCGTTCCATCGCGGCGCTCTTGATGGACGTCCGTAACCGCCAGGAGGATATCACCACGTTCTCGACGATCGAGACCATCAACGTGATTCCCGTGGGCATCCTGTATCTGGACCCGAGGGGCCGTCCGCTGCTCATGAACCGCTGCATGCGCAAAAACCTGGTGGAACTTCATATGCCAACCGATCTGCGCGACATGAGCAGCACATGGAACGACCTGCGCAAACTTAGCATGCAAATGCCCGAAAGCAGCAGGAACCGTGTGCGGATTAATCTGGACCGCTTTGGTGAGGCGCGTGCGGTGGTCGAGGTCTCTCCCGCCGAGATTCGCCTATTTGTGTGCGATCGTGTTATGGTTTCGGGCCGTTCGTTCGAGCGCATTATCGGTCTTGATGTGACGGAGTACGCGCATGCTCATGACCGCTTGGCGCAAGCCAACCACCTGCTTGAGCTTGCGGGTCAAGAGCTCCAGTCCCAGATCGAAGAGGTCAAAAAGGTCGCCGACAATGCTGCCTACCTGCGCATGCGCGCCCGCGTGCACGATGTAATCGGTCAGCGCCTGTCCATCCTCCATCGCTATCTGGAGGAGGGTCGCCTTGACGACGAATCGCTCGAGCAGATCGATCCGCTGCTGCGCTCAATCGCCGCCGATTTGCGCAGCGGCGGCGACAGCGAGCCGGCGGAGCAGCTTGGCGATATCATTCATGCCTTTGGCCTGGTGAGCGTGCAGATTGATGTAGAGGGGTCGCTTCCCGAGGACACGCGTGTCGCGGCGGCCTTTTTGCAGATTATCCGCGAGGCCTCGACCAATGCCACCAAGCATGCGCAGGCGCATCGGGTCCACGTGCGTCTGTGGCAGGAGGGGACGGATGCCGGCGCCGTCGCGTGCATGACGATTTCTAACGACGGGTCCCCGGCCCCCGTATCGTATCGCGAGGGAACGGGTATCCCAGGCATGAGGCATGTCGCACAGAATCTGGGCGGCAGCCTAGAGGTCCACGCCGCCCCGCCCTTTACGCTTGCGGTGTCCATTCCGCTTAACGCCAACGACACGTCCCAAAGGAGAAGCTCATGATCCGCGTCCTTATAGTCGAAGACCAGGCCATTCTGCGCGAGAGCCTGGCGCGCTCCGTTGGCGACCAGCCCGATATGACCGTCGTCGCCGCGATCGCCGATGCCTCCGAGGCCTTGGGCGTCGCGCTCAAGGAGCGTCCGGACATGATACTGATGGACGTATGCACCGAGCATGATTCCAACGGCATCGTGGCGGCGGCGCGCATCAAGGAGCAGCTGCCCGAGTGTCGCATCATTATCATGACCGGCATGCCCGAGATCACCTTTGTCGATCAGGCTCGCGAGGCGGGCGTCGATAGCTTTGTGTACAAGAACGTCGGTATCGACGAGCTGTTCGCCGTGATGCGCTCCACGCTGGCGGGCTATTGCACGTTTCCCAAGCCGCCCGAAAGCAATTTTTTCGGGCACGGCGGCACTCGATGATGTCGAGCTATCGATTTTGCGCCTTGCCTGCGAGGGCAAAAGCCGTCGCGAGATCGCGGCCGAGCTGTTTATGGGCGAGGGCACCATCAAGCGTCGCATCTCGGAGATCCTGAGCAAGACCGGCTACGACAACATCATGCGCCTGGCCGTGCACGCGGTGACCGAGGGCAGCATCGTTCCCAACATGGAGCGCTAGCGCTCGTTACGCATCGGCATAAAAACGACGGGGCCGCGGGATCATTTCCTGCGGCCCCGCCTGGCAAGTGCGCGGATGTGTCCGCCAATCCGCGGCTGATGTTACATGCCGCTACGCGATGGTTGCGCTGTAAGAGGCGACGTCCTCGTAGGAATCGGTCAGGTAGGCGTCGATGCCGATGGTCGTGTTGACCAGGTCGTCAAGGCTGTCAAGCTCGCCGCTCGAGAACGTGAATTCCTCGGTGGCGCTGGTGCCGGGCATCAGGTTAGCCGAGAACCAGGGTTCCTTCATAGTGCCGTTGACGTTGGTCTTGCCGGAAGGAGCGTAGAAGGTCAGGTCCTTGTCGCTCTTGTTGGTGATGTTAACAACAAAGCCGATGTCACCCCAGTCGTCCTTGAACTTCTCGGTGATGGTGATGGTGCACAGATCGTCATCGGCGACGGTGACGGCGGGGGAGATTTCGATGCTCTGGACGTCGTCGTCTTCGACGGCCTCATCGATCTCTTCTTCCTTCTCGGCGTTCTCGCGATCCTTCTTCACCGTACCGGACAGGTCCTTGTCGGACTTGGTAAAGACAAGATTGCCGTCATCTTCTTCGAGGATGAGTTTGCCGTCCTTGAGCTTCATGTCATGCGACTCGTCTTCGGCGGTGATGGTTACGGTGGTGGCGTCCTTTGCCTCCCATTTAAGGTCGACGACTTCAAGGAACAGGTCGAGGGCGCCTGTACCGTCCTCATCGAGAATCAGGACGCAGTGGACACCCCAATCCTCGAGCATCTTCATGTACTCATCGGTCAGCTCTTCGCCCTCCAGGGTTCCACCTGAGAGTTCCCAGCTGCCGACGAAGTTGGCCTTGGGGTCTTTGCCGCCGCCGCTGCAGCCCGTCAGGGCAAAGGCGAGCGCCAGGACGCATGTCAGAAATGCGAGTACGGACTTTTTGAACGTTGTCTTCATGGTGTCCTCCTTCATCGAACGAAACCCATAGAAGCAAATGCGGGGGTGGCGGATCCCCCGCCAATTACCAGATAGAGGGGTTAGGGCCTGGGCGTTCCGCAGTCGCTGCAGAACTTGCCGCCGTTTTCGCTGCCGCAGTTGGGGCAGAACCACTTGGCCGGTGCCGGGGCGGGTGCGGGGCTGCCGCATTCCGAGCAGAACTTGCCGGTGTTGGTGGCACCGCAGCTGCAGGTCCATGCGCCGGCCGCGGGGGCAGCGGCAGGAGCCGGTGCGGGGGCGGGTGCCGGAGCTGGCTGTGGGGCGGCCTGCTGCTGTGCCTGGCCGGCGGCGAACAGCTGGCTGGCGTTCATGCCGCCCATGCCACCTGCCATGCCCATGCCCATAAAGCCGGCCATCGCGCCGTTGGGGTTGGCCGCCGCGGCGCGCATCGCGTCGCTCTGGGCGCTGGCGATGTTGGCGGCCGCCATGGTGGGATCGCGCATGACTGCGGCCTTCTGCAGGTCCTTGATCATCTGCTCGTCTTCTTGCGAGGCGGCGATGGAGTTGACGCCAAAGCTCACGATCTCGACACCGCGCAGATCGCGCCAGTCGGCCGAGAGGACCTCGTTGAGCGCGCGGGCGAGCTCGGTGGTGTGACCGGGAATGGCGCTGTAACGAATGCCCATCTCCGAGATCTTGGCAAAGGCGGGCTGCAGGGCGGTGAGCAGCTCAGACTTAAGCTGGCTGTCGATCTTATCGCGCGTATAGCTGTCGGTTACGTTGCCGCACACGTTGGTGTAGAACAGCAGCGGGTTGGTGATGCGGTACGAATACTCGCCGTTGCAGCGCACGGAGATGTCGACATCCAGGCCAATGTTGTTATCGACCACGCGGAAGGGCACGGGAGAGGCGGTGCCGTACTTGTTGCCGATGATCTCCTTGGTGTTGATAAAGTAGACACGCTGGTCTTTGCCCGCGTCGCCGCCAAAGGTAAAGCGGCTGCCGATATTGGCGAACGTCTCCTTGATGGAATCGCCCAGGTTGCCGCTGAAGACGCTCGGCTCGCTGCCGGTGTCAAAGACAAACTCGCCAGGCTCCAGTGCGACCTCGATAATCTTGCCGTTTTGCACCACGAGCATGCCCTGGCCGTCGTTGACGGCGATGACGGAACCGTTGGAGATAACGTTGTCCTCGCCGCGCGTGTTGGAGCTGCGGCCGCCGGTGCGCTTACTGCCCTTGCAGGCCAAGACGTCAGCGGGCATCGATTCGCAGTAGATAAATTCCTTCCACTGGTCGGCCATGACGCCGCCGGCAGCACCCAATCCAGCTTTCAAGAGTCCCATGGTGATCTTCCTTTCTCGTCAAAGGCCGGGTGGTATTGGTCAGAATGGCTAATCGTCCTTGTTGTCTTTCATGACAACGGTGGTCTCGGTGTGGCTGAAGGTGTCGTGCTTCTCGGTCAGGTCGAGCTCGCCACAGTAGCAATCGGCGTGGGTGGCCTCGTTGGCCGTCTTGAGCTGGCCCACCAGCAGCACGTCTGCGATGATTACGATGATCAAGGGTGCGACGATGTTGATGAGGATGCCCTCGACATCAAAGGTGAGGTAGTCCGGATCGAAGGCATTCCCACCCATAAAGAGAATCTGGGAGAGGACAAACCCGATCACAAAGAACAGCACCGAGGCGATGACGAGCTTGGGCTTGGAGCAGGGGAGCTCGCCGACCATGCGGCCGGTCTGGCCGTTCATGGCAAACAGGTAACTCTTGCCGTTCCACGAGGTGGAGAGCATCCACACGGGGAACAGGGCGTAGTCGCTGTCTTCCCAGGTGTAGTCGAGCTGCTTGCTTTCGACCGTGGCATCGTCGTATTCGTCGACGACGGTCTCGCGCAGGGCCGAGATCGTGCTTTCTTCCATGCGGCGCTCGGCGCGCGCCTTGCAGGTCTCGCAGTCCTCGTCGTAACGGTTGGCGATGTAGCCGGGCATATATGCGACCGAGAACGGACGCAGTGCGTCGTAGTCAAACGGCTCGATGGCGTCCATGTGGCCGTCGGGCATCTTGGATGATCCGTCGACGGGCACGCGCTTAAACGAGATATTGCCCTTGCGATAGGCATCGTAGTGGTCGGCGGTCGTGACGGTGCGGTCGGATTCCTCGGTCACGGTCTCGTTGGTCGCGTCAAAGTACACTTCGCCGTCAACGCGGGCGCCATAGAGCCAAAACGGCACGTAGACACCTTGGACCTCGTCGATATGGTTGCCGGTGACAAAGCTCTTGGGCAGCAAGATCTTGCCCTTGTAGTGTTCCTTGAGTGCGGCCGTGACGTCATCGCGCCCGAGCTTAAACGGAATCACCAGGTCGGGCGAGAAGTCGCCAGAGAGCTGGCCGGGCGCCACGGCGGAGTTGCCGCAGTACGGGCAGGTGGTGACGGCGACGGTGCCGTCGGACACGAGCTCGGCGCCGCACGACGAGCAGATGTAGCCGGCGTTTTGGGCCAGCTCCTGCACGGCATCGTCGACAGCAGGCTTGGGCGTTGCGGCTGCCGCATCGGCTTTGGAATCTGCCTTGTCCTGGCGCTCGCGATAGAGGGCCTCGACTTCTTCGACTTCAAAGCGCGAGTCACAGTAGTCGCAGACGAGCTTTTGCTCGGCGCTTGCAAAATGCAAGGGGCCACCGCAGGCAGGGCACTGATAGTTAACGCTCTCGAAGGCCATGATCGGTCCTTTTCGTGCCGGGGGCTATGCGCCGATGGCGCCGCCGCAGTATTCGCAGCGCCCACTGGCATCGGGAATGGTGGTGGCTCCGCAGAAGGGGCAGGTCACCGCGGTCTTGGGGGCCTTGGCGGCCACGACGCTGTCGCGCGTCTCCTGGCGCAGCTGCACCAGCGCATCGTGGACTTCAGTTGCCTGGCGCTTGGCCTCGCGATATTCGATGGAGCCGCGCTGATCGATGGTGGAGTCGTTCACGCGCAGGTTGATCTCGGTGAAGTACGGCGTGTTGACGTGAATGGTCAGGTTAAAGTCGTAATCCAGGTCGTAGCGCGGCGGGTTGTAGCTCTCGCGCTCGCCGTCCTTGGTCTCGCGATAGATCTCGGTGCGCTGCTCGTCGATATCCATATCGCAGCCGAGTACCTGCGAGAACTCGATGATGTCGGGATTGGTGTCGCGCCAGCGGCTCTGCGAAGTGATGATCAGCAGGCCCGCGTCCTCATCGAGCATAATATTGGTGCGCCCGGCAGAAAGCGTGCGCGTGGGGTTGAACGAAGACAGGCGCTCGGCGTTGGCCTCGCGGTAGGCGAGTTGCTCACGGATATCGTCCGCGGTGCTGGAGCGATAGCCGTGAAAGTAGGGGGAGAGCTTGCCGGCGCACTCTTTGCACAGGTAGCCTTCATTGATTTTTGTCTTACCTAGAAGTCCCAGCTCGGTACCGCAAATCGCGCACTCTTTCTTCTCGAACATCTTGTCAAAGAAGCCCATGGCTGCCTCCTATCAACTGGTAGCGTGTGTCACTTTTGATGATGGGGGAGTGTGCGATTCTTCGCGATACCCAGACGGCTCAAGGAGTCTCCACAACTGGGACACATGGCCCATTTTTGACTAGTCGTTGGGGACGTTCTCAAACGACTAGTCGCGGGGCCACTCATTGGGGACGTACTTAAATGAGTGGTAGTTGGAGACACTCCTGGCCGAGCTAGAGATCGCGCGCGTCCCTTCTGGTCCATGCGGCTCAAAATCGCGGCGTGATGTGGACGGCTGGGGTCGAATTGGCAACATTTCGAGCCTGGCTTCGATATTGAGACTGGTTTTTTATTAAAATAGATTTCCAGACAATTGAGCGGCTGGGGGTTAACCATGAGGGACATGGGAGACACAACCGCATATTTGCGTCGGGGCATTCGGGAGATTATATGCCTGGCGCTGTTCTTCTTCACGTTTTTGGCGTGCGAGTATCTTTTTGATGTGCGCATGGCCGAGTTCGTGTCTCCGAACGAGGTCGTTATTTATGAGAGCCTTGTCATCGGCGCGAGCGTGATTGGCTTTTTTGTGCGTCCCATTCTGTACTATCGCCGTCCCCATGCTATCGACGCAACGAGTGACGTCACGGGCGTTTTGCTGGTGGCGGCATTGCTGCTGTTGATTATGGCGGTTCAGGTTGAGGTGGTAATTGCCGGCGGTTTGGTGGCGTGCTGCGCGCTGGGCTACTGCGGATCGACTGCCCATGCAAATTTTGCGAGGCGCTTTGCGCGAACGCCCTGCTTGGCGCGCGCCGCCGCACTTTCTTACGCCATGGGCGTTCTGGTGCAGGTTCTCAACCACATGGTGATGCCTGTCGGCATTCCTCAGCAGGCTGTTCTGGTCGTCTGTGCGATCGCGCAGGTGGCGTTGCTCCACGGTGCCCGACGCGCCAAGCTGCGCGACGAGTCCGATCCCAACTTTGAACCCAGTGCTGCCGGGCTTTCGGTAGATGCTCTGGAATATGGCGCCAAGTGGCATGACGATCCCGAGGCAAAGGCGGCATTCCGTCGCGCCGTAGTTCGCCTGACCGTGGCGACGGCGTATCTTTCCAGCGTATTCGCCGCTCTCAACGCGGGCTTCACGACCCTGCATGCTGTCGGAGCCGTCGATTTGGGCGATTGGCCGCGCCTGCTGCTTGTCGTGAGCTCGTTGGTCGCTGGCGCACTATTTGACCTGCACGGCCGCTCGTATATGAATATCGGCATGACGTGTGCCGCCATACTGTCCACTTTCGTTCTTTGTGCTCATCGTCGATGGCAATGGCGGCAACGAGCTTGCTGCCACGATCATCTTTTATCTGGGCTCGGGCTTTTTCGTGGTGTTCTTTACCACAAAATATGCCGCCGTCTCGCTCTATGCGCGCTGGTCATATTTTTGGCCGTGCATGGGTCGCGTCGTCAACAACGTGTGCTCGATGTTCGTGACGGCGCCGGCAGTGGCGATTATCTCGAGTCAAAATGTGCTGGCTGCGGTCGGTGCGGCGCTCGTGATGTTTGTGGGCATTGCGATTACGCTGCTGGGGCAGTTGGGGCAACGAGCCGATGATGCCGCGATGCGGGACGGACTGCCGCTTGCCACCGACGATCTTGGTGGGGATCTTGCGCCCACATGCTCCGACCCCGAGCCCGTGGAGGCAGCGGAGCTCACGTCCGATGAACGCCTCGATGCTTTCGTCGCCACCTTTGGGCTTACAGAGCGCGAGCACGATATTCTTGAGGTCTTGGTCGTTTCGGACCAGAGCGTTCAGGACATCGCCACAACGCTCTTTCTTTCGCGCTCCACGCTCTACCGCCACATTTCCTCGATCAACAAAAAGGCCGGTACCGCCTCGCGTGTAGCCCTTATCAACTTCTTCTGGTCCTGGACGCCCAAGGACTAGCTAATCCTCCAATAAGTTGCGGTGGAATAGTCCCTAAATTAAAGTCACGAGGCTTTAAACAGGAACTATTTCACCGCAATTGCTGAGGGGATAGATTGCGGCGGCGGCAGAGGCAACGGCAGCGGCAGGGGCGCTGGCAGCTGTGGTAGTGGCAACGGCAGCTGGCAGGGTGTTTTCCGTCTACTTGCTACAGCAGCTCGCCGTGGCGGGCAATGTAGCGGCGCTTTGCCAGCTGGGTGAGCGCGATATAGGCGGTAACGATGCCAATGAGCAGCCCAAAAAAGCTCGTGGGCAGCGTCATGAGGCCGAGCGCATCGGCGATGGGGCTTGCCGGCAGCCAGGTGACAAGCGCCAGGCCTAGCACGGTGAGAGCGCGCAGTGCCGGCGCGGCGTGGTCGTGCGGGCTCGGCAGGCGCGGGGAGCGCAGCATGTGGATCACGAGTGTCTGCGACCACATGGACTCGACAAACCAGCCGCTCTGGAAGATTGCGGCAAAGGTCGCCATATCCGCGACGTTGCCCGTCCCGGAGAGCTCGGACCAGCTTGCGCCCACGGTGGCGGGGCACACCACAAAGAAGAGCGCGGCGAAGGTCACGATGTCAAACAGCGAGCTCACGGGGCCCAGCTCGAGCATAAAGCCCTTGATGGACGCGGCGTCCCAGGAGCGCGGACGGGCGGTCCAGGCGTCATCGACGGTGTCCCACGGTAGCGTGATGCACACGATCTCGTAGACGAGCGACAGCAGCACCAGCTGCAGGGCACTCATGGGCAAAAACGGCAAGAACAGGCTCGCGACGGTCACGGACAGCACGTTGCCAAAGTTGGAGCTCACCGTGGTCTTGAGGTACTTGAGCAGGTTGCCGTAAGTGCGGCGGCCTTCGATGATGCCGCGCTCGAGCACGCCCAGGTCCTTCTGAAGCAAGATGATATCGGCGGATTCCTTGGCAATGTCGACGGCCGAATCGACCGAGATACCGCAATCGCTCGCACGCATGGCGGCGGCGTCGTTGATGCCGTCGCCCATAAAGCCCACGGTGTGGTCGAGCATCTCGCGCATGACGCGCACCAGGCGTGCCTTCTGCAGTGGCGAGAGCTTGGCGAAGAGGTGGGTTTTCTCGGCGCGCTCGGCAAGCTCGGCGTCATCGAGTGCATCGATCTCGGAGCCGAGCAAGACGTTGCTCGCATCGATACCAATCTGCTCGCAGACGGTGGCGGCGACGCGGTCGTTGTCGCCGGTTAGGACCTTGACCGCCACGCCCTTGGCCTCGAGGGTGGCGACGGCGCCCGCGGCACTTGCTTTGGGCGGATCGAGGAAGGCCAAAAAGCCCATCAGCACCATGTCGCATTCGTCGGCGATGCCAAACTCGCCCACGCAGCGCGGATCGGTCTTCTGTGCCACGGCAATCACGCGCAGGCCCTCGGCGTTAAGATCGGCGACCTGCTTGCGAATCTGGGCGAGCTTGTCTTCGGCGAGCGGCCGGGCGATACCGTTGACCTCGACAAAAGAGCAGATCTCGAGCATTTCCTCGGCAGCTCCCTTGGTAACCATCTGGGTTTTGCCCTGGGCGTCGGCTACAACTACGCTCAGGCGACGGCGCGAGAAATCGAAGGGCACCTCGTCGACCTTGGTATAGCGGTCGCGCAGGCTCTGGCCCAGCATGGAATCGGGTGCGACGGTCGAGGGTGTCACATCGGCACGGTCGATTACGGCCAGGTCGATAAGGTTCTTGAGGCCGGTCTGGAAGAAGCTGTTCAAAAACGCATGGCGCAGCACACGTGCGTCTTCGTTGCCGTCGGTGCTGAGATAGCGCTCGAGCACGATGCGGTCTTCGGTGAGGGTGCCGGTCTTGTCGCAGCACAGGACGTCCATCGCGCCGAGGTTTTGAATCGCCGGCAGCTCCTTGACGATAACCTGGCGACGGGCGAGGTCCTTGGCGCCCTGCGATAGGCTCGTGGTCACGATGACGGGAAGCATTTGCGGCGTGATGCCCACGGCCACGCTCGTGGCGAACAGCAGCGCGTCGATGACGTTGCCCTTGGTGGCGGCGTTGATGGCAAAGACGGCCGGCGCCATAACGAGCATGAGGCGTACGAGCAACATGGAGACGCTCGAGACGCCGCGGTCAAACGCGCTCTTTTCGCCGCGCCCGTTGAGCATCTTGGCGATGCCGCCCAGGTAGGTGTCCGAGCCGGTGGCAACGACAAGCGCCATGGCGGCGCCGTTTTGCACGGAGGTGCCGGTAAAGACGATGTTCTTGCAGGCAGAGAGTGGCAGTGCGGAGCCGTCGGCGCCCTCGACGACGGTGACGGCGGTGGTCTTCTCGACGGCCTCGCTCTCGCCGGTGAGTGCGGACTCGATTACAAACAGGTCGCGCGCGGTGATGATGCGGGCATCGGCTGGAACCATATCGCCGGCAGAGAGGCGGATCACATCGCCGGGGACGAGCTCGTCGAAGGGGATCTCGATGCGCTCGCCGTCGCGCAGGGCGGTGCAAGTGTTGGAGACCAGGTCCTTGAGGGCCTCTGCCGCATTGCCGCTGCGGGCTTCCTGGATAAACTTCATGCCGCCCGATACCAGCAGCATGATGCCGATGACGATGACCGTGGAGGGGTCGCGCTGCGGTTCGGGCACGGCGAGCACGTCGATGTAGAGCGAGACCAGTGCGAGCGCGGCGAGGATGCCGGCGAAGGGATCGATGAACGCGTCGGCGATGCGGCGGGCGAGCGTTTTGGTCGTTGCCTCGATGGTGTTGGGGCCGACGGCGTTCAGGCGCTCAGTTGCCTGCTCGACGGTGAGGCCGTTTGCCGTGGCGTCAAGCAGTACGAGGGCGTCCTCGGCACTATGGGTGGCGGCGAATATGGTGTTCTTGGACAGGCCGGTATGAGCGGCAGGGCGCGCCGTGCGGCGGCGCTTGGAGATGGCTTCGAGTACCGTGACGGTTTTGAGCATAAGCATAGGGTCCTCCTTGTTGAGGGGAGTTAGCGTACGTGTCGTATTTGCTTCAAAAAACTAGATGTCGCTCACGTCATGCTCGCGAACCACCACAAAGGGGGCAGGCACCTTTGTGGGGGGGTTGACGATCTGCCGGTGGCGTTTATGCGTGCGCGGAGTCCTCGCGGCGTGCCGAGGGCGACATGCAGGTTTTTCGACTAGGACTGCCTTCCATGGCACACCTCCTTAAGGCCGGGCGCAGCGCGCTTTGGGTATCTCGTACCCCTTTTTAATCCGCCCGTATTCTTGATGAGGGGGTTTGACATGTCAACCCCATTGTTCGGAAAACCATTCCCTCTGACAAAGCCTTTACAGAATGCCGTGGCCCCAAAGCGCGCCCGCATCTACGCTTCGCCTGCGCTAAACTGGAAGGCACGTACGCGATTACGAGAGGAGCCCGCATGGAGGCTTACAAGCAAGAGTTCATCAAGTTTATGGTCGAGTCCGACGTCCTTAAGTTCGGCAGCTTTACGCTCAAGAGCGGCCGTCAGTCCCCGTTCTTTATGAACGCCGGTGCTTACGTGACGGGCTATCAGCTCAAGAAGCTGGGCGAGTATTACGCCCAGGCCATCCACGATAACTTTGGCGACGACTTTGATGTGCTGTTTGGACCGGCCTACAAGGGTATTCCGCTGGCCGTCGTGACCGCAATTGCCTACCACGAGCTGTACGGCAAGGAGGTCAAGTACTGCTGCGACCGCAAGGAGGCCAAGGACCACGGTGCCGATAAGGGCAACCTGTTGGGTTATGAGCCCAAGGACGGCGACCGCGTGGTCATGGTCGAGGACGTCACCACCAGCGGCAAGTCCATCGACGAGACCTATCCCAAGGTCAAGGCTGCTGCTGATGTTGAGATCAAGGGCCTGATCGTGTCCCTCAACCGCATGGAGGTCGGCAAGGGTGGCGTGACCACCGCTCAGAAGGAGATCGAGGCCAAGTACGGTTTCCCCGTCGCGAGCATCGTTTCCATGGCCGAGGTCGTCGAGACTCTCTACAACCACGAGATCGACGGCAAGGTCGTCATCGATGATGAGCTCAAGACCGCCATCGACGCTTACTACGAGCAGTACGGAGCGCGTTAGTTACGGCGTTTTACCAAACGCCGTAACCGGCCGACGCTGCGCGCCGCCCAGAGCGACAATTTGTCATTCAGAAGGCAAGGCATGACCAGAAGGTCAATGCCTTGCCTTTTTCATGCCAACTTGTTCGCTCTGGGCGGCGCTCGCTGTCCGTCCTCTACCCGCGGCGTTGCCCCGCTCCGGATGCGGCACTTGGGGACGTTCCTTTTCTGTCGGCACCTTGGGACACTCCTGATGTAGTCATTGGGGACGTTCTTAAACGACTGGTCGTTGGGGACGTTCTTGTTTGACTAGTCGTTTAAGAACGTCCCCAATGACTACTTGCTCTCGTTAGATAGGCGTCCGAGAACCACGCTCGTCGCTACTTGAGTCCGGGGAGGCGGGTGTAGGGGAATGAGCGCTCAAGGAATTCGGCGCAGCGGGCGTAGTCTTTGGCGAAGTAGCTGCTGTAAAGCGAATCGAGCACGTATTGCACGGCGATGTGGCTCGCGAACTGCGTGATGCGATGCGTCATGCTCTCGTGGTCGCTCACCGTAAGGTAGGCGGCAAAGCCGGGGTGCAGGCGCGCGCAATAAGGCGTGCCGATGACGATGACCGGGACATGTCGGCTGCTGAGGATCGGCAGGATATCCTTGAGGTTGGGGGCAAGGCCGCTGTAGGAGATGACGATTGCCGCATGGTCGGGACCCGAGGCGAGCGCCGTTCGCACCTGGGCCTCGACACCGTCGTGGCACGTCGCGCTTTTACCGGCGGAGAGCAGGCGATCGCGGAACATTCCCGCTGGATAGAGGTTGTGCGAGCCCGTGTAGATGTCGACCTGTCGGGCGTTCGCGATAAGCTTGGCGGCGTGGTCAAGCTGCGTGGGGTCGAGCAGCTCCTGCGTTTCGGCCAGCGTGGTCTGGTAGAGCCCCTCCATGCGCTCCATAACCTGCGCAGGCGATACTCAGCTTATCGACCCGCGATGCAAAGGAGATACTCATCCCACGAGTACTACCGGGAAGGGCTCTCGATTCGAGCCCTCACCTTAGCAATTTGGCCATTTGGCACTATAATCACCATAGGCATGCGCATAACGTTGCGCTTAATCAAGAGGAGAAAACGCATGGGTCTGTTTGATATGTTCAAGAAGAAGGCTGAGCCCGCGGCTGCCGCTGCTCCTGCCTCCATCTCTGCTTCTGCCGGCGCTGACGTGCTGTGCTCGCCCGTCAAGGGCAAGGTCATCAAGATGGCCGACGTGCCCG
>ERZ827498.2816-NODE-2816-length-15808-cov-10.100933_pt1 | contig 15808 bp, 15 predicted proteins | sample MGYA00519865_ERZ827498 | MGnify/ENA primary metagenome ERZ827498 (study PRJEB31778, sample SAMEA3449328) | human gut metagenome | biome: human gut; feature: human-associated habitat; material: faeces | place: United Kingdom | collected 2010/2012 ...
GAGTGTAAATATTGAGTTTTAAGTGCGGGGGTTGTTTACCGCTTCAACCGGGCTCCCAGCTGAGCTATACCCCCGATTCAGTTCTGCGCCGCAGCTCATCGCTGTCGACTCGCTTAGTATAGTACGTCCGGGCTCATTTGTCAACAACTTTTTTCAAAATTTTTCAGGTTTTTTTCGAAGCCGGGGGAGGGGGCAAAAGCTGCCCCTTTTCCCACCGGCGAAGCTCACTTCCCCTTGCCGCAGTCCGGCCCGGTGCAGAGCTGCTTCACCGCCTGCTGGGCGCCGGTGGCCGCCAGGCCCGACACCACGCCGATGGCGGCGGCGGTGATGGCGTCCCCGCCGGGAAGCCCGGCATGATATACAGTCCCGCCACCCCCAGAGCGCCGCCCAGGGCGGCGCACACCGTGGGGATCCACCGCTCCCCGCGGCCCCAGGCCTTCATGGCCTGACCCGCCGCATAGGCGATCACCGTGATGGCGGCCACGCCTGCGATTCCAAAATCCATTCCTCATCTCCTCCCGCCCCAGTATATGTGCGCCGCCGGTGGGCAGACACCGGCAGGGAAATTTTTTTCACAATTCAGGCAAAGAAAGTTTGCAAATAAAATATAGGTGTGCTATAATGTTCACCGAATTGATTCGGTGGAATCCGACAAATTTTATGGAGGGGTAATCTTATGACCAATCAGACTATTCCCAAGCGCAGTGAAGTTCCGGAGGAGATGACCTGGAACCTGAAGGACATGTTCGCCAGCGACGAGGCCTGGATGACGGAATACGAGGCCATGAAGGCGTTCCCCGCCAAAATCGCCGCCTTTCAGGGCACCCTGGCCCGCAGTGCCGGGGACCTGCTGGCCTGGTTCCGGCTGCAGGACGAGATCGAGCTGCGGCTGAGCGTGCTCATGGGTTATGCCAGCTGCAAGGGCGACGAGGACACCGGCAACAGCTTTTATCAGGACGTCCGGGGCAAGGCCATGAACGTGTATGTGTCCATCGCCAGCGCTGCCGCCTTTGCCACCCCCGAGATCATGGCCATTCCCGAGGAGACCCTGAACGGGTTCTACGCACAGGAGCCGGAGCTGGAGACCTATCGCCGCAGCCTGTACCAGATCCGCCGCCGCAGGGACCACATTCTCTCTCCTGCCGAGGAGCGTCTGCTGGCCTCCGCCGGTGAAATGGCCAACGCTTCTGAGAACATCGCCGGCGTTTTCCGCAACGCCGACCAGATCTTCCCCGATGTCACCGACAGCCAGGGCAACGTCCATCCCCTGACGGACGCCACCTTCGTCCCCCTGCTGACCAGCCCCGACCGGGAGCTGCGCCGCCGGGCCTTTGAGACGTATTACAAGCAGCTGGGCCAGTATAAGAACACCATTGCCGCCACCCTGGACGGTCAGTTCAAGCAGCTGTGCTTCTTTTCCAACGCCCGCCATTACGACAGCACCATCCAGGCCTCTCTGGACGCTACCGAGGTGCCCGTGCCCGTGTACATGAACCTCATTGAGGCCGTTCACAACAACCTGGACAAGATGTACCGCTATGTGGCCCTGCGCAAGAAGCTGCTGGGTGTGGACGAGCTGCATATGTACGATGTGTACACCCCCATTGTGGCCGACGCCGACCAGGCCATTACCTATGAGCAGGCCAAGGAGACCGTGCTGGAGGCCCTGCAGGTGCTGGGTGAGGACTACGTGGACCTGCTGAAGGAGGGCTTCAGCAACCGCTGGATCGACGTTTACGAAAACGTGGGCAAGCGGGGCGGCGCCTACTCCTCCGGCAACAGCCGTCCCCACCCCTATGTCCTGCTGAACCACAAGGACAATCTGGACTGCCAGTTCACCCTGGCCCACGAGATGGGCCATGCCCTGCACAGCTATCACAGCTGCAAATATCAGCCCGTCAGCACCAGCGACTATGTGATCTTCGTGGCTGAGGTAGCCTCCACCTGCAACGAGGTGCTGCTGATGCGCCACCTGCTGAAAAAGACCACCGATAAGAAGCAGCGGGCCTATCTCATCAACCACTTCATGGACCAGTTCAAGGGCACCGTGTATCGCCAGACCATGTTCGCTGAGTTCGAGCTGGCCATGGGCAAGATGGCCGAAAACGGCCAGGCCCTTACCGCCGACGCCCTGTGCCAGAAGTACCACGAGCTCAACAAGCTGTACTTCGGCCCGGATATGGTGTCCGACGACCAGATCGCCCTGGAATGGGCCCGGATCCCCCATTTCTTCTACAACTACTATGTGTTCCAGTATGCCACCGGCTTCTCCGCTGCCGTGGCCATTGCCAACCGCATCCTCAAGGAAGGCGCTCCCGCCGTGGCAGACTACAAGAAGTTCCTGTCCGGCGGCTGCAGCACCGACCCCATCAGCCTGCTGAAGATCGCCGGCGTGGACATGAGCTCCCCCGAGCCGGTGAACAGCGCCCTGGCTCTGTTCGGCGAGCTGGTGGACGAGATGGAGCAGCTGGTGTAACACCGCAAAATTCCAGGCATACCGGGTCGCGGCCCGGTATGCCTGGAATGATGAGCATCCCTATTTCGCCCTCACGTCCAATATCGTGCACAGCAGGGAGGCGCTGGCCCCCCGTCGGCAGCGGTCGAATTCCTCCCGACCAAGGCGGTATGGGCGCCCCCAGGAGGACACCGTCAGCCACAGGCAGTCCGTCCGCTGCTGCCGCAGATACAGCAGCAGGTCCGGCGCCGCAATAACGCCGCAGCCGCATTGGCGCAGCGCCCCGCTGTCCAGCCATCGCTGGCTGCCGCCGTAAGACAGCACGCCGTTCCGAAGGGCGGATATATACTCACCCTTCAGCGCATGTTCTTCCATTTCTGCGTTTCCTCCCCATAAGCACCCTTCACCATACCGTTTTCCCCGAAGCTTGCCCATGCACCCCCTGGCCGGCCGGCGGTTTCCTCCCCGTCTCGCGCCTTAAATTGCCATATTTTTAACATTTTTGCCAAAAATATCACATAAGTTTCCTTTGTGGAAAATGCCGTTATTCCTCCCGGAATTTTTGTGCCAGTCTCCAAACTTACGGAATCAGGCCCCTTTGGACCCGGTTTTCCCCCCTCTATTCCTTTACATCGTTGTGAATTTGTGCTTAAATATAGCCGGAAGCATATGCGTGCAGGCGGCAATCTGCACAAGCACATGGCTATGAATTTGAGGAGGAAGCATTCATGGTACAATTTTCAACGAGGATGGACCTTTTGAAGGGGTCCGAAATCCGTGAGCTGCTGAAGCTCACCGCACAGCCCGACATCATTTCCTTTGCCGGCGGCATGCCCGCACCGGAGCTGTTCCCCGTGGAGCAGATGATGGAGGCCTCCCGGGCCGTTTTAGAGGAGAACGGCCGCGCGGCTCTTCAGTATTCTTCCACCGAGGGTCATCCCCGTCTGCGCCAGCAGATCGCCGAGCGGATGCTGGCCAAGAACAACATCCACACCGACGCCGACCACATCCTGGTGACCTCCGGCTCCCAGCAGGGCCTGGATTTCTCCGCCCGGGTGTTCCTGAATCCCGGCGACGTGGTGCTGCTGGAAAGCCCGTCCTATCTGGGCGCCGTCAACGCCTTCAAGGCCTGCGAGCCCCGGTTCATCGAGGTGCCCACCGATAACGGCGGCATGATCATGGAGGAACTGGAGAAGATCCTGGCCACCACCGAGCGGGTGAAGATGATCTACGTCATCCCCGATTTCCAGAACCCCACCGGCCGCACCTGGGACCTGGAGCGCCGCCACCAGTTCATGGAGATCGTCAACCGTTACGAGATCCCCGTCGTCGAGGATAACCCCTATGGCGAGCTGCGGTTCGAGGGCGAGTATCTGCCCGCCCTGAAGAGCCTGGATACCAAGGGCCTGGTGATTTACCTGGGCACCTTCTCCAAGATCCTGGCCCCCGGCTACCGCATCGGCTGGGTCTGCGCCGAGGAGCACATTCTGGCCAAGTACAACTTCATGGAGCAGGCCGCCTCCCTGCAGGCCTCCACCATCGGCCAGATGGAAACCTCCAAGTGGATCGACATGTTCGATCTGGACGCCCATGTGGCCACCATCCGGGCCTGCTATGACAAGCGCCGGAAGGTGATGCTGGAGACTCTGGAGCGGGAGCTGCCTGAGGGCTGCACCTTCACCCACCCCGTGGGCGGCCTGTTCGCCTGGGTGGTGCTGCCGGAGTATATGGACGCCAAGGAGCTGCAGATGAAGTGCCTGGAAAAGAAGGTTGCCTTCGTTCCCGGCGGTTCCTTCTTCCCCAACGGCAACCATGAGAACACCCTGCGTCTGAACTACAGCTGCATGCCCGAGGAGAAGATCGTCCAGGGCATCACGGCTCTGTGCCAGACCATTCGCGAAAACCTGCGGTAATCCCGCGTTTCTGATTCAAGCGTTACTATTTTAAGGAGAATCTGACCCATGAAAAACGTCAAGGTGCTGATCGGCAACTACGGCAGCGGCAAAAGCGAGCTGGCGCTGAATTTCGCCATCCGGGCCGCTGCCCGGGGCGACAGAACGGAGCTTCTGGACCTGGATATGGTGAACACCTACTTCCGCCTGACCGAGCGGGGCAAGCTGGTGGAGCAGAAGGAGATCCGTCTGGTGTCCCCCAACTTTGCCTGCTCCGGCATCGAGACTCTGTCCCTGCCGGCGGAGGTGTCGTCCGCCTTCGTGCTGGACTGGGACAGCGTCATCTTTGACGTAGGCGGCGACGACGTGGGCGCCACGGCCCTGGGTCGCTATCACCAGGACTTTGTCAGCCTGGAGCCCGGCGCTCTGGAGGTGCTGAACGTGGTGAATATCCGGCGGCCTCTGGCCAGCACCCCGGAGAAAATCCACCACCTGCAGGACGCCATGCAGCTGCACTCCCGGCTGACCATCACCGGCATGATCAACAACACCAACCTCTCCACCATGACCAGCGCCGACGACCTGTGGGACGGCTATCTGGTGCTGCGGGAGGTGGCGGACCGCACCGGTATCCCCGTGGCGTACACCACCGGCAAAAAGGAGTTCCTGGACGATTTCCTGGCCCGGAACCCGGACCCCGCTTATGTGGGAACGCCCGTCCCCATCGACGTGTACATGCACCGCGACTGGGATTCCTACATCCAGCACGGTCTGAACACCACCGATCCCCGGAAGGAGATCTATTAACGCGCGACCCCCGGTAAGCGGGATTTTTATAGATACCCATTGGAAAGGCAAAAATCCAGAAAAGAGGTGTAAAGTGTGGTAAGAGTTACTATCAACGAGAATCTTTGCAAGGGCTGCGGCCTGTGCGTTCGGGCCTGTCCCAAGCACATCATCGCCCTGTCCAAGACGAAGATCAACGCGAAGGGCTATCACCCGGCTGAGGTCACTGATATGGAGGCCTGCATCGGCTGCACATCCTGCGCGCGTACCTGCCCTGATGTGGTCATCCGCATCGAAAAAGACTAAGGAGGATTTATAATGGCTTTGACTCTTATGAAGGGTAGCGAAGCTATCGCGGAGGCCGCCATTCGCGCAGGCGCCCGTTTCTTCTTCGGCTACCCCATCACTCCGCAGACGGAGATCCCTGAGTACATGTCCGCCCGTATGCCCGAGATCGGCGGCTGCTTCCTGCAGGCCGAGAGCGAAGTGGCGGCCATCAACATGGTGTACGGCGCTGCCGGTACCGGCGCCCGCGTCATCACCTCTTCTTCCAGCCCCGGCGTGTCCCTGAAGCAGGAGGGCATCTCCTACTGCGCAGGCGCCCGTGTTCCCGCCGTCATCGTCAACGTCATGCGCGGCGGCCCCGGTCTGGGCAACATCCAGGCCTCCCAGGGCGACTATTTCCAGGGCGTCAAGGGCGGCGGCAACGGTGACTATCACCTGCTGACCTACGCTCCCTCCTCCATCCAGGAGTTCATCGACATCATGATGTTCGCCTATGAGAAGGCTGAAAAATATCGTATTCCCGTTCTGTTCCTGGCCGACGGCATCATCGCCCAGATGATGGAGCCCGTGGAGCTGCCCGAGATGGTGGACTACAAGGTCGACCCTGAGGAGAAGCCCTGGGCCTGCACCGGCTGGAAGCCCGGCGACGATCCCGCCAAGCGCGGCGTTATCAACTCCATCTATATCGACACCGAGAGCCTGGCCGTCCACAACGACGAGCTGCAGGCCGTGTATAAGGAAGTCGTGGCCAACGAGCAGATGGTGGAGACCTACAACTGCGAGGGCGCCGAGTACATCATCACCGCCTTCGGCACCGTGGCCCGCATCGCCAAGAGCGCCATTGCCGAGCTGAAGGCCAAGGGCATCAACGTGGGTCTGGTCCGTCCCATCACCGTGTGGCCCTTCCCCTACGACGCCGTCCGCGAGGCTGCCTGCCAGGATTCCGTCAAGGCGGTTCTGGACGTGGAGCTGAACGAGGGCCAGATGCTGGAGGATGTCAAGCTGGCCATCAACGGCGCCAAGCCCATTGATTTCACCGGCCACTGCGGCAGCCAGATGCCCACCACCGATGAGATCGTCGAGAAGATTCTCAGCATGAAGGAGGGCAAGTAACATGGCCGTATTATTTGAAAAGACGAAGCTGCTCACCGATAAGCAGTTCCATTACTGCCCCGGCTGCAACCACGGCATCATTCACCGCCTGGTGGCCGAGGTCATCGACGAGATGAACCTGGACGGCAAGGTCATCGGCGTGGCCCCCGTGGGCTGCTCCGTGTTTGCCTATGATTACTTCAACTGCGACATGTACGAAGCCGCACACGGCCGTGCCCCCGCCGTGGCTACCGGTGTCAAGCGCGCCGTGGGGCCCGACACCATGGTGTTCACCTATCAGGGCGACGGCGACCTGGCCTCCATCGGCACCGCCGAGATCGTTCACGCCGCCCACCGCGGCGAGAAGATCGTCACCATCTTCGTCAACAACGCCATTTACGGCATGACCGGCGGCCAGATGGCCCCCACCACCCTGATCGGCCAGAAGACCACCACCTCCCCCTATGGCCGTGACGAGGCCTGGTGCGGCGCCCCCATCAAGATGAGCGAGATGCTGGCCGCTGTGCCCAGCTCCTACTACATCGAGCGCGTGGCCGTCAACAACACCGCCAACATTGTCAAGGCCAAGAAGGCCATTGCCAAGGCTTTCCGTTATCAGAAGGAGGGCAAGGGCTTCTGCATGGTGGAGGTTCTGTCCACCTGCCCCACCAACTGGGGTATGTCTCCCGTGGAGGCTATGACCTGGTTGGAGGAGAACATGATTCCTTACTATCCTCTGGGTGTTTACAAAGACAAGGAGGCCAAGTAACATGGAAAAGACCTTTATTTTCGCCGGTTTCGGCGGTCAGGGCATGCTCCTGATCGGTAAGTTCATGGCGATGGCCTGCATGCTGGACGGCAAGCACGTTTCCTGGCTGCCTTCCTACGGCCCCGAGATGCGCGGCGGTACCGCCAACTGCTCCGTCATCGTGTCCGACGAGCCCGTGGCCTCCCCCCTGGTGGACAAGGCCGACGTCATCGTGGCCATGAACCGTCCCTCCCTGGATAAGTTCGAGGATCACGTCAAGCCCGGCGGTGTGCTGGTGATCAACAGCAGCATCATCGACCGCAAGGCCGTCCGCGACGACATCCAGGTGGTGTACTGCGACGCCAACGCCATTGCCGAGTCCATCGGCAACCCCAAGGGCGCCAACGTGGCCATTCTGGGCGCTGTCCTGGAGAAGGTCCCCGTCACCACCGTGGAGCAGATGACCGAGGCCATCCGCATCGAGCTGGGCGAGCGCAAGGCCCGCTTCCTGGAGGGCAACAAGAAGGCCCTGGTGGCCGGCATGGAAGCCGCCCGGTAAACCCGCCCCCCAAAAATACAGCAAGTCCCCGGCTGCATCGCAGCCGGGGACTCAGCTTGTCAAGAATCCCTTTTGACGAGCGCAAACGGGTGTGCCGCAGCACACCCGTTTTTTCTCACCCGTTCTCCCGGTCTTCCGCGGCGGCGGACACATTTTCCGCCACCCGGGCGGCGGCCTTGGCGTCCTCCTGCCCGGCGGTATAGGCCCGGGTCCTGACGTCCTCCAGCTCCTTCTGCCGGGTCTTTTCGTCCCGCTCTGCCTGGCGGGCGGCCCGGCGGGCCGACACGCTGCGGCGGGTGGCCTTGATGACCTGCCACACCGTCACCAGCACGACCACTGCCAGGCCGATCCAGCCTGCGGTGCGGATGTGCCAGAAATCCCGGATGGTAAATGCGTCGTTGTACATGCCCAGATAATACAGGGCCACGCCGCCTACCACGCACAAAAGCCCCAGCACCAGGTCCAGCACCGCCCGGACCCGGTGGGCTCCACGGCGCACAAAGAAACACACGATCAGCGCCAGGGCGCACCAGAACAGCGCCGGCGACTGGGCATACAGAATATTCATACAGTGACCCTCTCTCGTTTATTCGTCACAGGCTGCACTTGCCCCGGGAGATATACTTCCCGTCGGGCCCGGCCAGGACAAAGCCGTCCTCCACTGCCAGGCGGCCCCGGAGCCACACCTGCCGGATGCCGCCCCGGATGGGGAAGCCCTCATACGGCGTGTAGCCCGCCAGACTTGTCATGTCCTCCGCCCGGAGCAGATGGTCCGCCTGGGGATCGTACACCACGATATCCGCGTCGGCCCCGGCCTGGAGCACGCCCTTCCGGGGGAACATACCGTAGAGCTTGGCGGGGTTTTCCGACAGCACCCGGCACATGGTGGCCAGGCTGATCTTCCGGGTGGTAACGCCGTAGGTATACAGCAGCTCGCCCCGGGTCTCCACCCCCGGCAGGCCGCCGGGGATCCTGGTAAAGTCCCCGCGTCCGGCGTCCTTCTGCTCCAGGGTAAAGCTGCAATGATCCGTGGACACGGTCTGGATCTCGCCCTTGCGCAGGGCGGCCCACAGGACCCGCTGGTCCTCCGTCTTGCGGATGGGCGGGGCGCAGACATAGCGGGCGGCCCGGGAATAGTCGGGGTCGTCATACACGCTGTCGTCCAGCAGCAGATACTGGGGGCAGGTCTCCACATACACCCGCTGGCCCCGTTTGCGGGCGGCCTCCACCTCCCGCAGGGCGGCGGCGTTGGTCAGATGCACGATGACCACCGGGATATCCACCGCCTGAGCGATGCGCAGCAGCCGGGACACGGCCTCCGCCTCCAGGAAATCGGGCCGGGTCCGGGGATGGGAGCCCACGCCCATCTCCCCTGCGGCCTTCTTCTCGGCGATCAGCGCGTCAATGACGCCGCTGTTTTCGCAGTGAACGCCGCAGATGCCTCCCTTTTCCCTGAGCTTTTTCAGGGCGTGATACATGGCCTCGTCGCCGATCATCATGGCCGGATAGGTCATGTACATTTTGAACGAGGAGATCCCGGCGGCGTACATGTCGTCGATCTCCGCCTCGATGCCGGGATTCCATTCGTCGATGGTCATATGGAAGCCGTAGTCGCAGCAGCAGCTGCCGTCTGCCTTCCTATGCCACAGCTCCAGTCCCTGATGCAGGGTCTCTCCCTTATTCGGGCAGGCAAAATCCACCACCGTGGTGGTGCCGCCCCGCAGCGCCGACCGGCTGCCGGAGAAGAAATCGTCTGCCGTTGTGGTGCTGCACACGTCCAGGTCGAAATGGGTATGGGCGTCGATGAAGCCCGGCAGCAGCAGCTGTCCCTCCACGTCGATGACCGTGGCCTCCGGCGCGGAGATGCTGCGGGCCACCCGGAGGATCTTCTCGTCCTCCACCAGCACGTCCGCCCGGCGGGTGCCCCGTCCGGACACCACTGTGCCCCCGCGAAACAGATATTTCATGGAAAATGCCCTCCTTTTCCGGGTTGATTGCATGATTTTTTATTATATCATGAAATGCGCAAAAATCCATCCCATTTTCCCGGGTTTATACCCACGCAATTTCAACAAAATGAGAATGAAATTTTTGTATACCTTGCAGAAGGAAAAAGAATTTCCTTTTCCGGAGAAATCATGTATGATAAAGGTACAACAGAACGCGCACCGCGCTCTGAAAATTGAAGGAGGAAAGAATACCATGCGGAAATTCTTAGCGACTCTGCTGGCGCTGGTCATGACGCTGGCGCTGATGGTCCCGGCTTCCTGGGGCGAGAACAAGGAGACGTATCAGCTCCCTGACTCCCTGGAGGGCAAGACCGTCATCCTGCACACCAACGACGTCCACGGCGCTATCGACAAGTACGCCAAGGTGGCTGCTCTGCGGGACGAGTGCTACGACAAGGGTGCTCACCAGGTGATCCTGCTGGACGCCGGTGACTACAGCCAGGGCTCTCCCTACGTCAGCCTCAGCAAGGGCGCAACCGCCCTGGACATGATGGCCCTGGTGGGCTATGACGTCATCACCCTGGGCAACCACGAGTTTGACTATGGCTTCCCCCAGCTGATGGAGAACCTGAAAAAGCACCAGGGCGATTTCATGGTCGCCTGCAACAACCTGGTGGACGACGAGGGTGAGCTGCTCTTCGCCCCCGGCGGCACCGCTCCCATCTATGCCGACGACAGCTACGAGACCGAGCTGTTCCGCATCGCCATTGTGGGCATGGCCACCCCCGAGACCCAGACCAAGGCCAACCCCGCCCTGATGAAGGGCCTGAGCTTCATCGGCGGCAAGGATCTGTACAAGGTCACCCAGGAGGACGTGGACATGGCCCGCAACGAGGGGAATGCCGACATCGTCATCGCCCTGGGCCACCTGGGCGTAGATAAGTCCTCCGAGCCCAACTGCTCCTATAATGTGATGCAGAACGTCAAGGGCATCGACCTGTTCATCGACGGCCACTCCCACACGGTGATGACCGCCAGCAAGGACAACAACATGGTCCAGTCCACCGGCACGGGCCTTGCCTATGTGGGCGCCATCGTCATTGACAACGCCACCAAGAGCATCGAGAGCAACGGCCTCATCGACCTGTCCGCCTACACCAAGGAGGACGCCACCGTGAAGGCTGCCGCCGACAAGATCATCAGCGACATCAACGCCGAGTACGGCAAGGTTTTTGCCAGAACCGACGTGGAGCTCAACGGCGACAAGGATCCCGGCAACCGCACCCAGGAGACCAACCTGGGCGACCTGATCACCGACTCCATGCTGTGGGCCATCCGCAAGGACGCTGAGCTCACCGTTCCCGCCGAGAACGTGGTGGCCATCACCAACGGCGGCGGCATCCGGGCCTGGATCCACAAGGGCGACATCTCCAAGCTGGACGTGAACACCGTGCTGCCCTTCGGCAACACCGTGGCCGTGGTGTACGTCACCGGCGCCGAGCTGCTGGAGGCCCTGGAGGCTTCTACCTTTGCTCTGCCCGACTCCCTGGGCGGCTTCCCCCAGATTGCCGGCATGAACATCTCCATTGACGCCACCAAGAAATACGATCCGCAGACCACTCCCTATCCCAGCGGCAGCGGTAAGGCCACCTACTATGGTCCCGCTTCCATCAACCGCGTCACCATCAACAGCGTCAACGGCAAGGCCTTTGACCCCAACAAGACCTATGCCGTGGTCACCAACAACTTCTGCGCCGCCGGCGGCGACACCTACTATGCCTTCGCTGCCGCCTCCAGCCAGTTCGACACCGGTCTGCCTCTGGACGAGGTGCTGATGGACTACATCACCACCGAGCTCAAGGGCGTGGTGGGTGAACAGTATGCCCAGCCCCAGGGCCGCATGACCATCACCCTGCCCGCCGAGGAGCCCACTACTCCCACCACTCCCACCAAGCCCGAAAGCCCCAAGACCGCCGATACCGGCGTGGTGGTGTACGGCCTGGTGGCGGTCATGGCAGCCGGCGCTGCCGTGGTGGTCACCTCCAAGAAGCGCAAGGCCATCTAAGCGATCTCCTTTCGCTGACACCGCATCTCCCCTGCCCCGGCGGACAAGCTCCGCCGGGGCTTTTTCTGTCATGGCGCTATTCTCCAACTAAAATCACGAAAACCGCTTTTCAAATCCGGCGGGATATGCTATGATACAATTTAACAAAGAAGAATTACGAGGGCTTATGCCAGATATCGCGACTTCTTATTTTGCTGAGGAGGACACCATTCATGGCTGAGGTTGGAAAACGGGAGGTCCGGGTGGACGCCTTTGACAAGGCCACCGGACGCACCAAATATTACGAGGATCTGATGCCCCGGGACGCGCTGTATGTGCGCATCAAGCACTCCACCATTGCCCACGGCTTCGTGAAGTCTGTGGACACCACCGCTGCGGAGGCGATCCCCGGCGTGGTGAAGGTCCTGACCTGCTTCGACGTGCCGGAGCATCCCTTCCCCACCGCCGGTCACCCCTGGTCCATGGACCCGGGTCATCAGGACGTGGCGGACCGGCATCTGCTCAACCGCCATGTCCGCTACTACGGCGACGACGTGGCCGTGGTCATCGCGGAAAACGAGGTGGCCGCCATGCAGGGCGTCCGGGCCTTGCAGGTGGAGTATGAGGAGCTGCCCCTGGTGCTGGACGCCCAGGAGGCCATGAAGCCAGGCGCACCCCGGCTTCACGATGACTATCCCGACAATGTCCTCAAGCACACCGACATGAAAAAGGGCGACTATCAGGCCGCCATCCGGGAGCCGGGCCTCATCAAGGTAGAGGGCTGGTACGACACCCCCACGGTGCAGCACTGCCACATTGAGAATCACGGGTGCTTCGCCTATGAGGAAAACGGCCGCATCACCGTGGTGGCCTCCACCCAGATCCCCCACATCATCCGCCGGGTGGTGGGCCAGGCCCTGGGCCGCCCCTGGAGCGATATCCGGGTGGTAAAGCCCTATATCGGCGGCGGCTTCGGCAACAAGCAGGACGCCCTGTATGAGCCCCTGTGCGCCTGGTGCTCCACCCAGGTCCACGGGCGCTGCGTCCGCATCGACTGCTCCCGGGAGGAAACCTTCGTCTCCAACCGGGTGCGCCACGCCATCCGGTTCCACATCGTGTCCTGGCTCCGGCCGGACGGCACCTTTGCCGCCCGAAAGGTGGAGCTGTTCTCCAACCAGGGGGCCTACGCCTCCCACGGACACAGCATCGTGGCCAAGGCCATGGGCTCCTTCCCCCAGCACTACCCCTGCGACAACATGGAGTGCGACGCCTGGACCGTGTTCACCAACCGGCCCGCCGCCGGCGCCATGCGGGGCTACGGTATGCCCCAGGCCTCCTTTGCCGACGAGGCCAACGTGGAGGACTGCGCCAAGGCCGTGGGCATGGACCCCCTGGCCTTCCGGATGCAGAACGTCATGCCCCAGGGGTACGAGGACGGCTTCTCCCACAACGTGAACTATGACGATTCCTTCCGCCAGTGTTTGGAGGCAGGCAAGAAGTACATCGACTATGACCGCAAGGTGGCGGAGTTCGCCAAGGACACCGGCCCCATCCGCCGGGGCATCGGTATGGCCACCTTCTGGTACAACACCGCCGTGTATCCCATCTCTCTGGAGACGTCCTCCAACCGGATGCAGCTGAACCTGGACGGCAGCGTCACCATGCAGTGCGGCGAGACGGAGATCGGCCAGGGAGCCGACACCGTCTATGCCCAGATGGCCGCTGATGTGGTGGGCCTGGGCGACTATCGCCGGGTCCACGTGGTGTCCTGCCAGGATACGGACATCACCCCCACAGGCCTGGGCGCCTACGCCTCCCGCCAGACCTACGTTGCGGGCTTCTCCATACGCCAGACAGGCGACCTGCTCCGCAAAAAGATACTGGAATACGCCTGCGAGGTAACGCGGCAGCCCATACAAAACATGGATATAGTAAATGGCGACATTGTGCGCGTGCCCGACGGGCGGGTGCTCATGAGCCTTTCCGAGCTGGCAATGACCGCCCAGTACAACCCCGTACACAGCGAGCATATAACCGCCGAATCCACCTACACTATACGCAACAACGCCTACTCCTTCGGCTGCACCTTCGCGGAGGTGGAGGTAGATATACCCATGTGCAGGGTAAAGCTGGTGGACATGATAAACGTACACGACTGCGGCAGGCTGATAAACCCCGCATTGGCGGAGGCACAGGTTCACGGCGGCATGAGCATGGCAATAGGCTATGGCCTTTCCGAGCAGCTGCTCTTCGATCCTAAGACCGGCAGGCCGCTGAACAATAACCTGCTGGACTACAAGCTCTCCACCTTTATGGATCACCCTGACCTTCGGGCAGATTTCATACAGAACCCGGAGCCTACCAGCCCCTTCGGCACAAAGGCCCTCGGCGAGCCCCCCGCCTGCTCCGGGGCCCCCGCCATACGCAACGCCATATATAACGCCACTGGCGTAGCCATAAATACCATCCCCATAACCCCCCATGTGCTGTTCGCGGAATTCAGCCGTGCCGGGCTTATAAAGGACGAATGGACAAAGGAGGAAAAATAATATGTACGATCTTAAAGCGCTGTATGAGGCTTCCTCCGTTCAGAACGCCGTGGAGCTTCGCCTCGAACACCCCGAGGCACAGATAATAGCCGGCGGCAGCGACGTACTCGTGCAGATGCGCGAGGGCAAGCGCGCCGGCAAGGAGCTCATCTCCATATACGGCCTTGACGAGCTGAGGGGCGTATCCATTGACGAAAACGACAGCATCCGCATAGGCTCCCTTACCAGCTTCTCCCACATAACCCGGGATCCCATTATCCAGAAATACATAAACGTATTGGGTCAGGCGGTGGACATGGTAGGCGGGCCCCAGATACGCAACATAGGCACCATAGGCGGCAACACCTGCAACGGCGTTACCTCGGCGGACTCCGCCTCCACCCTCCACGCGTGGGAGGCCATAGTCGAGCTCACAGGCAGCGAGGGCAAGCGCCTGCTGCCCATACGCGACTTCTACATAAAGGCCGGCCTTGTGGACATACACCCGGACGAGATACAGACCGCCATAATAATACCCAAGGCCAGCTATGAGAACACCTACGGCCACTACATCAAATACTCCATGCGCAACGCCATGGATATAGCCACCCTAGGGTGCAGCGTGAACGTCCGCCTTTCGCCGGATAAAAAGATCATAGAGCGCGCCCGCATAGCCTACGGCGTGGCAGGCCCGGTACCCATGCGCGCTGAAAGGGCGGAGGCTGCCGCCAACGGTCAGCCCGTATCCATGGAAACGGTAGAGGCCTTCGCACGCACAGTTCTCGACGACATCAATCCAAGGGATTCCTGGCGCGCCAGCAAGGCCTTCCGCCAGCATATCGCCGTAGAGACCGCCAAGCGCTGCATGACAGAATCCATAATTCTCGCGGGAGGTGAGCTGTAATGGCACAGTATAAGCTTATTCACTGCAACATAAACGGCAAGGATGTAGAAAAGATGGTAGACGTCCGGGCTTCCCTGACCGACATGCTCCGCAACGACTACCACCTCACCTCCGTCAAGAAGGGTTGCGAGGTCGGCGAGTGCGGCGCCTGCAACGTGCTCATAGACGGCGAATGCTTCAACAGCTGTATTTACCTGGCCGTATGGGCCGAGGGCAAGCATATCCGCACCCTCGAGGGGCTCCTTGGCCCTGACGGCGAGCTTTCGGACATTCAGCAGGCCTTTATGGAAGAGACCGCGGTACAGTGCGGCTTCTGCACCCCCGGCTTCATAATGACCGCCGTGGAGATACTGGAATCCGGCAAGGAATACACCCGTGAGGAGCTGCGGAAGCTGCTCTCCGGCCACCTCTGCCGCTGCACCGGCTATGAGAACATACTCAATGCGGTGGAAAAGACCATGAAGAAGCGGTTAGGGAAAGCATAGCTTCGACCTGCCGGATAGCTTCGGGATTGTTAAGGGGCCGCAGCCCCTTAAGTTTATTCCGGCTTTGACGACACAAGGTGA
>ERZ827498.2827-NODE-2827-length-15749-cov-3.645597_pt1 | contig 15749 bp, 10 predicted proteins | sample MGYA00519865_ERZ827498 | MGnify/ENA primary metagenome ERZ827498 (study PRJEB31778, sample SAMEA3449328) | human gut metagenome | biome: human gut; feature: human-associated habitat; material: faeces | place: United Kingdom | collected 2010/2012 ...
TATTATGCCCTTCTAGGGCTTACTCAAGCCACCGGCTCAGCCGGTGGTTTTGACTGCAACGTACAGGAAAAGCAGAAAATATCTTTTACAGAAAGGACAAGCAAACTGTCCAACAGGATCGTTATAATAGACAGACAAAAGGGCATAAACGCCATCGAAGGAGAGTGCACAATGAAAAAAATATGGATGTTTCTGCTGGGCGCGGCATTTGCCGCCGAACTGTTTCTGCTTGTCTGCATGGCAAGCAGAAGTGCATCACCGCGTCAGGTAATGTACACTTTTAAGGATGATGTATGGGATGTGATCTACCGGCTGAACCGCAGATGGAATTTGTGAGAAAAGCACTTGGCTTTTTGGAGGATGGACAGACAAGCTGTCCATCTTTTTTTGTATACTAGGATTGTGCAAAAGAGACAAAAATTTTTTTGTAATTCCGTGAAACGACAAAACTTCACACAAAGAATTGCAGCGATAGTTGTGTTGTGTTACAATGAGCAGAGAAGGAGAATGAACTGTGCGTAATAGTAGATTAGACCGTATACTCTATATTCAGCAGATTCTGGTACAGGGCGGTGTGCTGAACAAACAGCAGACGGCAGACCGCTTTGGTGTCAGTGAGAAAACCATCCAGCGCGACCTTGATACCCTGCGTAGCTATTTTGCAGACAGCGAGCCGCGCCGGGAGATTTTATACAACTCCGCAAAGGGCGGCTATCTGCTGGATGACACGCTTTCCCGCTTCCTCACCAGCAGCGAAATTCTGGCAGTGTGCAAGATTTTGCTGGAAAGCCGCTCCATGGTCAAGGAGGAAATGTTCCCCATTCTGGACAAGCTGGTGCGGGTGTGCACCCCGCTGGATCGCTTGAATCAGGTCAAAGACCTTATCAGCAACGAGCGCTTCCATTACGTTGAGCCGCAGCATGGCCGGAAGTTCATTGAAAGCCTGTGGGACATCGGCACGGCAGTAGAAAATCACAATGTTATGGAGATTACCTACTGCCGCACCCATGACGGCGAGACCCGTGTGCGCACCATTGAGCCGGTGGGCATCCTGTTCAGCGAGTATTATTTCTATCTGGCGGCGTTTATTGAGGGCATCGACAAGGATAAGCACTTCCAGAACCCGCAGGATAATTCCCCGACGATTTACCGCATCGACCGTATCCAGAACTATAAGACCCTCGACCGGCACTTTGCCCAGCGCTATACCGACCGTTTTCAGGAGGGCGAGATGCGCAAGCGCATTCAGTTTATGTACGGCGGCGAGTTACAGACCATCCGGTTCGAGTATACCGGGCCAAGTCTGGAATCCGTTCTCGACCGTCTGCCCACTGCAAAGGTTTTGCAGGTAACGGAAAAGGGCTGGATCGTGGAAGCCGAGGTGTTTGGCACGGGCATCCAGATGTGGGTGAGAAGTCAAGGAGACTATATAAAAATTATAAATACATAGGGAGACTATCATCATGAGCAAAATTCAGGTGGAAGTACGTTTTACAGATAAACTGGAGTCTATCCGTGTGGGTGGGCAGGACATGGAAATCCCGAATGCCATCAAGACAAAATCTGTTGAAGAATGGTTTGAACCGGCGGCTGGCCGTGTGAATTGGGATGGTCTGGGGGCTGAGATCAAGGCTATGGATTTCAGCGATGAGAAAAATGCCGTGTACAGCTTTCAGTTCAATGGCCCGGAGGACAAAAAGCGAGAATTTATGAATTGCGTGGAGTGCTTTTGTCTGGGCGAGGAAGCGCAGCAGGAAACGCAGGAGGAAACCGAGCAGGATTACCTGCAGGATGCCAGTGATTTTCAGCAGGTCGGCAATGCCGAGATGGCGTTTCAGAAGTACATGGTCGCGGCCAGAGATTACGGACACCCCGAGGCACAGTTTGAGGTGGCACGGTGCTATCAGAACGGTGTTGGTGTAGCAAAGAATGCGGAAAATGCCGTTGTGTGGTATAAAAAAGCTGCCGAGCAGGGCAATGCCGAGGCGCAGTGCGCACTGGGCGAGTGCTATTATCAGGCTCGGGGCGTTGAAAAGGACGACAAAGAGGCCCGCAGATGGTACGAAGCGGCGGCAACTCAGGGAAATGTAACAGCCCAGTATATGACCGGGCGGCTGTATGCGGAACTCTCGTACAATGAGGCGGCTGTAAAGTGGTACACCAAAGCGGCAGAGCAGGAATGCCCGGAAGCACAGTATGAGCTGGGTGTGTGCTATGAGACCGGCGACGGCGTCGGCAAGGACAAGGCAAAGGCTGTAGAGCTGTACCGCAAGGCCGCAGAGCAGGGTTATGCGGAGGCGCAGAACAAATTGGGTGTCTGCTACAGCAATGGTACCGGTGTTGCAAGAGACGATGCGCAGGCTGTGGGATGGTACCGCAAGGCTGCTGAAAACGGCAATGTAAAGGCACTGTATAATCTTGGTGAGCACTATTATTGTGGTTTAGATGAAAATAAAGCAGAAGCGGTAAAATGGTATAAGAAAGCAGCAGAGCAGAATAATGCGTGGGCACAGCATATGCTTGGTGAGTGCTATTATTATGGTCGTGGTTTAGATAAAAATGATGCAGAAGCGGTAAAATGGTATAAGAAAGCAGCAGAGCGGAATTATGCGTGGGCACAGTATATGCTTGGTGAGTGCTATTATTACGGCCGTGGTTTAGATGAAAATGAAGCAGAAGCGGTAAAATGGTTTAAGAAAGCAGCAGAGCAGGGGAATGCAGATGCGCAGTGTAAGCTGGGTCGCTGCTATTACTATGGTCGAGGGGTGACAGGAAACAAAGCAGAAGCGGTAAAATGGTTTAAGAAAGCAGCAGAGCAGGGAAATGCAGATGCGCAGAACAATTTAGGCGTTTGTTATCACAATGGAGAAGGCGTGGAAAAGAACAGCGCGAAAGCAGTTGAATGGTATCGTAAATCTGCGGAGAATGGTAATGCATCTGCACAGTACAATCTGGGGCTTTGTTATGAGTACGGAGATGGTGTGACGAAAGACCTTGGAAGAGCGGCAGAATGGTACCGCAAATCTGCAGAACAAGGCTATGCAGTTGCACAGTACAAGCTCGGTCGCTGTTACGATTATGGCGATGGCATAGAACATGACTGCCAAAAAGCAGTTGAGTGGTACCGAAAATCTGTAGAGCAGGGGTGTGCTATGGCGCAGTGTGACCTTGGCAACTGTTATAAGCACGGACGTGGCGTGGAAAAGAATCTCGAAAAAGCAGTGGAATGGTATCGTAAATCTGCGGAGCAGGGCTATGATCGAGGACAGTTCGCCCTGGCTGGCTGCTATGAATACGGAGAAGGTGTGCCGCAAGACAAAGAAAAAGCCCTGCAATGGTATAAAAAAGCGGCTGATCAGGGCTTTGGAGGCGCAGAGTGGGCCATTAAGAATATGCAAAGCAACGGTATAGGTCCGGCACTTGCATTCGGTGCGGCATTGGCTGTCGAAGGGGTATTAGAGAAACTAGAGCGACTCGGTGAAATCTTCAAAGGTTAATTAACGAAAAGGAGATAAAATGGAAAACGAGCTTGAAGTGCAGCAGGCGCAGCAGCTTTCCGCGCAGCGGTCGCTGAATGACCTGACGGACCAGCTGACCCTTGCAGACCATCTGGTGTATAAAAAATATCTGACGGAACTGCAGAACTATGGCATGGTGGAGCTTTCTCAGAAGATGCTGGAGGTGCAGGATCCCGCTCAGTGTATCCGAATGTTCCAGCTGAAGAAACTGACCCTGAAAAAGGGCGAAGATATGTTCCAGAAGCTTTCCACGGTGTACTATTCCAGCATGGCACAAGGCTGTAGTCTGGCGGTGATGATCGATGTGCCGGAAGGAAATGCCGGTGCCAATATCTATCTGGGCGTTCGCGAGGATCCCCTGAAACAGAGCATGAAGAGCCGCAAGCTGGAAATTTCCAGCAAGGCGTTGCAGAAAGTGCTGCTCTCCAACTTCCCCGGTTCCGATATAAAAGGCATTTCTCCAGAGGCGGGAAAAAAACTGTTGGAAGAAGCCTTTGGCGAAGAGCAGGAGGCGGTGGCCTCAGTGTCCTGTGTGGCAGCTCTGCGCGATAAGTCCAAAACGGAAGATAAAGCTTTTGTGCAGGGCATTGAGCGCTTTATGGATGCGATGGAAGGAGAAAAGTATACTGCGCTGTTTTTGGCAGAACCTGTTTCCAATGAAACGCAGGCGGCTATCCGCAGCGGGTATGAAAATCTGTACAGCACTCTTTCGCCCTTCCGCAAGAGTACATGGTCTTATACCGAGAACCAGAGCACTGCTGTGATGGAGAGCCTGTGCAGTGGAACTTCCCATACCATCAGCGATACTGTCAGCACGACTACAACGGACGGTACGAACCAGTCCTCTTCGGTGACGGACGGCACACAGAAAACGAAAGGGGTCAGCGGCGGTATCAACGGCGGTGTCGGCAGCAGCTTCGGCACCTCGGTCACAAAAATCTCGCCGGTGGTTGGCGGCATTGCAGGCATTCTGGGTCTGGGCGGCTTGGCAGCTTCGGCCCTGATTCCGGGCGCGGGGGCCGTCATCGGCCCGCTGCTTGGCACGGCGGGCAGGGCCATAGGAGGCATGACGCCAGCCAGAACGGCTTTCAACAGCATCGCCCGGAACATCGGAGGCTCCATGGGCGTAAACGCCTCGTGGGGTACCAGCCACTCTACCACCGAGCAGACCGGCACTTCGCACAGCACCTCCGATGGAACGTCGCATGGAACATCGGACACCACCAGCCAGCAGGAGAGCCACGGCACAACGGACACCCGCGGCACGGGCCGTACTCAGCAGGTGGAACTGTGCAATAAATCGGTGGAGGAACTGCTGGAACGCATTGAAAACCAGCTCAAGCGTGTAAAGGAAAGTGAAGATTATGGCTGCTATAACTGTGCAGCGTATTTCCTTTCGTCTACTCAATCCACAGCACTTTTGGCGGCCAACACTTACCGCGCATTGATGGTAGGCGAGGGCTCCTCGGTGGAGAGCGGTGCCGTCAATGTGTGGAAGAACAATGAGGCAGAAGTGGCACAGCTGCGGGAATATCTCAAGCGGTTCATGCAACCGGTCTTTGCTCGCCCACTATGGGAGAATGCGCCGGATAGTCTGCTTTATACACCTGCAACGCTGGTCAGCGGGCGGGAACTGCCGATGCACCTTGGCTTGCCCACCCGCTCAGTGCACGGCTTGCCGATTATTGAGCACGCGGAGTTTGGCCGCAATGTGCCGGATGAGGCGATGCCGGATGAGGACAAGATGAATCTGGGCAAGATTTACCACATGGGTAAAGAGGAAGCGGCAGGACTGCTCTTGAACCGGCAGGCGATGGCTTCCCACACATTCATCACTGGCTCGACTGGCACAGGCAAATCCAATGCGGTCTACCATCTGCTGGATGAGATCACAAAGAACGGACAAACGACGTTTCTTGTGGTGGAACCGGCCAAGGGCGAATACAAGAACGTGTTCGGCAATTGTACAGATGTGCAGGTGTTTGGTACAAACCCCAGAGAAACGCCGCTGCTGCGCATGAACCCCTTTGCGTTCCCTGAGAATATCCATATTCTGGAACATATTGACCGTCTGGTGGAGATATTCAACGCCTGCTGGCCGATGTATGCAGCCATGCCAGCGGTGCTGAAGGATGCTATTGAGCGCAGCTATCAGAAAGTAGGCTGGGATCTGCGCAATTCTGAGAGCGAGAAGGGAGTTTTCCCAACCTTCTTTGACCTGCTGGATATTCTGCCGGGCGTCATTGAAGAGTCGCATTATTCCAAGGATACCCAAAGCGATTATGTGGGCGCATTGTGCACCCGCGTAAAGTCGCTGACAAACGGTATTTATGGCAGTGTGCTTTGCGCAGAAGATGCGCTGACGGACGAAGCACTGTTTGACCGCAATGTTATTGTAGATTTGAGCCGTGTGGGTTCTATGGAAACAAAATCGCTGCTGATGGGCATCTTGGTGATGAAGTTACAGGAATACCGGATGTGCAGCAGCGGGATGAACAGCAGGCTTCGCCATGTCACAGTGCTGGAAGAAGCACACAACCTGTTGCGCAAGACCTCGGCAGAGCAATCACAGGAAGGTGCAAATTTGCAGGGCAAGTCGGTGGAAATGCTGGCAAATGCTATTGCGGAAATGCGTACTTATGGTGAGGGCTTCATTATTGCGGATCAGGCACCCGGACTGCTGGATATGTCGGTCATCCGCAACACGAACACCAAAATTATTCTGCGCCTGCCGGACGAAGAGGATCGCAAGCTGGTAGGTAAGTCTGCCGCCCTGAAGGAGGCACAGATCGATGAATTGTCCAAGCTGCCGCTGGGTGTGGCTGCCGTTTACCAGAATGAGTGGCCGGAGGCGGTGCTCTGCAAGATTGAGGCGTATCCCATGCCGGAAAATGCTGTTTACCACAAGCCTTCAAAAATGCCGCATGAAATCAACGCAGAGTTTGTATTCGGACAACTGGCAGTGGGCAAAGAGCTGGAACCGCTGAGCAGTTCGGAGATGGAGCAGCTGAAGCTCTGGCTGAAACGCCATGAGACTGTGCTGAAGCCGGAGGACGACCGCTACCTGGAACGGGTCTTTGCAGGCGGAGAACTGGATGTGGCTAAGACTCGGAAAGCTGTGTTCGATTTCTTTGGTGGGATCGGTACAGTCGTTGATTACTGTGTCGCAGCTAAAAAGTCGCTCACACCCCGTAAAGAATTTCTGGAACAGCTGCAGGGACAGTACGGCCTGAAAGCTGCTGCTGCAGACTGGGTGCTAAATAGCGTGATAAGCATGGGCATGAGCCTGAACCCGGATGCAAAGGCTGTAGATAATCTAAGGACGAATTTTGAACAGCAGGGAGGTCGTGTGCTGTGAGGCGAGAAATCTCAGAAGCGAAACCGATGGAAGCAAAAACGCACATTGGGTTGGATGATGTCGTCAAACGGTCATTTGAGCGTCTACAGAAAGGCGTGATAGAAAAGGCAGAAGAAAAACTGGATGCTGCTACGGAAAAGTCATTTGCAGAGCTAGAAAAAGAGCTGGAATACAAAAATAACGATGATGGAATGCCGTACCGTATGGAGCAGGATCTTTTGTCGGATGCAGAGTATAAAAGAAACGGATATGAGTACACTACCGATCACCTTGGAAGGCTGTTTACAGCCGAAGGAGACCTGCATCTGAAAGAGCATGATGGTCGTCTGCAAATTAAAGACAGCATCCATGATATTGGAAAAGGATATGAAAAAAGTACCGATGATCGAGGTCATGCAATTGCAGATCGCTTTGATGGGGCAAACGATTTGGAAAATCTCATTCCGCAGGATTCTGGACTAAATCGGAACGAATTCAAAAATTTTGAGAATAAACTGGCACAGGAAGTGGAAGCTGGGAAAAAAGTCAATCTGAAATTGGAGATGCATTATCCGGGCGACTCCTTCCGCCCGGATGCCATTACTGCTGTGACAACGATTGACGGAAAGCAGGAAGTTAAAGTATTTCTGAACGATTAGTATTTATAAATCCACTGCACTTTCAGGTTATTACAATCCCGGTCGATTGCACATACAATACAAGTATCACTTCACAAAACGGAGGGTACTTGTACTATGGTGGACTACGCCGACATCGGAAAACGCATCCGTGCCTGCCGCCTTGCAAAGGGCATGACGCAGGAGCAGCTGGCCAATGAGGTCGGCGTGGTGGTCACGCACATCAGCCATATCGAAACAGGCAACTCCGTGCCCAGCCTGAAAACGCTGATCGACATCATCAACGCATTGGACTGTTCAGCGGACGAGCTGCTGTGCATCGAGATTAAAAAAGCAAAGCCGGTGTTCGACAGCTGGATGACCGAACAGCTTGCAGATTGCTCTGCCGATGAGGCAAAGATCATCAAAGAAACGGTGGTCAGCCTGAAAAAATCGCTCCGAAAAGTGTACGGAAAGTCCTCTAAATACAGATATGACTAAAACTTCAAAAACTGAATGCCAGTTGGTAGGCATTGAGTGTCTGAAAGAACACCAATAAACAGAATGAACCGCCTCGGTTTCCATAGTAGGAAGCCGGGGCGGCTTTTTATACAAAAAAGAAATCGTTTTTTGTAGCTTTGATGAATTGGCGCAGAGTCATTGACAGCAGAAGGGCAGAAGCGTATCTTGGAAACAGAAAACGGAACCGGGCTATAAATAGCAGGTTTCTTTACCTTGCAAGGACACTTTCGTTTTGATGAGGCACGACCCGGTGTGCCGCTTTTTTCATTTGCGGAGATAAAATACAAAAAGTACGGATTATAGTACACATTATCTGCTATGCTCGGTACACGGAAAGCACACACCGGAAAAGGAGCAAAAATGCGCTGGACGTTGAATAAAACAAGGCTTTTGGCTGGTAAAACGGACCCGGAGAATACCAGCCTGTGGCTGCCGCTCTGGATGCACCTGTGGGATACGGCGGGCATCATGGAGCGGCTGGTCCGGCAGTGGCTCCCGGAAAGTGCAAAACGGGCCATGGGCTTTGAGCGCGAGGAAGCGTTGCTCGCGCATGCCCGGTTTCTGGGCGGGATCCATGATATAGGCAAGGCTACGGTAGCCTTTCAGGCAAATATCCTGCGCACTCTGCCGGAGGCGCGACAGCGGCTGGAAATGTTGACGCCGCTGGACTGTCCTGAACAGAACCGCCGGGAGTCGCCGCATGCCCGGGCGGGCGAGGCAATTCTGCTGTGGGATGATTGTCCCGGCGGGCTAGCCTCCATTGTGGGGGCGCATCACGGCAGGCCACAGAGCTGCGCGGCGGTCGATGACCAGTTGGAGTGCTGGGAGAGCAACTACTACCCCAAGGGACAGAAAAAGGTCTGGGAGGACTTCTGGACAGAACTGCTCATGACTGTTTTGCAGGACTGCGGCTTTGATGATACGGCGGAACTGTACGACCTGGACCCGCAGGAGGAGGTGCTTCTGACCGGACTTCTGATCATGGCAGACTGGATCGCCAGCAATACGGAATACTTTCCCCTGATCCCGGTAGAGGAGTTGGGCAGCATGGAGGATTACCCGGCGCGGGTGGACAGGGCTTGGGAAAAGCTGGCGCTGCCCTTCCCGTGGGAGGCACAGCCGGGCATCGCAGACCCGCAGGAGTTTGCGGTGCGGTTCGGCTTTGCGCCCAATGCGGTGCAGAGGGCTGTTCTGGAAGCTGCAGATACCGCAGCGGAACCGGGCATCCTGATTTTGGAAGCACAGATGGGCGTGGGTAAAACCGAGGCGGCGCTGGCCGCTGCGGAGGTCATGGCCAGCCGGTTCGAGCTGGGTGGTGTCTTTTTCGGACTGCCCACACAGGCCACGGCAAACGGCATCTTTCCCCGGCTGCTTGGCTGGGCAGACACGCAGTCTGAGGAGACGCTGCCGCAGGCTATAAAGCTAGCGCACGGCATGGCAGAACTGAACGAGAACTATTTGCGGTTACAGGGGCGCGGGGTGCAGCTGGAGGAAGATGCGCAGGAAGAGCATCAGGTGCAGGTACACCAGTGGTTTCGGGGAAACAAGCAGGCACTGCTGGCAAACTTCGTGATTGGCACAGTGGATCAGCTGTTGCTGGCGGCACTTGCCCAGAAGTACGTTATGCTGCGGCATCTGGGGCTTGCGGGCAAGGTGGTCATTATTGATGAGTGCCACGCCTACGATACCTACATGAACTGCTATCTGGACCGCGCACTGGAATGGCTGGGCTGGTACAAGGTGCCGGTCATTCTGCTGTCGGCCACCCTGCCCGCCCGGCGGCGCACAGAGCTGGTCGAGGCCTACCAGCAGAAAAAGGCCGCCCCGGACGCTCCGTGGGAAACCAGCTGCGGCTATCCGCTGCTGACATGGACGGATGGCGCAGAGGTAAAGCAGACGGCCATCTCATCGGATGCACCCGGTCAAACGGTGCAGCTGACTACGCTCACAGAACCGGAGCTGCCCGCGCTGCTGCGCCGGAAGCTGGCCGAGGGCGGCTGCGCAGGAGTGATCGTAAACACGGTCAAAAAAGCGCAGAAGATCGCGCAGCTGCTGCGGGAAAGCCTGCCGGACAAAGAGGTGCAGCTGTTCCATGCGCAGTTCCTGATGCCGGACCGCGCGGCGCGGGAAAACCGGCTGATGGCACGCATCGGCAAGGAATCCACGCCGAAGGAACGGAATGACCTGATCGTGGTGGGCACGCAGGTGATGGAGCAGTCGCTGGACATTGATCTGGATGTTCTTGTTACAGAGCTTTGCCCCATGGATCTGCTGTTGCAGCGCATCGGACGGTTGCACCGTCACCGCCGCAGCCGCCCCGCCCCATTGCAGCAGGCCTGCTGCGCGGTGCTGGACACCGGGGAAGATGCCTTTGACGCGGGCAGCGAGGCGGTATATGGACGGTGGCTGCTCTGGCGCACCCGGAACTTTCTGCCCCGGAGCATTCGGCTGCCGGAGGAGATCTCTCCGCTGGTGCAGCGGGTCTACGGCTGGGAGCGGGAAGCTCCCGGCGGGGCGCAGGGCGAGGAAATGCGCTGCGTATATGAGCAGACACAGGAGAAAAAGAAAGCACGCGCCGAGGCGTACCTTGTGCCGCAGCCGGAAACGCACCGGCTGGCGCAGCTGAACACGCTGGACGACTGGATGCAGAACGAGGGCGCCCGCTCCGACCCGGCAGCCCGGGCGGCAGTGCGGGACGGCGACCCCTCGGTAGAGGTGCTGGTAATGCAGTGCCGGGCAGACGGCAGCATCCACTTTCTGCCGTGGCAGGAGGGCGGCAGTGCCGTAGCTGCCGACAGCCCGCCCCCGCCGGAAACGGCACTGAAGATCGCCCGGCAGAAGCTGCGGCTCCCGGCGGTGTTCGGCAAAGCGTGGAAGGTGGATAGGGTCATCCGGGAGTTGGAAGCGGATAACCGCAGCCGCCTTGCGGCGTGGCAGCTGTCGCCGCTGCTGCACGGAGAACTGGTTCTGCTGCTGGATGAAAACCTGACTGCCCGACTTGTGGGCATGGAACTTTGTTATGACCGTGAAAACGGCCTGTATTACCAAAAGGAGGAGACGGATGAAGGAAATTGAATTCAACCTGCTGACCGAACCGTGGATACGGGTGCGGCTGCGGGACAACACGGTGCGGGAGGTGTCCCTGACCGAGGCACTGGTGTCGGCGCAGGATTATGTGGACCTTGCGGGCGAGATGCCCACCCAGAACGCCGCCGTGCTGCGGCTGCTGCTGGCGGTGCTGTTCACCGTGTTTTCCCGGGTGGATGTAAAAGGAGAGCCCCGCCCGCTGATGCAGAGCGATGATGCACTGGAGCGCTGGAGCGCGCTGTGGCAGCTGGGGCATTTCCCGGCAGAGCCTGTCCGGGATTATCTGGAGCAGTGGAAGGACCGCTTCTGGCTGTTCCACCCGACACACCCCTTCTGGCAGGTGCCGCAGGCAAAGATCGGCACGGAATACGGTGCGGCCAAACTCAACGGTGAAATGTCGGAAAGCAGCAATAAACTCCGGCTCTTTCCGCTGTATGCGGGGCAGAGCAAGGAGCAGCTGAGCTATCCGCAGGCGGCGCGGTGGCTGCTATGCGTGAACGGCTATGATGACACCTCTGCAAAGCCAAAAGGAAAGGGACTTCCGTCCGTAGGAGCCGGGTGGCTGGGCAAGATCGGTTTTATTCAGGCACAGGGCGATAATCTGTACGAGACCCTGATGCTGAACCTGACACTGCTGCGCGACGGTCGGGAATGCTGGGGCGAAAGCAAGCCCTGTTGGGAACTGGAAGCACCAAAGAGCGCGGAACGGACAGAAATTTGCTGCCCGGATAACCCGGCACAGCTGCTCACCCTGCAATCCAGAAGGCTGTTGCTGCACAGGACAGGGGAGAATGTGGATGGGTTCTGTCTGCTGGGAGGAGATTTCTTCCCCAGAGAAAACGTCTTTGCCGAACAGATGACCATCTGGCGCACGATGCCAATCAAGAAAAATGAACCGGTGGTGTTTGTGCCCTGCCGTCATGACCCGGCCAAACAATTCTGGCGGGAGTTCCCGGCGGTCTTTTGTCAGAGCAGCGGGCATCGCCCGGGCGTTGTATGCTGGATCGAAAAGTTGCAGGAAAAGAGATTGAAACTTCTGGATCCCCGCAGAAAGGTACATTTCCGCATCTCCGGTGTCCAATATGGCGATAAGGACTTCTTTGTAAATGATTCTTTCAGCGACAGCCTGACCTTTCAAGCAGGGATTCTGGATGAGATAGGGCGTCCATGGCAGAGCCGGATCGTCAGAGAAATCGAGCGCTGCGAACAGACAGCGGCGCTGATCGGGCGTTTTGCACAGGAGCTGGCAATTGCCGCCGGTGACCGGAATGAAAATGCAGGCGGCGCGGTTCGTGCACAATTCTACTTTGCGGTGGACCAGCCCTTCCGGCAGTGGCTGCAGGCGATCGACCCGGAGCAGGACGACCCGGATGAGGCAGCACTGCGCTGGCAGACACGGGCGCGCAGCATCGCGGAAAAGCTGGGAAAGCAGATGGTGATGGAGGCCGGAAATGCCGCCCTGAAGGGACACCGCATTGTGGTGGATAAGGATAAAAAGACCGAGCGCACCATCCTGTATACCTCGCCAAAGGCCTATAATCGTTTCCGCACAAGGCTTTGGGAAATCTATCCCAAAACAGAACCATAAAGGGGGAATTGTATGAAAACACAGGATGTCAAACTGTATGCGGCGCAGCAGCTGCACAGGCTTCAGGTTCTGCCGGACAACCAGCGGCGGGCAGAACTGGCAAAGCTGCGTCGGGGCATCGGCCACGCACCCGGCGAGCTGCCGGAACTGTGGGGGAGTTTTTTGCTGGGAATGCCGGAAAGCTTTCAGGGCCGCAGTGCTCCCTCGGCGGCAGAGTGGGCGGTCTACCTTGCCCTGACCCTGTATGCTGTGCATCAGCAGGGGAATGACCGCCCCATGAACTGCCCCGGCAACACGCTGGGGCGTGCGGTGCGGCAGCTGGCAGAGCGGAACAGTGCCGGACAGGACTGGACCGAGGCCAGTGTGCTCCGGCGGTTCAATGCGCTGGCCACCGCAGAAGAAATCACCGAGATCAGCCACCATCTGCGGGGCATGATCCAGCTGCTGAGCACGGCAAAGGATGGCGGCATCCCGCTGGACTATCCGCAGCTTGCGGCAGACCTGTATGAATTGCAATGCACCGACCCGCGGTATGCACAGATTCCCGCCAATGTCCGTCTGCGGTGGGGGCAGGACCTGTACCGCGACCCGAAGCCTGCACCGGAAGAAAAAGAAAAGGAGACTTGACCATGAAGAAGCGCCTGTATGTTGATTTCCACATTTTGCAGACCGTCCCGCCCAGCTGCATCAACCGGGACGATACCGGCAGCCCCAAAACAGCCGTGTACGGCGGTGTGCTCCGTGCCCGGGTATCCTCGCAGGCATGGAAGCACGCCATGCGCGCAGCCTTTGCGGAGAATGCTCAGCTGGACGTGGGCAAGCGCACTAAAAAGGCCGCAGAACTGGTGAAGGCGCAGATCCTTGCACTGGCCCCGGAACTGGATGCGGACAAGCTGGCAAAGAAAGCACTGGAGAATGCGGGCATCAAGAGCGACGACAAGGGCACCAAAGCGCTGTTCTTCATGAGCGTTGCGCAGGCAAAGGCGTTGGCAGAGCTGGCTGTGGAGGGCTCTGCGGATAAAAAGCAGTATCGGGATGCCCTGAAAGCAGCGCCCTCGATGGACATGGCGCTGTTTGGCCGCATGGTGGCAGATGACCCTTCTCTGAACTATGACGCCGCTGCGCAGGTGGCGCACAGCATCTCCACTCATGCTGTGCAGAACGAGTACGATTACTTTACCGCCGTGGATGACTGTCAAGCAGAGGAGAACGCCGGTGCAGGCCATCTGGGCACGGTGGAGTACAACTCCTCCACTCTGTACCGCTATGCCACAGTGAACGTGATGGAGCTGGCCGGGCAGCTGGGCGCAGAGCAGGCAGCGGAAACGGTGCGGGCCTTTGGGGAGGCGTTCCTCTTCTCCATGCCCACCGGCAAGCAGAACACCTTTGCAAACCGCACTCTGCCGGATGCGGTATATGTGACCCTGCGGGAGGATCAGCCGGTGAACCTGTGCGGCGCATTCGAGCGTGCCGTGCCCCGCAGTGCGCGGGGGTATGCCGCGCCTTCCAAGGCGGCACTGGCACGGTATGCGCAGCAGATGTACAGCAGCTTTGCCGAGGCCCCGGCGCAAAGCTTTACCGTGGGCAGCGGGCTGGAGGAACTGGCTCCGGCGCAGACGGCAAAGGCTATGCTGGACGCACTGGAAAAGGCTGTCCGGGATGCACTTGCCGGAAATGAGGTGGGGTAATGGCAACGCTGTTGCTTCGGCTGGCAGCGCCTTTACAGGCGTGGGGCGCGGACTCTAAATTTGAAACCCGTAAGACGGGCCGGGAACCCACCAAGAGCGGCGTGGTCGGCCTTTTGGCGGCAGCTCTTGGGCTGCGGCGGGACGAGCGCGAAGCACTGCTCCGATTGACCGGGCTGCGGTTCGGCGTCCGCGTGGAGCGGGAAGGGCAGCTGCTGGTGGACTACCACACGGCAAAGACGCAGGACGAAAAGACCTCTTATGTGACCTACCGCCATTATTTGCAGGATGCCGTGTTTCTGGCCGGGATCGAAAGCACTGACACCGCCCTTTTGCAGCAGCTGCAGCAGGCGCTGCTGCACCCGGTGTTTCCGCTGTATCTCGGCCGCCGCTGCTGCCCGCCTACCCTGCCGCTCTGTCTGGGAGTACGCCCGGGCAGTTTGCAGGAGGTATTGCAAGCGGAACCGTCCCTGTGCCCGGGACGGCAGAGCCGGATCCTATTGGACGCCGATCCGCTGGAGCCGGGCACGGCTCCGCAGCGGGATGTGCCGGTGAGCTTTGACCCGCATCATCGGCAGTACGGTTACCGCTCGGTACGGGAGCTTTGGCAGAAAGTGCCGGACAGCCCGGAAAAGACGGAACATGACCCGTTCCGGGAATTGTAAAGGGGGCGAGAGAATGTATTTATCACGGGTAGAGCTCGATCCCACCCGCCGCAGCACCATGGCTGCGCTGTCGGCACCGCAAAAACTGCATGGCGCAGTGGAAAGCGCTTTTGCAGGGGAGCGCCGCCGCAGGCTGTGGCGGTTGGATCGTCTGGGAGAGCGGCTGTATCTGCTGCTGCTCAGCGAGGATGCACCGGAGCTGTCCGGCGTGGTGGAGCAGTTTGGCACCGGAGCGGCTGCAGAGACCCGCAGCTACGACCCGCTTTTGCAGCGGGTGGAGCCGGGCAGCTGCTGGCAGTTTCGGCTGACCGCAAACCCCACCAAAAGCTGCAAAGACCCCCAAAACCCCGCAGTGCGGGGAACCGTGGCCGCACATTGCACAACACAGTACCAGAAGCAGTGGCTGTTGGAGCGCGCTGCAAAGCACGGCTTTGCCCTGCAGGACGAGGGATTTACCGTGACCCGGGTGCAGTGGCAGCATTTTGCCAAGCGCGGCACCCGGCCGGTGACCCTGCTGGCAGTGACCTATGAGGGCGTTTTGCAGGTGACCGATGCAGAGCAGTTCCGGGCACTGCTGTGTCAGGGCATAGGGCGCGGCAAGGCCTACGGCCTTGGGCTGATGACCATTATGCGCGGAGGAAACTGAGAGGAACGAGATGCCGGGCATGATCCGGCCGGACCTGCAGGCGCTGCCGCAGCATTTTCAGCTGGCAGAAAAAGTGGAGCATCG
>ERZ827498.2828-NODE-2828-length-15746-cov-2.588363_pt1 | contig 15746 bp, 11 predicted proteins | sample MGYA00519865_ERZ827498 | MGnify/ENA primary metagenome ERZ827498 (study PRJEB31778, sample SAMEA3449328) | human gut metagenome | biome: human gut; feature: human-associated habitat; material: faeces | place: United Kingdom | collected 2010/2012 ...
GCTGAAGTTCCAGCTTGCTTCGTCGGTGGGCAGGCCAACATAGTCGCCCTCTTCCAGGCCAAAGTTGCCGTTGGTGCCAGCGATGGTGCTCCAGTCGCCTGCATTGACGGTATCCAGGCCATTCTTAACGGCAGCGCCCAGACCCTTCATGGCGGAGGTAACAAACGGGTTTGCCTTGTACTTGCCGGACTCAACACCCTCAACGCCCAGGTAGTTCTGGTCAACGTCAACGCCAATCAGCTTGCCGTCATGCTTGTCAGCAGCTTCAGCAGCAGAAGTCCAGATGCCGCCGCCGCAGGCGAACACAACTTCGGTGCCGCCATCGTACCAGCCGTCCATCTTAGCGGTGATCTTTTCATCGCCATAGAACTGAGCGCCGTAGTAGTAGTTCATCTGAACGTTAATGCCCAGCTCCTGTGCTGCAGCATCAGCACCCTGAACATAGCCGTAACCATAGCGGATAACGGCGGGCACCGCCTGACCGCCCAGGAAGCCCAGCTTGGTGAAGCCGTCCTTGACAGCTGCATAGCCAGCCAAGTAGCCGGCTTCCTCTTCCTTAAAGGTCACGCAGAACACGTTTTCGGGGATGGTGCCGTTCTCACGGTTGATATCAAAGCCGTTCACATCAACTGCGATGAAGTGAACATCAGGATACTCGGTGGCACCCCAGGCCAGAGCAGGACCATACAGGTAACCAACGCATACGATGGTGTTTGCGCCATCGGCGACAGCCTGACGGATCAGGGTCTCGCGGTCTTCATCGTTGGCGTCCTCGCCGGAAGGCAGGTAGTAGTTGTACTCGATGCCGTTCTCATCGCCGTAGCCCTTAACAGCTTCCCAGCAGCCCTGGTTGAAGCTTTCATCGTCCAGAGTGCCAACATCGCAGCACTGGGCAATGCCGGTGATGTTGTCAGAACCGGTTGCTTCAGCAGTAGCAGCGGAATCGCTGGTAGCCTCGGTAGAAGCAGCAGCGCTGGAAGAAGTGGTGCTGCTGGCAGAGCTGCCGCAAGCAGCCAAAGAGAGTGCCATGCAGGCAGCCATGGTCAAAGCAAGATACTTTTTCATGTGTGATCTCCTTATTTTTTTATCAGGGGCGCATGGTTTGCATCCCCTCGTATACATCTTATTATACCGTCTGGCAGTGCTTTTTTCAATGTGTAAAGCATTACAAAAGCATGACAATGCCCTTTGGTTCCTGTTACTGGTTCGGCTGATCCACCGTCACATTCTGGGTCTGCGGCATTGCCGTGGTATCAGAATAGCGTTCCACCTTTACAGTGCCTGCTGCCATACGCTGGTACAGCTCACGATATTCCTCGCCGGTAAAGGTTTTCAGCCGCCATTCCTGCGTGGCAAGGCCCACGGCATCCACTTCGGTGCCAAGGGTCTCGGTCTGGCCGCTGTGGTCCTGGTCCCAGTTGTTCTGCGTGCCGAACAGGTACAGTTCATTCTGCACCACGGTGCTGTAGCAGTTCACAGCGCTGGTTATCACCGAGCTGCTTTGCCCGGCGCAGTCCCAGCCGGTGGCGATCACTTCGCGGCCGCTTTTCTCTGCGGCCTGTATGCAGCTGTCCGCCAGTTCCGGCGTGGCCGCCATAACCACCTGGAAGCCCTCGTTATACCAGCCGCAGACATAATCCGTCAGGTCATCATCGCTGGCCGTCATACTGCTGTACCAGATGCGGATATACACCTGCACGCCCATGCTGTCGGCTGCGGCTTCCGCCCCCTGCACAAAGCCGGTGGCGTAACGCACAGTGCTGGGCAGCGGCTCGCCGCCAAGCACCGCCATGCTGGTGTTGCCCTCCCGCACGGCGGCATACCCGGCCAGGTAAGCAGCCTGTTCTTCACGGAAGAGAACGCAGTGCACGTTGGCGGATGTGCGGTAGTTGGTGTAATCCTCGGAATGCGGCTCATCCCCGATCATCAGGTAGCTGACTGCGGGGTAGTTATCCTGGATGTCATACAGGGCGGCGGCCATCTCGCTGCCATAACACACCACCAGTCCCGCACCGCTTTGGGCGGCGCTGTTCAGGGCTGCTTTGGCAGCATCCAGGCTGGTATCCGCCGCTGTAAACTGCTGCGCGGTATAATTAAAATTGCTGCAAAACGTCTGCACGCCGTGCCATACAGCCGCACCGGCACCGATATCCGTTCCCTCGGCACCAACTGCCAGCGCGATTGCGGCTCCGGCGCCGTCCAGCGGCTGGTCTACTTTTTCTGCCGCAAGTTCATACAGGGCATCGTCCGTCAGCACCTGTTCCTGATCCTGTGCAGCAGGTTCAGAGGAAGCGCTGCTGCCGCAGCCCGCCAGCGCCAGCCCAAAGGTCAGCGCCAACAACAGGCAAAGCAGCCGCCGGGCTGCAAAACGTTTGTTCTGGGGTAAAGACATGGGTGGAATAATCTCCTTTTATTGGGGTAAATGGGCCGCCTTAATCGGCCCCCGGCTCGATTTCAAGATTGGTCGGGCCAAAGCCGTAGGGCAGCAGGTCGCCCAGGGTCGTTTCGATGTAGTCATCCTCGCTTTTGGCCATCAGCACCCGCAGCCTGGGGCCGCAGAATTCATACAGAGCCTGGCGGCAGACGCCGCACGGACCGGTGACAAGGGTGTTCTTTTTGCCGTCCAGGCTGCCCACAATGGCAATATCGGTAAACTCGGTCACGCCCTCGCTGACCGCCTTGAACAGCGCGGTGCGCTCGGCACAGATGGAGGAACCGTAGGCGGCATTCTCCACATTACAGCCGGTATATACGGTTCCATCCGCACATTCCAACGCTGCACCCACCCGAAAACGGGAGTAGGGCGCATAGGCATTCTCTCTGGCCTTGAGGGCCACGGCCACCAATTCCTGATCTGTCATAACCGAAAACCTCCCGAAAGGATGAAGTAATATGGATCGTTCCGAACTGCTCAGCCACGTTGACCACACGCTTCTGCGCCCAGACGCCACTTGGGGCGAGATCCGACAGTTGTGCGACGAGGCATTGAAATACCACACCGCCTCCGTCTGCGTGCCCCCCTCCTATGTGACCCGGTGCGCCAACTATCTGCGCGGCCGCATCCCGGTCTGCACCGTGGTGGGCTTTCCGAATGGCTACAACACCACAAAGATCAAGGCGTTTGAAGCCGCTGAGGCCGTTCAGAACGGCGCAGACGAAATCGACATGGTCATCAATCTGGGCTGGGTCAAGGACGAGCAGTGGGGACTTGTGATGAATGAGATCCAGACCGTCAAGCGGGCCGCCGACGGAAAACCGCTGAAGGTCATTGTGGAAACCTGCCTGCTGACCGATGCGGAAAAGTGCCGCCTGTGCCGCATGGTCACGCAGGGCAAAGTGGATTATATCAAGACCTCTACCGGATTTTCAAAAGCAGGAGCAACCTTTGAGGATATCAAGCTGTTCTCCGAACATATCGGACCGAATGTGAAGATGAAGGCAGCTGGAGGAATTTCTTCTCTTGACGATGCAGAAAAGTTCCTTTCTCTGGGTGCGGACCGTCTGGGAACCAGCCGTATTATCAAACTGGTGAAACAGGAAGAGGCAACTGGATATTAAGGAAAGGATTGTTTGAGGTTGTATGAAAGAGCTGGAAAAGAAGCAGATTGAAGAAATGATTGATAAAGCTATCAATATGATGGATTATTCCTACGTACCCTATTCTCATTTCCATGTGGGAGCGGCTCTGCTGGCAAAGAAGGCGCTGCTGCGGGAGACGGGCGGGCACAATGAGGATCCGTTCTACGCGGAGCTTGAGCGCGAGCTGCTCGGGCGCATCAATGCGCTCGGCATCGGCCCGCAGGGCTTTGGCGGCAGGACCACCTGTCTGGGCCTTGCCATTGAGCAGATGCCTACCCATGTGGCGGGCCTGCCTGCGGCGGTGAATGTTTCCTGCCATGTGACCCGCCGTGCAAGCGCGGAACTGTAAGGAGGGGCAAAGATGGAATACAGACTGACGACTCCCTGCACGGCCGAGGACCTTGCCCCGCTCAAGGCGGGCGACACCGTGCTGCTTTCCGGCGTGGTGTACACTGCCCGCGATCAGGCCCACAGGCGGATGATTGAAGCGCTGGAAAAAGGCGAACCGCTGCCCTTTGATCTGACCGGCAGCGCCATCTACTACGTTGGCCCCACGCCGGAACGCCCGGGCCAGGTGATCGGCTCGGCGGGACCCACCACCAGCGGCCGCATGGATGCCATGAGCCCGCGCCTGCTGGACCTTGGCAACAAGATCATGATCGGCAAGGGCAAGCGGGACGATGCCGTAAAGGCGGCTGTGGTGCGCAACGGGGCTGTGTATCTGGCAGCGCTTGGCGGGGCCGGTGCGCTGATGGCAAAAAGCGTGCAGACGCTGGAAGTGATCGCATGGCCGGACCTTGGCTGTGAAGCCGTGCGCCGCCTGATTGTGAAGGATATGCCGCTGACGGTGATCCTGGATGCCCACGGCGGCGACCTGTACCAGTCCGGCCCGGCGGCGTATCTGGAAAGCGAAAATGGAAAGGCGGCTTTATCCAGAGTTGCAGTAGGGGCTACCTTGTTAAATCTACCGGTGGAAGGATTAAAAAAGGTGATAATTCCGTTGCCGGATTTAGAAAGTCAGAAAAAAATTGCAGATCAATATTATGCGAAGCTAAGTGAGATTAAAGAATTAAAATACAAACTGGAAAAGGCAACAGAAGAACTGGAACATATTTATACGGAGGAAAAATAAATGGCTGAGAATAATAAATTTGATGTAGTTGGAACCAATATAGCAGAAAAAGCGACGATGATCTGGAATGTAGCAGATATGCTTAGAGGACCATTCAAACCGCATGAATATGGTTTGATAATCTTACCAATGACAGTAGTAAAAAGATTTCATGACTGCCTATTGTCGACGCATAAAGCAGTACTTGAAAAGTATGAGGAAGTAAAGAAATTTGCAGTTATTGATGGATTTTTGACAACAGCCTCTCAGTATCAGTTTTATAATATCAGCAAATATACATTTGATTCATTGCTTGCTGATCCGGAAAATATCGAAGCAAATTTTAGAGATTATTTAAATGGATTTTCTGCAAATGTCCAGGATGTGTTATCGAAGTTTGATTTTGACAACATTATCCGCAGAATGGTAGAAAGCAATACATTATATCTGGTTATCAAAGAATTCAATTCCCAGAAAGGTTACCTGGGACCGGATAAAATCAGTGCTGTAGATTGTGGTTATATTTTTGAGGATCTGGTAAAGCGATTTTCAGAGTCTTTCGGTGAAGAAGCAGGAGCACATTTTACCAGTAGAGATATTATCTATTTAATGACGGATTTACTTTTATCAGATGCAGATCTGAGTAAGGGTGGAAATGTAACAGTGTATGATATGGCGATGGGAACATCTCAGATGCTTAGCTGCATGGAAGAAAGAATTCAGGAGCTAAACACAGAGATTGGAGTTACCTGCTTTGGTCAGGAGTTTAATCCCTCTACATTTGCGATTGCAAAAGCGGATATGATGATTCGTGGGGGTGATCCAAATAATATGAGATTTGGAGATACCCTATCTGAAGATCAGTTTAGCGGATATCAGTTTCAGTATATTATTTCAAATCCACCATTCGGAATTGACTGGAAAAGAGAAAAAGCAGCAGTAGAAGCAGAAGCGAAAAAAGGTGAATTGGGAAGATTTGCACCTGGACTTCCGAAGATATCAGATGGACAGCAGTTGTTTGTATTGAACGGACTTTCTAAGCTAGCTCAAAATGGGAAAATGGCTATCATTCAGAATGGATCACCATTATTTTCAGGAGATGCAGGAAGTGGACCGTCAGAGATTAGAAGATATATTCTGGAAAATGACTGGTTGGATGCGATTGTGCAGTTAGGTACAGATATGTTTATGAATACTGGTATCAGCACATACATTTGGATTTGTTCTAAAGACAAACCAATACACAGAGCTGGAAAAGTACAGTTGATTGATGCTTCGCATTGTTTTGAAGCAAGAAGAAAAAGTATCGGAACAAAAAGAAATGACATTACTGATAAATGCCGTGAACTGATTGTAAAGGCATATGGTGCATTTGAAAATGGAACTATATATGGCGAGAAAGATGGTATTTACTGTCAGAGTAAGATTTTTGATACAGAGGAATTTGGATATCAGAAGATTGTAGTAGAACAGCCACAGAAAGATGAAAATGGCGAAGTTATATTAAAGAAGGGAAAGCCAGTGGCTGATGTGTCTCTGCGAGATACAGAAAATGTACCGCTGACAGAAGATATTGCGGAATATTTTAAGAGAGAAGTATTACCATATGCACCAGAAGCATGGATAGATGAAAAGAAAACGAAAAAGGGCTATGAAATTCCAATGACAAGGTATTTCTACGAATATCAGGCACTGGAACCAGTGGAAGAAATTGCGGTACGTTTACATGAACTGGAACTGGATATTCAGAGCAGTTTGGATGCTTTGTTTGGGGAGGATTGATATGAGTAGAGAGATGAAAGATTCAGGGGTTGAATGGTTGGGAGAAATTCCTAAAGGATGGAATGTAAAAAAAGGAAAGGCATTATATAGTATAACAACTGGTAAATTGGATGCTAATGCAGAAGAACCAACGGGAATATATCCTTTTTTTACATGTTCTATGTTTCCGAAAAAAATAAATCAGTATGCATTCGATTGTGAAGCATTGTTGGTAGCAGGTAATGGAGTGGTAGGTTTTACTCAATATTACAAAGGAAAATTTAATGCATATCAGCGAACTTATGTTTTGAGTGATTTTCACAACATATATCCTTTGTTTTTGAAATATTATGTTTCAAATAATTTGAAAAGAGAAGTAGAGCAAAGCTCAGTTGGATCAGTGATTCAATTTATCAAATTAGGAGATTTGCAAAACTTCAATATTGCGTTTCCGGAATATAAAGAACAAGAAAAAATCACAGAGTATTTGGAAATGAAATGCCAAAAGATAGACCATATTATAGAAAAAACAAAAAGTTCCATAGTAGAATATAAAAAATTTAAGCAATCAATAATAACACAAGCGGTAACTAAAGGAATTGTACCAGAGAGATTAATGAAAGAGTGTGACATTAATTGGATAGGAAAAATCCCACAAGATTGGAAAGTACAAAGAGGAAAAAACTTGTTTATAGAAATAAATGAGCGTTCTACAACTGGAGAAGAGGAGCTGTTAACGGTATCCCATATAACAGGTGTGACGCCAAGAAAAAATAAAAATGTAAATATGTTTATGTCAGAATCTTTGGTTGATTACAAAATATGCCATGAAGGAGATATTGCTGCCAATACAATGTGGATGTGGCAAGGAGCGATAGGTGTATCAAAATATTATGGAGTAATAAGTCCTTCATATAATACATATAGACAAAAATCAGATACATATGATGCTGACTATCTTGAGTATTTGTTACGTATCCCGCAATTAGTAGCTACATATGCAGCACATTCTACTGGAATAACTGCGTCAAGACTTAGATTATATCCACAGGGATTTTTCTCAATATTATTTCCAGTTCCACCTAGAAAAGAACAACAGGAAATTGCAGTATATTTAAATAAAAAAATACCGCAAATTGATCAGTTGATTATAAAAAAAGAGAAATTTGTTGATGAATTAAAAAGTTATAAAAGATCTCTGATTTACGAGTATGTAACAGGAAAAAAGGAGGTGCCAGAATTTTGAGTATAGATGTTACAACAGAGAAACGTTTCGAAGCAGATATTGAAGAATTCTTTCTATCACCGGCAGGTGGATACACACATAATAACGATATGTATGATCCACAACTTGGCGTTTATAAAGATACTCTATTGAGATTTATTCAGAGAACACAGCCAAAGAAATGGAAATGCTTTTTATTGCAGAATAAAGTGGATCCAGAACGCAAATTTTGTCTTGCGTTCAACAATGCTTGTGATAGGGATGGACTTATTTCTGTATTGCGACATGGATTTAAACATAGAGGCATTCCATTCAAAGTATGTTATTTTAAACCAGAATCAGGTCTAAACCAAACAGCGGAAGCACTGTATAAAAAGAACGAAATTACTTGCAACAGACAGTGGTTTTATTCCAATGATACACATAATTCTGTTGATATGGTTTTGGCGGTAAATGGGATTCCGGTATTTGCCCTTGAATTAAAGAATCAGTATACAGGACAAAACGTTGATAATGCTAAGCGTCAGTGGATGTATGATCGTGACCCAAGAGAAATATGTTTTCAGTTCAATAAGAGAATCTTAGGGTATTTTTGTATTGATCAGTTGGAAGTTTGGATGACAACCCGATTAGAAGAAAAAAATACATACTTTCTTCCATTCAATCAGGGATCGAACGGTGCAGGAAATGATGGCGGTAAGGGAAATCCTGCGAATCCAGACGGTTATCCGACATCATATTTCTGGGAGTATGTATTTCAGAAAGATAGTATGATGGATATTATCCAAAAGTTTATTCATCTGCAGGTAAAGGAAGAAAAGAAACAAATGCCTGACGGATCAGAGCAGGTCACGAAGAAGAAAAGATTGATTTTCCCAAGATATCATCAATTGGATGTTGTACGTAAATTAATTGCAGATGTGAAAAAAGAAGGTGCAGGTCGCAATTATCTGATTCAACATAGTGCAGGTTCTGGAAAATCCAATTCTATTGCCTGGACAGCGTATAGACTGGCCTCTTTACATGATTCGAATGATGAATCTATTTTCAGCAGTGTGGTTGTAGTTACAGACCGAACCGTGTTAGATGAACAGTTGCAGGAAACCATTTCGGGGTTTGACCACACGATAGGGGCGGTAGAGACGATTGATGATAAAAAGAACTCAAAAGATTTGAGAGACGCCATCAATAACGGTGCAAGAATTATTGTGACTACATTGCAGAAATTCCCGGTGATTTATCAGGAAGTGGATAAGGTGGCCGGAAGAAACTTTGCGATCATTGTTGACGAAGCACATTCTTCACAGACTGGAAGTTCGGCAATGAAATTGAAGGCCACATTAGCAGATACAGAGGCAGCATTACGGGAATATGCAGAAATAGAGGGGAAAGCAGAAGATGAAATTGACAGAAATGATAAACTTGTTCAGGAAATGCTGACACATGGAAAGCATCCGAACTTATCATTTTTTGCATTTACAGCGACTCCGAAACCAGCGACATTAGAGATGTTTGGTAGCCAATGGACTGATGGAAGTTTTCATCCATTTCATATTTATAGTATGAGACAGGCGATTGAAGAAGGATTTATTTTGGATGTACTGCAGAACTACATGACATACAGTATTTGTTTCAAGATAGCAAAAGATACACCGGAAAATCCAGAGACAGCAGGGGGCAGAGTACCGTGCAGAGGTCTCGTTAAAGTATCAGATAGCGTGCGATGGATTTATCCTGAGTGTAGAAGGAAGAGCGGACGGGATCATAGAACTTCCGAAGCGTGTGGTGATCGACGAGATCAAAGGAGTATTTAAGGATTTGAAACGTCTGAAAGAACCGCAGCTTTTACATCTGGCTCAGGCAAAATGCTATGCCTATATCTATGCAGAACAGAAAAATCTGGAAGAAATCGGAGTACAGATGACGTATTGTAATTTAGATACCGAAGAAATCCGGAGATTCCAGGAGGTATATACCCGGGCAGAACTTAAGAAATGGTTCGAAGAACTTGTATCAGAATATGAAAAATGGGCAAGATACCAGATGGAATGGAGAGCCAAGAGAAATGCTTCAATCAAAACAGTGGAATTCCCATTCGAATATAGAGACGGACAGAAGAAACTGGTTGCGTCGGTATACAGGACAATTTTGAGAAAAAAGAAATTATTTATCCAGGCACCGACCGGAGTCGGCAAGACAATGGCGGCCGTATTTCCGGCGGTGAAAGCAGTCGGGGAAGAACTGGGAGAAAAGATCTTTTATCTGACGGCGAAGACGATCACCAGAACGGTGGCAAGTCAGGCATTCGAGATCCTGAGGAAGCAGGATCTGAAGATGAAAGTCATCACATTGACGGCAAAAGAAAAGATCTGTTTCTGTGAGGAAACTATCTGTAATCCGGATGCATGTCCATATGCCAAAGGACATTTTGACCGTGTAAATGCTGCTGTTTATGAACTGCTCACATCGACAGATGAGATGAGCCGGGAAGTGCTGGAAGAACAGGCAAGGAAATGGAATGTGTGTCCGTTTGAAATGGCACTGGATGTATCGCAGTGGGTAGATGCGGTTATATGTGATTATAATTACGTCTTTGATCCGAATGCACATCTGAAACGCTTTTTCGGAGACGGTGTCAAAGGAGAATATCTGTTTCTGATCGATGAGGCACACAATCTGGTCGAACGTGGGAGAACCATGTACAGCACCAGTATTTGCAAGGAAGATTTTCTGAAAATCAAAAAGCTGGTAAAATACGGAGAACCGAAACTTGTCTCGGCGTTGGAGAGCTGCAATAAGCAGCTTCTGGAGTTAAAAAGAGAATGTGACGGCTGCCAGATACTGAATAGTGTGTCACATGTGTATATTAAGCTTCTGTCTTTGATGACGAAGCTGGAAGAGTTTATAGAAGACTGTAAAGATGAAGCGATACGGAAAGAGGTGCTGGAGTTTTACTTTGGTATCCGTAATTTCATATATATTCATGACCGGCTGGATGAAAATTATCTGATTTATTCAGAACTAAGTGAAGAAGGAAAGTTTTACCTGCATCTGTTCTGTGTCAATCCGGCGGGATGCCTGCAGGAATATATGGGAAAAGGAAATAGTACGATATTATTTTCGGCAACATTTCTTCCGATCAATTATTATAAAAAACTGTTATCTACAACAAAGGAAGACTATGCAATCTATGCGGAATCTCCATTTGAACCAGACAAAAGATTATTGCTTCTGGGAAATGATGTCAGCACGAAGTATACCAGACGCGGACCGGAGATGTACCGTAAGTATGCAGAATATATGATGCGTGTGATAAAAGGAAGAACAGGAAATTATCTTGCCTTTTTCCCGTCTTACCGATTTCTGGAAGAAGTGTGGGAAGCATTCATGGAACTGCCGCAGGAACAGATTGAAGTTGCAGTACAGTCCCAATATATGACGGAGCAGGAACGGGAAGAATTCCTGAAAAAATTCGAACAGGAAAGAGCACACAGCCTGATCGGCTTCTGTGTGATGGGGGGTATTTTTTCAGAAGGAATTGATCTGACGGAAGATAAACTGATCGGGGCAATGATCATCGGGACAGGACTTCCGCAGGTGTGTCTGGAACGGGAACTTTTAAAGTATTATTTTGACCGGAAGAATCTGAATGGATTCGATTATGCTTATTTGTATCCGGGCATGAATAAGGTGCTACAGTCGGCAGGACGAGTCATCCGGACTGATCAGGACAGAGGGGTGATTGCACTTTTGGATGAACGTTTTATGGACCGGCGGTGCCAGGAGGTGTTTCCGAGGGAGTGGAATGATTTCCAGATCTGTAACAGTGAAAATATCGAAGAAAAGATAGCAGGGTTCTGGAAGGAAGAACAGATGGATAAGAGGTAAGCAGAATCAGAAAAATATTATTTATAGAAAAATATATTATAGAACAATATGATAGAAAAAAATACCATGAGGGACATATGCCACATGGTATTTTATACGAAAGTAAATAAAAGTAGCTGCCACCGGTAGTTCTCCGGGGATACTTTGGCAGGAAAAAGAGTTTGTAAACATATTAAAAATAAGATAAAAACTCCTGTGCGGCTTTGGATACCGGAACCTTCTCGTTATGCGCAATGACAAGTTCGCGTTCCGGAAGCGATTCCTTCGTCTCAACAATGAACAGAGAATCCGAATCGGCTGTCTGGGAAAGACAGAAATCCGGAATAAATGCGATTCCAAGTCCGATGCGGGCAAGGCCGATCAGAAGGTCATTACTGCTGAGTTCGATCTCCGGAACCAGATCCAGCTGATTCTGAAGAAACAGGTTGTGCAGATATTCACTGGTTGTACTCTTTCTGTCCAGCATAAGGATCGGGTAGTCCAGAAGTTCTTTGAAAGAAACCTTCTTTCCTTTTAATTCTTTAAATGCTTCATTGGCAATGAACACATCCTGGAAATCTTTGATCTTTTTCACATTCGGAACATTTCCGAGATAGGAATTCGGTGAATTGACAACGATCAGATCCACCTGCCCGGTCTCCAGGAGTTCTACGCAGCGGATCGATGTCGCATTCGTAACCTTGATATGCGCTCCCGGAAATTCCCGGTGGAAGCGTTCCAGATAAGGCACCAGGAAATAACGGCAGATCGTATCACTGGCTCCGATGTGAAGCTGTCCTCCGCGTACGCCGACATCGAGAAGCTGGCTTTCCCCACGCTTGATCAGGCTGATCGCCGGTTCGATATGGCGCAGAAGAATCTCTCCTTCGGTAGTAAGACGTACTTTCTTGGTGCTTCGGATGAATAAGGTCTGATCCAGCTTTTTCTCCAATGCCTTGATCGACTGGCTGACAGCCGACTGCGAGATAAACAACTGCTTGGAAGCTTCCGAGAAGCTTAAGGTGGAAGCTACATAGTAAAATACTTTATATAACTCATAGTTAATATCCATGATAAGTCCTCCTAATGAATCTTAACTGTATTATAAGTGAAATGAAAGAAAATTACAACCGTATTTACAATAGAAGTGTTATAATAATGAAGAACAGGAGGAAAAAAACTTGAAGAAATTAACAACGCTCATATCGGTTGTGGCCATGATGTGTGTAGTGATCGCAGCACTTGCATTCAGTATCTGGGCGGCAGTATATGGAGACAGTCATTATAGATTTTACAAAAAAGAATACCAGAAATATGAAGTGACAGAAGATCTGGATATGAACATCGACCATGTCATGTACGTGACAGAACATATGATGAACTATCTGATCGGAAAAGAAGAGAAGCTGTCAGTTGTAACAACGGTGGAAGGAAAAGAGCAGGATTTCTTCAATGAAAGAGACCGGCTGCATATGCGAGATGTCAGGAATCTGTTCCTGGGAGGTATTAAGGTCGGGGGAGTTTGCCTGATTGTAGCTGCAGCCATACTGACGATGTTTAAAAAGCGGGAAAAAGACTGGAAGAGACTTTTTTGCAGGGCATATTCGATCGCACTTGGTGTATGGCTGGTCATAGGTGTACTGCTTGGCATTGCTTTCAGTATAGATTTTACGACGTGTTTTACGATTTTTCATAAACTGTTTTTTACCAATAATCTATGGATATTCAATCCGGAGACTGATTATATGATCCGGATGCTGCCGGAAGGATTCTTTTCTGATATGGTGATCCGTATCAGTGAGGTATTTGGAGCGGTGCTGGTAGTGATATGGATCGTATTGTTCGTTATTAAAAAATATTATAAAAAGCCAGAGGAATCGTAAATCTGTAAAAATGGATTGACGGGAATGAAAATGATAAAGGATTAATAAGTACAGATTATAAAAGTGTTTAGATATATTAATTGTATTAAATAATGATTGTTGTGTTATACTAACAATAGAAAATGTGTAAAAATTCATTTATGGAGGATTACTTATGAGCAATGTAAAAAGAGTGTACGTGGAGAAAAAATCAGGATTTGATGTACAGGCCAAGGAGCTTAAGACTGAGATCCGCAGCTATCTTGGAATCAAAGACGTGGACAGTGTTCGTGTACTGATTCGCTACGATGTGGAAAATGTATCCGATGAGACATTTGAAAAAGCATGTAATGGCATCTTTTCTGAACCACCTGTAGATACATTATATAAAGAAGAATTTCCGGCAGAAGAAGGAAGCAGAATCTTTTCTGTAGAATTTCTTCCGGGACAGTTTGACCAGAGAGCGGATTCCGCTGTTCAGTGTATTCAGTTCATCAAAGAAGACGAGCAGCCGGTCATCCGTACCGCGACAACTTATGTGATCCATGGAGGAGAAGGCAGCTTATCAGATGAAGAATTTGAAGCAATCAAAGAACACTGCATCAACCCTGTAGATTCCAGAGAAGCACAGGGCGAAAAGCCGGAGACATTAGTTACCGTATTTGATGAGCCGGCAGATGTAAAAATCTTTGACGGATTCAAAGATATGGAAGAAAGCAAGTTAAAAGAATTATATGATTCTCTCGGACTTGCCATGACATTTAAGGACTTCCAGCATATCCAGAATTATTTTAAATCAGAAGAAGACAGAGATCCTTCCATGACAGAGATCCGCGTTCTGGATACATACTGGTCAGATCACTGCCGTCATACAACATTCTCGACAGAACTTACAGACGTTTCATTCGGCGACGGCGATTACAGAGAGCCGATGGAAGAGACTTACAAACAGTACATCGCTGATCACAGCGAGATCTTCAAAGGAAGAGAAGACAAATTTGTCTGCCTGATGGATCTTGCACTGATGGCAATGAGAAAATTAAAACGTGAAGGAAAATTACAGGATCAGGAAGAATCCGATGAGATCAATGCATGCAGTATCGTTGTGCCGATCGAGGTAGACGGTGTGGAAGAAGAGTGGCTTGTGAACTTCAAGAACGAGACACATAACCATCCGACAGAGATCGAGCCATTCGGTGGAGCTGCTACCTGCCTCGGAGGAGCCATCCGTGACCCACTGTCAGGACGTACATATGTATACCAGGCAATGCGTGTTACAGGAGCCGCTGATCCAACCGTATCTGTAAAAGATACATTAAAAGGAAAGCTTCCACAGAAGAAACTGGTTAGAGAAGCAGCACACGGATACAGCTCTTATGGTAACCAGATCGGACTGGCAACCGGAGCAGTAAAAGAAGTCTATCATCCGAATTATGTTGCAAAACGTATGGAGATCGGAGCAGTACTCGGGGCAGCACCAAGACGTGCAGTCATCAGAGAAACTTCAGATCCTGGAGATATCATTATCCTTCTCGGTGGACGTACCGGACGTGACGGATGCGGTGGAGCAACCGGATCTTCCAAAGTACATACAGAAGAGTCTATCGAGACCTGTGGAGCAGAAGTACAGAAAGGTAATGCACCTACAGAAAGAAAGATCCAGAGATTATTCAGAAGAGAAGAAGTCAGCAAGCTGATCAAAAAATGTAACGACTTCGGAGCAGGCGGAGTATCTGTTGCTATCGGAGAACTTGCAGACGGACTTCAGATCGACCTTGATAAAGTACCTAAGAAATATGCCGGCCTTGACGGAACAGAGATTGCAATCTCTGAATCACAGGAACGTATGGCAGTTGTTGTAGATCCAAAAGATGTAGATGAATTTATGAAATATGCATCCGAAGAGAACCTGGAAGCAACAAAGGTGGCTGTTGTAACAGAAGATCCAAGACTGGTCCTTTCATGGAGAGGAAAAGAGATCGTAAATCTTTCACGTGCATTCCTTGATACCAACGGAGCACACCAGGAGACAACCGTAGCGGTTGATATCCCGAACAGAAAAGACAGCATCCTCGTAAGAGAAGAAGTAAAAGACGTAAGAGAAAAATGGCTTGATATGTTAAAAGACCTGAATGTATGCTCACAGAAAGGTCTGGTAGAAATGTTCGACGGATCCATCGGAGCAGCTTCTGTATTCATGCCGCATGGTGGAAAATATCAGAAGACAGAGACGCAGGCAATGGTTGCCAAGCTTCCGGTATTAACAGGAGACTGCGATACCGTAAGTATGATGAGTTACGGATTTGATCCATATCTGTCAAGCTGGAGCCCATACCACGGA
>ERZ827498.2833-NODE-2833-length-15726-cov-3.109821_pt1 | contig 15726 bp, 10 predicted proteins | sample MGYA00519865_ERZ827498 | MGnify/ENA primary metagenome ERZ827498 (study PRJEB31778, sample SAMEA3449328) | human gut metagenome | biome: human gut; feature: human-associated habitat; material: faeces | place: United Kingdom | collected 2010/2012 ...
CAGAGGTTCTTGGTATGGGTCTGAAAGGAAACGGAACCATCCCGGCTGTATATTCCGAGCGTATCCGTCTTGCAAAACATGCAGGTATGCAGGTTATGGAAATGTACAGAAAGAATATCCGTCCAAGAGATATCATGACAAAAGAAGCAATCCTGAATGCACTTACGGTTGACATGGCACTTGGATGCTCTACCAACAGTATGCTTCACCTCCCTGCAATCGCACACGAAGTAGGAATGGATTTCGAGATTGATTTTGCAAATGGAATCAGCGAAAAGACACCGAACCTCTGCCACCTTGCACCGGCAGGCCCGACATACATGGAAGATCTGAACGAAGCCGGCGGTGTATATGCAGTTATGGCAGAGCTGAATAAGAAAGGCCTTCTGCATACAGAATGTATGACAGTTACAGGAAAGACCGTTGGAGAGAATATCGAAGGCGTGGTCAACAAAGATCCGGAAGTAATCCGTCCAATTGATAATCCATACACACCAACAGGCGGGCTTGCAGTATTAAAAGGAAATCTTGCGCCGGACGGAAGCGTTGTAAAACGTTCCGCTGTTGTAGACGAGATGCTGGTACACGAAGGACCTGCAAGAGTATTTGACTGTGAAGAAGATGCAATTGCAGCGATCAAAGGTGGTAAGATCGTTGCCGGTGACGTTGTCGTTATCCGTTACGAAGGACCAAAGGGAGGCCCTGGAATGCGTGAGATGTTAAATCCTACATCTGCAATCGCAGGTATGGGACTTGGCTCAAGTGTAGCGCTGATCACAGACGGACGTTTCAGTGGTGCATCCAGAGGGGCATCTATCGGACACGTATCTCCGGAAGCAGCTGTTGGTGGACCAATCGCACTGGTAGAAGAAGGAGACCTGATCCAGATCGATATTCCGAACCTTTCTATTCATCTGGATGTATCCGATGAAGAACTTGCAAAGAGAAAAGCAAACTGGACTCCGAGAGAACCAAAAGTTACAACCGGATATCTTGCAAGATATGCGGCAATGGTTACTTCTGGAAACAGAGGAGCAATTCTCGAAGTTCCAAAAGCAAAATAAATCATGACAGGGGAATGAATGGTATGCAGTTAACAGGATCACAGATCGTAATTGAGTGTTTGAAAGAGCAGGGCGTCGATACCGTATTCGGTTATCCGGGCGGAGCAATTTTGAACGTATACGATGAATTATATAAACATAAAGATGAGATTACACATATCCTTACGTCACATGAGCAGGGTGCTGCTCATGCGGCAGACGGATATGCAAGAGCGACAGGAAAAGTCGGTGTATGTCTTGCAACCAGCGGACCGGGTGCAACAAACCTTGTAACCGGAATTGCAACCGCATACATGGATTCGATTCCGGTCGTTGCAATTACCTGTAATGTAGGAGTATCACTTCTGGGAAAAGACAGTTTCCAGGAGATCGATATTGCAGGTGTTACAATGCCAATCACCAAGCATAATTATATTGTAAAAGATGTCAATAATCTGGCGGATACGATACGTAAGGCATTCGTGATAGCCAAAGAAGGAAGACCGGGACCGGTCCTGATCGATATCCCGAAAGATGTAACTGCGAACAAAGCAGAATTTACAGCACAGGAACCAAAGGTTGTAAAACCATCCAAAGATATCTGTGAAAAAGATCTGGAAAGTGCAGTACGTATGATCCGGGAGTCAGAGAAACCATACATATTTGTCGGTGGCGGAGCGGTATTATCAGAAGCCAGCAAAGAATTATATGAATTCGTAAAGAAGGTAGATGCTCCGGTTACCGATTCCCTGATGGGAAAAGGAGCATTCCCGGGAACAGATCCGTTATATACCGGAATGCTCGGAATGCATGGAACAAAGGCATCCAACTACGGAGTCAGTGAATGTGATCTTTTGATTGTCGCAGGAGCAAGATTCAGTGACCGTGTAACAGGAAATGCAAAGAAATTTGCCCAGAATGCAAAAATCTTACAGTTTGATGTAGATGCTGCAGAGATGAATAAAAATATTCTGATCACAGAAGGTGTGGTCGGTGATCTGAAAGTCGTTCTTCAGAAGATGAATGAGCGTCTGGAACAGCAGGATCACAAGGCATGGGTAGAACAGATCATGTCTTACAAAGAGAAATATCCGATGACCTATCATCCGGATGTGCTCAGTGGACCGTTTGTTGTAGAAGAGATCTACCGTCAGACAAATGGTGAAGCAATCATTTCGACAGAAGTCGGACAGCACCAGATGTGGGCAGCACAGTATTATAAATATACAGAGCCAAGAACACTCCTTACCTCAGGAGGACTTGGAACCATGGGATATGGTCTTGGAGCTTCACTTGGAGCCAAGGTTGGAAGACCGGAAAAGACCGTTGTCAATATCGCAGGTGACGGATGTTTCCGTATGAATATGAATGAGATCGCTACCGCGGCACGCCATAATATTCCGGTGATCCAGGTAGTGATTAACAACCATGTACTTGGTATGGTCCGCCAGTGGCAGAACCTGTTCTACGGACAGCGTTACTCGGCTACTGTACTCAATGATGCCGTAGATTTTGTAAAACTTGCAGAAGCTATGGGAGCAGAAGGAGTACGTGTGGCAACCCAGGAAGAATTCAAAGAAGCATTTGCGAACGCGTTAAAGAGCGGACATCCGGTGGTGATCGACTGCCAGATTGACAGTGATGACAAGGTATGGCCGATGGTTGCCCCTGGCGCCCCGATCAATGAAGCTTTTGATGAAAAAGACCTGGAAGCAAAAAATGCAGAATAGTAAAAGAAAAAAGTAAAGGAAAGTGGAGGAACAACAATGAGCAGAGTGTACAATTTTTCAGCAGGCCCGGCCGTATTGCCGGAAGAAGTATTAAAAGAAGCAGCAGCAGAGATGTTAGACTATCAGGGCTGTGGAATGTCGGTTATGGAAATGAGTCACCGTTCATCGGTGTTCCAGGAGATTATTGAGACAGCAGAAGCCGATATCCGTGAACTGATGCATATCCCGGATAACTATAAAGTATTATTTTTACAGGGCGGAGCGTCTCAGCAATTTGCCATGATTCCTATGAATCTGATGAAGAATAAAGTGGCTGACTATATCGTAACCGGACAGTGGGCGAAAAAGGCAGCCAAAGAAGCAGAAAAATACGGAGAGGTCCATGTGATCGCATCTTCCGAAGATAAGACATTTTCTTATATTCCGGACTGCTCAGACCTCGATATCTCTGAAGATGCAGATTATGTATATATCTGCGAGAATAATACGATTTATGGTACGAAGTTCAAAGAGCTTCCGAATACCAAAGGAAAGACACTGGTGGCAGATGTATCATCCTGCTTCCTGTCTGAACCGGTAGATGTGTCAAAATACGGCGTTATCTACGGCGGTGTTCAGAAAAATGTCGGACCTGCAGGTGTTGTGATCGCAATTATCCGTGAGGATCTGATCACAGATGATGTATTAGAAGGTACACCGACTATGTTGAAGTATAAGACGCATGCAGATGCCAAGTCTTTATACAATACACCACCGGCATATGGAATCTATATCTGTGGTAAAGTGTTTAAATGGCTGAAAAAACAGGGCGGACTGGAAGCAATCAAAGAGCGCAATGAAAAGAAAGCAAAGATTCTCTATGATTATCTGGATGAAAGCAAACTGTTCAAGGGCACGGTTGTTCCAAAAGACCGTTCGCTTATGAATGTTCCGTTTGTAACAGGTGATAAGGACCTGGATGCAAAATTCGTGAAAGAGGCAAAAAAAGCCGGATTCGAGAACCTGAAAGGACACAGAAGTGTCGGCGGTATGCGTGCAAGTATCTACAATGCGATGCCGATCGAAGGGGTAGAGAAACTGGTAGAATTTATGAAAGCATTTGAAAAGGAGAATCTGTAATCATGTATAAGTATCATAATCTGAACCCAATTTCACAGGTAGGACTGGATGAATTCACAAAAGACTATGCACCTGTAAGCACACCAGAAACAGCAGATGCGATCCTGGTAAGAAGTGCGGCAATGCACGAAATGGAATTTGCACCGGATCTGAAAGCTATTGCAAGAGCCGGTGCGGGTGTGAACAATATTCCGCTTGAGAAATGTGCAGAACAGGGAATCGTTGTATTTAACACACCGGGAGCCAATGCGAATGGTGTAAAGGAACTGGTAATTGCCGGTATGCTTCTTGCTTCCAGAGATATCATCGGCGGTATCAACTGGGTACAGGAGAACGAAGAAGACGGGAACATTGCCAAAGATGCAGAAAAAGCCAAGAAAGCATTTGCCGGACAGGAGTTGGAAGGCAAAAAGCTTGGTGTGATCGGTCTTGGTGCAATTGGAGTTCTGGTTGCAAATGCGGCAACACATCTTGGTATGGATGTATATGGATATGATCCGTATGTATCCGTAGATTCTGCATGGAGACTGTCAAGAAGTATCCATCATACAACAAATGTAGATGAAATTTATGAAAACTGTGATTATATCACGGTGCATGTACCGGCACTTGACAGTACGAAAGGCATGATCGGAAAAGATGCACTGGGTCTTATGAAAGAAGGAGTGATCGTGCTGAACTTTGCAAGGGATGTACTGGTAGATTCCGAGGCAATGGTAGATGCACTTGTAGCTGGAAAAGTAAAACATTATGTCACAGACTTCCCGACACCGGAAATCGCAGGTGTCAAAGGCGCGATTGTAATTCCTCATCTCGGAGCTTCTACAGAAGAGTCCGAAGATAATTGTGCGAAGATGGCAGTCAAAGAAGTGATGGATTATCTGGAAAATGGTAATATCAAACATTCCGTGAACTATCCGGACTGTGATATGGGACTGAGAGGCGATAAGACGCGTATTCTGGTATTACATCACAATGTGCCGAATATGATCGGTCAGATATCAGCGATCCTTGCCAAAGACAATATGAACATCGCAGACCTTACAAATAAGAGTAAGGGAAAATATGCATATACGATGATCGATGTAGATTCTGAGGTGCCGGATGGTGTTGTAGAGGAATTAAAACAGATTGGTGAAGTGTTACGTGTACGTGTCATATGTTAAACAAAACTTAATAAATTTGTAAGAATCCCTTAATTGCGAAATATGTCGAATTAGAGTATCCTAGGATTGTGCAATGATATGAAATCTGGGGGGATACTAGGGATGGATAATACAGAAATTCGAAGAAGACGAAGGAATCGGAGAAGAGTAAGAAACATTCGGGTGGGTCTTGCTCTTTTTACTATTTGTATAGTTGCGATTGCAATACCGGTAGTAAGAGGAATCCTGCGAAAACCGGCGCAGATAACCATACAGGTGGCGGATGTAGAGATTAAGCAGGGAGAACAGCTTCCGGCTTATTCGGCGGACATAAAGATCCGGGATAAAGATAGAAACAAATTAACAAAAGATTATACAGCAGAAGATTTCGCTAAAGATCTGAAAAAAGGAAAGAATATTACATTTTTAAGCAAAGCGGATGCGAATACAGAAGGAACGTATGTGATCATTGCGAAATTAAATTCCAATATTAAAAAAAATCTGGAAGGAGACTGGAAAAAGAAGGTACAGGTTACAATAAAGAACGGAACATGTAAGGTAAAGAATCCGACTGGTGTATGGGAAGGAAATAAATTTAAAAAATACGATGGAACATATATAACATCGGATTTTGTGGTATCAAAAGGAAATACATATTATTTTGATTCGGATGGAAAGAAAGTAACCGGCTGGCAGATGATAGAAGGTGCACTTTATTGCTTTGATAATAAAGGAATTATGCAGAGATCCGGCTGGGTGGCCAAAGATGATGGAAAGGCTTATCTGACAGATGAAGGAAAAGCACTGACCGGCTGGCAGACAATCAATGAAAAAGAATATTATTTTGATTCCAAAGGGATTGTAGCAACGGGAGAGGTAAAGATCGGACTTGAGAAATGCAAATTCAACGAAAAGGGTGAGCTGATTTCGAAAGAAAAAGTAGCAATAGATCCGAAAAAGCCAATGATCGCACTTACTTTTGATGACGGTCCGGGTCCAAGAACGTCAGAACTTCTGAATCAGTTGAAAAAGTATAATGCGCATGCGACATTTTTTATGCTTGGAAAAAATGTGAAATTATATCCTGATGCTGTAAAGCAGATGCTGAAAGACGGAAATGAACTGGGAAATCATTCATATGATCACCAGCAGCTGACAAAGATTGATGGTGCGGCAGTAAAAAAAGAAGTTGATGATACGAACCGGAATATAAAAAACATTTGTGGAAGTCCGGCAACGCTGCTCAGACCTCCGTATGGTGCAATCAATGATACGGTAAAGTCGAATGTGGGCATGCCAATGATTCTCTGGAATGTAGATACACTGGACTGGAAGACAAGGAACACGCAGAGCACGATTGACAGTGTAATGAAGAATCTGAAAGATGGGGATATTGTACTGATGCATGATATTCATAGTCAGACGATTGACGCAGCACTGGAACTTATCCCGAAACTTGAAGAAGAAGGTTATCAGCTTGTAACGGTTTCGGAAATGGCTGCGGCAAAAAAACAAGATCTGAAAGACGGAACGGCTTACAGTGATTTTACAAATTAAACAAAAGAACCTGCCAATGGCAGGTTCTTTTGTTATCACAGTATGCAAGAGAAGTCGCCGGTGGCAAGTTCTCTGTATTTTTACAAAGTACCGTTGTGTTTCTCAAGAAGACGGTGAATCTTCTCAGTTGGATCCATAACTTTTCCGATACTGATGTCATGATTCATAGAATCAATGATCAATGCAATGAATTTACTCATGTCTGCAATCAGGAAATAAGGTTTTTCCTTTGCTTCGGCAGGAAGATAAGTAAGATTGGTAGTAATCACACGGTCGATATATCCTTTTTCATAATATTCATCGAATTTCTCGAATCCGTCTGTAAAAAGTCCGAATGTAGTGCAGACAAATACGCGGTTTGCTCCACGGTCTTTAATCTGTTTTGCAACATCGAGCATACTTTCACCGGAAGAAATCATATCATCAATGATGATCGCATCTTTTCCATCAAGATGTTCACCTAAAAATTCGTGAGCGACGATCGGGTTTTTACCATTTACAACCGTTGAATAGTCACGACGTTTGTAGAACATACCCATATTCACGCCCAAAACGTTAGAGAAGTATACAGCACGCTGCATAGCTCCTTCGTCCGGACTGATGATCATTAAGTGTTCTTTGTCTACTTTAAGATCCGGCTCAGCTTTTAACAATGCTTTCATGAACTGATACGGAGGATTGAAACTGTCAAATCCGTGAAGTGGAATGGAATTCTGAACACGTGGATCGTGGGCATCAAATGTAAAGATATTAGATACACCCATATCGATCAGTTCCTGAAGTGCGAGGGCACTGTCCAGAGACTCACGTTTGGTACGCTTGTGCTGACGGCTTTCATAGAGGAAAGGCATTACAACGTTGACACGGCGTGCTTTTCCGTTAGCAGCAGCAATGATTCTTTTTAAATCCTGAAAATGGTCGTCTGGTGACATATGATTTAAATGACCATTTACAGAATAAGTAAGACTATGATTGCAGACATCTACCATGAGGAAAAGATCTGCCCCACGGATAGATTCTGTCAGAAGTCCTTTGGCTTCTCCACTTCCAAAACGTGGACACGGACAATCGATCAGGTAATTGTCACGCATGTAATTATAATATAATGGTGAATCTGTGTTCTTGTCCATTGTGCTTTTTCTGAATTGTACAATGTAATCATTTACTTTTTCACCAAGTTCGCGGCATGATTCCAGAGCACCGATTTTAAGTGGTGCAACAGGAAGACCGCTTTCCATTAATTTGATATTTGGCATAATAAAAACTCCTGTGTATTTTATATGATAAGTTACTCCTAATTATTTATATCACTTTTTCTATAAAAAGGTCAACTACTGATTGGACTATTTGACAAAGGTAATGTATAATAGTATCGTTAAGTGACAAATATAGAATGAAATATAGAGGAGAGTTAAGATGAGTAAACCAGTAGTTGCTATTGTGGGAAGACCAAATGTCGGTAAGTCGACCCTTTTTAATGTACTGGCGGGAGAGATGATTTCGATCGTCAAAGATACGCCTGGAGTAACAAGAGACCGTATCTATGCCGATGTTACATGGCTGGATAAAGAATTTACTATGATCGACACAGGGGGTATTGAACCGGAGAGCAAGGACATTATCCTTTCTCAGATGAGAGAACAGGCACAGATTGCCATTGATACTGCAGATGTGATTATTTTTATCACAGATGTAAGACAGGGGCTTGTAGATGCAGATTCCAAGGTTGCGGATATGCTTCGAAGATCCGGGAAACCAGTTGTACTGGCTGTGAATAAAGTTGACAATTTTGATAAGTTCATGCCGGATGTATATGAATTCTATAATCTGGGAATTGGTGATCCGGTGCCGGTATCGGCTGCTTCCAGACTGGGAATCGGTGATATGTTAGATGCAGTGATCGCACATTTCCCGGAACATGAAGCGGAAGAAAAAGAAGATGAACGTCCGAGAGTGGCAATCGTAGGAAAACCGAACGTAGGAAAATCTTCTATCATTAACAAGTTGACAGGAAAGCAGCGTGTGATCGTATCTGACGTAGCCGGAACGACCAGAGATGCAATTGATACAAACGTTAAGTATAACGGAAAAGATTATGTCTTCATTGATACTGCCGGACTTCGAAGAAAGAGCAAAATTAAAGAAGAACTGGAACGTTACAGTATCATCCGTACTGTAACGGCGGTAGAACGTGCAGATGTAGTACTGGTCGTGATCGATGCGACAGAAGGTGTCACCGAACAGGATGCCAAGATTGCCGGTATCGCACATGAAAGAGGAAAAGGTATCATTATTGTTGTAAATAAATGGGATGCCATTGAAAAGAATGACAAGACCATGAGAGAGTATGAGAATAACGTACGTCGTGTGCTTTCATTCATGCCATATGCAGAGATTATGTATGTGTCAGCAGAGACAGGACAGCGTTTGAACAAATTATATGATATGATCGATATGGTGATCGAGAATCAGACACTGCGTGTTGCGACCGGTGTCCTGAACGAGATTATGACAGAAGCAGTTGCGATGCAGCAGCCACCGTCAGATAAAGGAAAGAGATTGAAACTGTATTACATTACACAGGTAGCGGTAAAACCACCATCATTCGTAATTTTTGTAAATAATAAAGAACTGATGCACTTTTCTTATACCAGATATCTGGAGAATAAGATTCGTGAGGCCTTTGGATTCCGTGGTACAGCTTTGAAATTCTTCATCAGGGAAAGAAAGGAAAAGGATCAGTAATCATGGAACGGTTGATATGTGTGCTTGTCGGATATGTGTTCGGACTGATTCAGACCGGATATCTATACGGGAAAAAGAATGGTGTTGACTTAAGAAAAAAAGGAAGCGGAAATGCGGGAACAACAAATGCACTCCGTACTATGGGATGGAAAGCCGGAGGAGTTACGCTGCTGGGAGACTGTTTTAAATGTGTTGCGGCAGTAGTGGTTGTACACATGATCTATGGGAAGACTCATACGGATATGATGCCGTTACTTTCTATGTATGCAGGAATGGGCGTGGTTCTTGGACATAACTATCCATTTTATCTGAAGTTCAAAGGTGGAAAGGGAATTGCGGCAACGGCAGGACTTATCATCAGTACAACAAATATATGGATCGTACTGATCTGTCTTGCAGCATTTATTGCAATCGTCGCAACAACAAGATATGTATCACTTGGATCTATGACAGTTGTTACGATTTATCTGATCAGTGTGATTGTATATGGTCAACACGGAGGATTTCATATGGAAAATGTAGCGTATCTGCGTGAGATGTATGGGATTGCAGCATTTTTGATGATACTGGCATTCTGGAGACACAGAGCGAATATTAAGAGACTTTTAAGCGGCACAGAGAATAAGATCAGTGTTGGCGGAAAGGATAAAAAATAGTCAGGGATGACAGATAAAAAGAAAGGACAGGCTATGGCAAACGTAAGTGTGATCGGAGCCGGAAGCTGGGGAACAGCACTGGCATTACTATTATGTAAAAATGGACATGATGTGACGGTATGGTCATATAAGGAAGAAGAAGTGCGCACGCTGAGTGAGAAAAGAGAACATGTAAGTAAGCTTCCGGGAGTAAAGATTCCGAATGAGATTTTTTTTACTGCGGATCTGAAAGAGGCGGTAGAAGGAAAGGACGTAGTTGTACTTGCAGTACCGTCTATTCATGTGAGAAATACTGCGAAAAAGATGAACGCATATGTAAAAGGCGGACAGATTTTAGTGGATGTAGCAAAAGGAATAGAAGAAGACCCCCTGATGACATTGTCTCAGCAGATCGAAGAGGAGATACCGCAGGCAGATGTAGCGGTTCTTTCAGGACCAAGTCATGCCGAAGAAGTAGGAAGAGGTCTTCCTACAACGGTCTGTATCGGAGCGCATACAGAGACAACTGCAAAGTATTTACAGCAGCTCTTTATGAATGAAGTGTTCCGTGTATATATTAGTCCGGATATTCTGGGAATTGAGCTTGGTGGATCGCTTAAGAATGTTATTGCACTTGCGGCAGGAGTTGCAGATGGCATGGGATACGGAGATAATACCAAAGCAGCATTAATTACCCGTGGAATTGCCGAGATATCAAGACTTGGTGTAAAGATGGGAGGTGCGGCTGAGACATTTGGCGGTCTGGCAGGTATCGGAGATCTTATTGTAACCTGTGCAAGTGTACACAGCCGTAACCGCAAAGCCGGATATCTGATGGGACAGGGTAAAACTATGAAGGAAGCCATGGATGAAGTTAAGATGGTGGTAGAAGGCGTATATTCTGCAAAGGCAGCGGCAAAGCTCGGAAAGAAATACAATGTATCACTTCCGATTATTGAGGAAGTAAATAAGGTACTGTTTGAAGATAAGAGTCCGAAAGAAGCGGTAAATGAACTGATGCTGCGTGTCGGAAAAGCAGAACACACAGCTCTTCCGTGGGAATAATAAAAAGATTAAGCAGATATGATATAAAAATAACAGAGACGAAAGTTTTTTAACAATCTTTCGTCTCTGTTATTTTTTACAGGTCTGCGTGTTCGGTTACGTATTTTTTAAAGTCCATGATAACAGGCGCCTGATAAACATTCTTTAAAGTAGCCATATAAAAGAGTCTTTCCCAGGAAGGCTTTTCGATTTCGATAATGGAGACAGGCATATAGGAAAGAACCGGCATCTTTGGAACAACTGCGATACCGAAGCCTGCACCGACAAGACCGGCAACTCCCTGGTCTTCTTCCATAGAGTAGGCAATTTGCGGATAACCTCCGCATTTTTCAAACAATTTGTCAATGACATGTCTTAAGCCGCTTCGCTTGGAAAATGCAATGTGCGGATAAGCAAGTGTATCTTTCAGATCAATAGAGCTGCGTCCTTCCAGTGGATGACCTTTGGGTACGATCAACACCAGTTCCTGCTTTGCGACAGGTGTGAATTCAATCAGCGGCTCATTGTCCATCATAGAGCAAAATGCGATGTCATATTTCCGGTCTTTTAATCCCTGAATCATATCAGAAGTAAGACCTGTGGAACTATGAAAATAAAAATCAATTTTTTTATCCGGCGTAGAATCCAGAAATCCTTTTACGAAATTGGGAACAACGGTACTGCTTAGAGCACGAAGTTCCACGATATCGATACGACCTTCGCCACGACCTGTCATCTGAAGCTTGTTAACGCTGGAATCAATCATATCCAAAGCCTGTTCAACATCAATAAGAAAAGCCTGTCCACATTTGGTAAGTGCTACATTACGGCCCTCCTTCTCGAAAAGTTTTACCCCTAGTTCCTTTTCAAGAGATGCAATAGCATGACTCAGACTTGGCTGAGTGATGGCAAGAATTTCAGCGGCTTTTGTGTAATGCTCCAGATGGGCCAGTGTGGCAAAATATCTTAGATGATACAGATTCATAAAGCCGGCCCCCTTTCTTTCGTTATATTTATATATGTCTATATCTTATCATGAACGGAAGGTAAAAACCTATGAATAAAATCTATAAATTAAAATAAAATAACTAATTTGTTTTTTATTTAACAAGGATATATAATCAAACCATAGCAAATATTACTAGATTGAACATTAAGAAAAAAGGAAATCTGTTCAATTTTAACAATGGAGGTAGAATTATGTCAAAAAAGAATCCAATCACAGTAAGTTCATGGACACTTGGAGATCAGTGCAAATTTGAAGATCGTGTAATCGCTGCAAAGGAAGCAGGATATGAAGGAATCGGTCTTCGCGCAGAGACTTATGTTGATGCATTGAATGAAGGACTTCATGATGAAGACATTCTTGCAATTCTTGACAAACATGACATGAAAGTAACAGAAGTTGAGTATATCGTTCAGTGGTGTGAAGAACATCGTTCATACGAGCAGAAATACAAAGAGCAGATGTGCTTCCATATGTGTGAACTCTTCGGAGTTGGCCATATCAACTGTGGACTGATGGAAAACTACTCAGTAGAATATACAGCTCAGAAATTAAAAGAACTCTGCCAGAGAGCTGGAAAATATATCATCGGTGTTGAGCCAATGCCATACAGTGGTATTCCAAACCTTCAGAAAGGCTGGGAAGTTGTAAAAGCTTCTGGATGTGAGAATGCAATGCTTATCCTTGATACATGGCACTGGGTAAGAGCTAATCAGCCATATGACATCCTGACACCGGAAATCGCTAAGAAAGTTATTTCTATCCAGATCAACGATGCTTATGAGAGACCATACGCAGATTCAATCTTAAGAGATGAGTCAATGCATGATCGTCTTGCACCTGGAACAGGAGCAAAAGACACAGCCGGATTTGTTAAGATGATCAAAGATGCTGGAGTTGATCCAAAGGTTATCGGTGTAGAAGTAATTTCTGATGAGATCCTTGGAAGAGGACTTAAAGAAGCAGCTGCTTATACATATGAAAATACAGAAAAAGTATTAAAAGAAGCTTGGCCAGAAATGGTTGACTAATTTAGAAAACACATTTGATCAAAAGAGAGAGGTAAAAAAATAATGAAGTTCAAACATATGTTTTCTCCGATTCAGATCGGACCAATGACAGTAAAGAACCGTTTCGTAGTACCACCAATGGGAAACAACTTTGCAAAAACAGATGGAACATGGAGCGATGAGTCTGTTGCATACTATGCTGAACGTGCAAAAGGTCAGTTCGGTCTGATCACAATTGAAGCAACAGTAGTTCATAAAGGTGCAAAGGGCGGCCCAAGAAAACCTTGTCTGTATGATGATAACAGCATCGAGAGCCTGAAGAAGATTACCGATGCCTGTCATGCAGAAGGTGCTAAGATTTCTATTCAGCTTCAGAATGCAGGTCCGGAAGGAAATGCTAAGAATGCAGGAGCACCAATCCAGGCGGCAACATCTATTGCAGCAGCTGATGGAAGAGATATTCCGGAAGCAGTTCCTACAGAGCAGGTATATGAGCTCATTAAAGGATACGGAGATGCAGCAGTCCGCGCAATGAAGGGCGGAGCCGATGCAGTAGAAATTCACATGGCACATGGTTATCTTGTGAATTCTTTTATGTCACCAAGAACTAACAAACGTGTAGACGAATTTGGTGGAAACTTCGAAAACAGAATGAGATTTTCCCGTCTGATCGTTGAAGAAGTAAAGAAGAGAACAGAAGGTAAAATCGCAGTTCTTGCACGTATTAACAGTACAGAAGATATGTTTGGCGGTCTGGATAATCACGATATGTGTGCAGTCGCTTCTTATCTTGAAGACTGTGGAGTCGATGGACTTCACGTATCACGTGCAGTGCATCTGAAAGATGAATATATGTGGGCTCCAACAGGAATTCATGGCGGATTCTCTGCAGAGCTCGTAGCAAATATCAAAAATTGTGTATCCGTTCCGGTTATCACAGTCGGACGTTACACAGAGCCACAGTTCGCTGAACAGATGGTAAAACTTGGAAAAGCGGATCTGGTAGCATTCGGACGTCAGTCACTGGCTGATCCTCATACTCCGGAAAAGGCTCAGGAAGAAAGACTGGAAGATATGACACCTTGTATCGCATGTCTGCAGGGATGCGTTGCCAACATGTATGCAGGTAAACCTCTTTGCTGTCTGGTAAACCCAGTACTTGGACGTGAAGTTGAGGGACTTCCGAAAGCGGAAAAAGCAAAGAAAGTATACGTTATCGGTGGCGGTGGAGCAGGTATGTGTGCAGCATTCACAGCTAAGAGACGTGGACATGATGTAACATTATTTGAAGCAACAGATAAACTTGGCGGAAACATGCGTCTTGCTGCTTATCCTCCGGGAAAAGGCGACATCACAAACATGATCCGCAGCTATATCGTACGCTGCCAGAAAGCAGGCGTAACAATCAAAATGAATCAGGAAGTAACTCTGGATCTTATCAGGGAAGAGAAACCAGACAGCGTAATTGTTGCTTCCGGTTCCAGAACACTGATCCTTCCGATCGAAGGTATCGACAATCCTGCAATTATCCATGGCTCTGATCTCCTTGACGGAAAGAGAGCAGCAGGAAAGAAAGTTCTTGTTGTAGGCGGCGGAATGGTGGGATGCGAGACAGCAGCATTCCTCGGTGAGCAGAACCATGATGTAACAGTCATTGAGTTCAGAGACACTGTAGGTGCCGACGTGATCCACGAGCATAGAGTTTACCTGATGAAAGATTTCGAAGATTACAAGATCAAAGAGATCACAGGTGCAAAGGTATGCAAATTCTATGAGGACGGCGTAGAGTACGAGACAGCAGACGGACAGAGACATGAATCCAGAGGATATGATTCTGTCATCCTTTCCATGGGATTCAGAAACTACAACCCATTCGGCGAAGAGATCAAAGCTATCGTACCGGATACCTATGTGATCGGCGATGCCACCTGCGCAAGAAGAGCACTTGATGCTACGAAAGAAGCGTATGAGGTAGCTTCCACATTATGATGATATCAGGGTCAAAAGTTCAAAAAGTCGTTCGTGCTTGCACGATAAGATTTTTGAACCTGGGACCCGCCAAACATGAGAAAGCAGCGATTTACGCAGTAAATCAGCGAATTTCGAATCTTATAATTTATTCGTTTTATAGTTGCAGTTAAGAGACGCTGTATGATATTATCAGCGGACAGCAGCTTGAAAATGATTTTACAAAAAAATTCAGGAGGCAAAAAGGAAATGGAACAGAGAATTAAAGGAACAACAGGATTAATGGCACTTATCGGAAGCCCGGTAGGACACTCAGGATCACCGGCAATGTATAACTTCAGCTTCCGTCATCATAACCTTGACTATGCTTACATGGCATTTGACATCAAGGAAGACCAGGTTCCGGCTGCTCTGGATGCAATCCGTCTTTTCAAAATGAGAGGCGCAAACGTAACTATGCCATGCAAGAACGAAGTTGCAAAACACATGGATGAGCTTTCACCTGCAGCAAGAATCATCGGTGCAGTTAACACAATCGTTAATGAAGACGGCAAATTAGTAGGACATATCACAGACGGTATCGGATTTGTCCGCAACTTAAAAGAACATGGCGTTGACGTAAAAGGCAAAAAGATGGTAGTCTTAGGAGCAGGCGGAGCAGCTACAGCTCTTACTGTACAGTGTGCCCTTGACGGAGCTGCATCCATCGCAATCTTCAACCCTG
>ERZ827498.2835-NODE-2835-length-15717-cov-34.715873_pt1 | contig 15717 bp, 7 predicted proteins | sample MGYA00519865_ERZ827498 | MGnify/ENA primary metagenome ERZ827498 (study PRJEB31778, sample SAMEA3449328) | human gut metagenome | biome: human gut; feature: human-associated habitat; material: faeces | place: United Kingdom | collected 2010/2012 ...
TCGGAGTCTTTGCCATTGCAGCCAATTCTTTTGCCATTACGGCCGAAAGTCTTTGTTATATGCCCGGCTACGGAATTGCGGATGCGGCCACCACTCTTGTTGGCCAGAGCATCGGAGCCGGACGGAAGAAGCTGACCCGCAGCTTTGCCCATATTACCGTACTGATGGGAATGGCCATCATGGGCATAATGGGTATCCTTATGTATCTGTTCGCCCCTCAGATTATCGGGATGATGACTCCGGTCGAAGAAATCCGTCAGCTGGGGGTAATGGCTTTACGCATCGAAGCTTTTGCTGAGCCCATGTTTGCGGCCTCTATTGTTGCATACGGAGTCTTTGTCGGAGCAGCCGATACACTGATTCCATGCCTGATGAACTTATTCAGCATCTGGGCTGTACGTCTGACTCTGGCTGCCTGGCTCGCCCCGACACTGGGACTGCAAGGCGTATGGATTGCCATGTGCGTAGAACTGTGTTTTCGTGGACTTATCTTCCTTGTACGTTTGAAACGTGGACGATGGCTGAAATGCGATAAGACGTAATTGATGAGAATTACCGAACCGGCAACCTAAGTAAACGCCAAGGCTGTGGCATCAGCTCTCAGGTGCCTTTATATCAAAAAAACACCGATCATCGGAATATGCTAAAATCGTATCCGGTGGTCGGTTTCATTTCTTGTCTTTTTGTTTGCCTGTTATTGCTGTTCAAAATGGGCAAATGTGAACTATTATTTGTTCAGAATCTGCAGTTGGTTGTCGCCCATCATTCTCAGGCCTTTAATAAAGCATTTAATAATAAATCTCATTTTCGTAGTTGTTTTTATGTTTTACAACACAAAAGTACGCATTGTTTATTACATAATATGTTGTATAGCATAAAATTTTCATGAGAGGCCTTAATACTTGATATATGTCAACCAGATCGATGTACGATAGGCGGAAACAGTACTTGCAGAAGCTTTTTATGCAACCAATTCCGCCCGTGCGGCCTTTTATCCAAGTCTGACACTTTCAGGAACACTTGGTTGGACGAACAACGGTAACGGTGTAACCGTTAATTCATGCAAATGGTTGTCATTGGCTATAGCTTCGCTTACTGCTCCATTGTTTAATAAGGGGGCGAACGTGGCTTAATTTGAAAGTAGCCAAAGCGCGTCAGCAGGAAGCCGTTTGGCAGTTTGAGCAATCGTTACTTGATGCGGGAAATGAGGTAAATAATGCTCTTACTGGATGGTAGACTGCTGGTAATCATTTTTCTTTATCATGCGCTTGGTGGAGGTACTAAGTAGTGGTTGTATCTTTTTTATTTGTAAATTTATAGGCGTGCTTCCTGCGGTACAAAGAAAAAAATTTCTGTGGCATAAACGCAGATGTGATTGCACCTATCAGAGAAAACGCATCAAAATTTCTTTAACAGCATTTAGCTTTTTGATATTTATATAATATTGATTATCAATCTATTGTATTTGCATATATCTGTATTTTTCCTTATCTTTATAATAAAAAAAACAGATAAAAATATGGATTCAATATCAAAGAAATTCTTGATTATGGATAATTTGGCAAAAGCCATGGAGCCTTTGGACACACGTGTACAAGGTATGGTCCAACATTCTACCTCTACTATTTTTTTATAACTCTTGCTGGGGTATTTGCCAAGTGCCAGACCTGGAATGAAATAGCAGATTATGGAAAGATAAAGATTGATTTCTTCAGGAGCTTCATCCCGGGGCTTGAATCAACCCCTTCCCATGATACCTTCAGGCGTTTTTTCAGCATCATAAATCCAGACAAGCTTGAAAGTCTGTACAGGGAGTGGGCCTGCTGCCTTTCCGAGTCAAACGCCTCGAATACGGATTCTTCTACATCAATTAAAAGGCATATTGCCATTGACGGGAAAAGAATGCGCTCCGCCGGCAAGGAGAATCTTTCTATTCTGTCATGTATTATAAATGAAATCAACAATGCCGACAATGATGGCGGCAAGGCCAGCGTACACATTGTAAGTGCATACGATGTGACCAATGAGGTTTCTCTCGGACAGGAACGTGTACCGGCAAAAAGCAATGAGATTACAGCTGACAAGGCACTGATAGAATCGTTGTCAATTGGTAAAGGAGACCTTATAACAATGGACGCCATGGGTACCCAGAAGGAAATAGCGGAGGCGATTTTCAGAAAAGGAGCTGATTATCTTCTTATAGTCAAGGACAACCAGCTTCTTTTGCGTAAGGAGATAGAGGAGATTGTCGGCTGGAATATGCTCAAAAAGAGAGAGAACCGTAATGATGATGTTACCATAGTTGATGAAAAGGCTCACGGATATACCGTAATCAGAAGCTGTTTTACCGTTCAGGAAAAATACATGCTGGGAAGCATGTACAGGAAATGGGCGGGAATAAAGACTTTCGGAGTATTCAACACCATACGCAAGAACAAGAAAACCGGAGAGGAAACAAAAGATACACAATACTTTATCACCTCTCTAGGAAAAGATGCCGCAAGTCTGATTATGCATAAGAGGAATCACTGGCAGGTGGAAAATGGACTTCACAGGATGCTTGATGTGGAATTCAGGGAAGATGACAGTAAAAAGAAAATGAACTCGGCTATAAACTATTCTATTATAACAAAAATGGTCACTGCAGTGCTTAAGAGGAACGAAAAGAAAATACCGATAGGAAGAAAAAGACTGATGGCAGGATGGGATGAGAATTTCATGGAGAAACTTATTCTGGAAACTATTAACTTTCTTAATATCGGAGATTGATGCGTTTTCTCTGGAGCGCTTATACGAAAATACCTCGACACGTAGCTGTCAACATCTCGACACGTACGTGTCGAGGTAAATTTAACTCTATTTTTACATAAATATACGAGGACGCTTGATTATAGTTGATAGTTTGCTTTACATTTTTGTTGGGTTGTTACTGAAAAAGTTCGTGGGGCTTGAGTTTCTCCTTTTTCTAAGGAGGGGATAAACTGTGGAGTTGTTGTTTGTTGCAATGAGGAGGGGAAAGGAGAAAACGTTATTTGCCGATGCAGTATGTGTACATCGTTGATTATCAATAGTATAGCGCTCTAAAAGGTACAACCAGCAGGTTGGCAAGTATCTGAGAATGTGTAAGTTAGTGATTTTTAGCACCATTCTCGGCTTGTACCTCCATTTTGGAAAGTAAAAGTAAGTGTAATTTCTTGAATATCAAAATGTGCGGTACAAAAACTTGTGAAAAATGCCGTTTTTTGATGAGAAAAGGTACAAAAATGGCTCTGAAACCGAGGGGGGACATTATGATTATTATGCGAAGTATTCAGTCTTCAACCAATAGGCATAAATCGGGTCCTGGAACGAGATTTCATCAGGCTTATTATCCAATATGTCATTCTTGATAAGGCTAGCCTTTGAACGGGATATTGAGGTTGTTGAAGAGATTTGATAGCGATGCATCACTTCAGTCGAACTAATGGCCTTTTCGCCGACTATAAGGTTAATATAGTTTAGTTGCTGTGTGATCAGTGTTTCAGTGATTGTTACAAATGACGACTTATGTGACAGCGGTCGCTATTTTTTAAGATTGCTTTAGTAGTAATATTCTGAACAGAAAAAGAAGTATCATTTCTTTTATTGTTCAAAATATTACTATATTTGCAGTATGGACAAGCAATTAAATGAAATAGGAACTATTCCAGTAACGACTTCAATCATTGAATCGTTATATCCGGAACTTAAGTCTGCTAATAAGAAAGTAACCTGGCTCGAAAAGCAAGGGGTTATCATCAGACTTAAGCGGGGACTTTATGTGATCAACCCTGAATATTCAGGAAAGACTCTATCAAGTGAGTTGATTGCCAATCATCTCTATACACCTTCGTATATTTCAATGTCTACTGCACTACGATATTATGGACTTATCCCAGAGGCTGTATATGTTCATCAATCAATGACAGTAAAACATCCCCGAAGCTTTCAAACTCCAGTCGGCAATTATGACTACAAATATATTTCAAGAAAGGCATTTCCGATAGGAGTAAGGAGTATGAATAAAGGTGACTATGCGTTTCTTATTGCATCACCGGAAAAGGCTTTGTGTGATTTGATCGCCAATTCCTCGCAGGTCAATCTTCGCTATATGAAAGATGTGGAAACATATCTTGAACAGGATATTCGTATGGATATGGATGAGTTCAATAAGATGGATAAAACCATATTCGAAGACTACATAAAAGTTGGCAAAAAGGCCGATTCAATTTCGACACTTTTAAAATTCTTAAGACGATGAAAAATGAAATATTCGACAATATGCTCTCCCGTTATGATTTAACAACGGAGCAACATAAGAGAAACGCCATATTTGAAGTGAACCAACAAATGATACTTGCAGGCCTGTATGCTGGGGGCTTCTTTGAATCGGCTGCGTTCTATGGCGGAACTTGTCTGAGAATCTTTCATGGCTTGCAGCGTTTCAGTGAGGATATGGATTTCTCACTGCTTGCGCAAGATGATAAGTTCGATTTTACTAAATACTTCCCTGCTATCATTGATGCCTTTGCAATGGTAGGTCGTGAGGTTGAAATAAAGAAAAAAGACAAGAAGAATTTCGGAAAGGTCGAATCGGCATTCCTTAAGGATAATACCGATGTGTATGATGTGACTTTCCATACGGAGAAGTCAATAAAGATAAAGATTGAAGTAGATACTTGTCCGCCGTTGAACTTCAAGACGGAACAAAAGCTATTGCTTCAGCCACATTCATTTATGACCCGTTGTTTCACACTTCCGGACCTGTTTGCAGGCAAGATGCACGCACTGGTCTATCGTGCATGGAAGAATAGAGTCAAAGGTCGTGATTGGTACGACTTTGAATGGTATGTACGCCATAATGTTCCGTTGGATTTCACTCATTTGGCAGAACGGTGCAAGCAGTTTAACAATGAGGATATTATTCCAGAGTTATTCAAGGAGAAACTCATTGAGCGTCTCTCTACAGCTGATATTAAACAAGTGAAAGAAGATGTATTGCCTTTCGTGCGCAATCCAAAGGAACTTGATATTTGGTCAAATGATTATTTCGTGCAGTTGGCAGGGATGATGAGAATGGGATAATCTTATATTTATGTAATGCATTTAGCGGTAAATAAAAAATGACAAATATAGTGAAACTATAAAATAATCATCGAAAATTTATCAAAGAATCTGCTTTTTATGCAAATTGATTTGGAGTTGTTCTCCTTAAAATAGATTACTTTTGCAGTATAATAATTAGTAAAGAATAACAAGTTGAAACAATAAATAGAAGTCATGACTGAAATTGAATTCAAATGGTTAACTGAACCTCTCGCTGTTTTACTAACAGGTAAAGGGGTGTTTATTGTGAGCATTGTAATAGCTGTAATTTTTGGATTTATATACTATAAGAATAGATCTAGACAATTGCTGAATAGCTTACCAGGACTGTTTACATCTTTAGGTCTTTTGGGAACATTCGTGGCTATCTGTAATTCATTAGGCGACATCAACCAAGATACACTTGAAATAGATACCATAATTCGAAATTTAGTACCTGCCTTTACATCTTCTATAGCAGGTCTTATTTCTGCGTTTATCGCAACAGCAGGATGTAAGATATGGTATTCATATGAAGACCGGAAATTGGAAAAGAAAATTAACCTACAAACACCTGAAGAGTGTTTGTATAACCTTACCCTGTTGTCAACTACAGCAAATGAATCTTTATCAAGGATTTCACAGCAACTTGTAGAACAAAGTGCCAAAAATGAAGTATATAATGAACGACTCAATACTACTATTAGCCAGCAAAGTAAGATTCTTGAGCAATTTATCAATGACTTTGTAAAGAGAATGGATGATATCTTTACTAAGATGCATGGTCAGATTGAACAGAATATTAAGGACTTTGGTGAAGAGCAGTTCAAAAAATGTGCAGATACTCTTGAGGCCTTGACAGATAAAATGTCTTCACTCTCTACAGGCCTGCTTGAAGAACAAAAGACTAATATCCAGCAAATGATTGCAGGGACCAATACAGAGTTACAGTTTGTATCTAACAATGTAACAGAACAAATCACATCACTCTGTACTCAAATGACTTCTGCATTGGCTAATTTACGTTCTAGCCAGGATGAAAGATTGACTTCTATCGTTGAAAACTATAATGCTTTGTCAGAGAAATTGGCTAGTCAGAACTCAGATTTCGCTGAAAAGATGAATGCACAATTTAATGCTGAATATAAAAAGATTCAGGAACAAAGTACAAACAGCTTGCAACAGATGGTTGATTTGAAGGACGCTTATGCTGAAGTAAATCAAAAAATGCTTCAAAGCAGTACATCTATGAATCGTGAAGTAAGTGCTGAATTACGCAATTCTCTTTCTACATTCGTAACGGACTTACAGAAGACTGTTACTGATGAAGTTAATGCCCTCAGTTCAGCAATTGTCATAAATGTAGAAGCATTAGAAAAGAGTTATGCATACATCAGTGATCATGTTCGAAATATTAAGGGCAACTATGAGAGTGCAGCTCAAGCATATATTGATGCCGTAAATAATGCTCATAGGATGAATGAGAGTCAAGAAAATATGCTTTCGACGATTAATGATAGCATGAAGCATATTGTCCACACAAATGAAAAGGTAGATGAAGTCATTGCTGTAATGGAAGAAAGACAAGAACGTATAGAGAACCTGATTTCTCACATCAATGAAATCAGCACAACAATTGAGACTCTTCAGAAACTTGAAAGTCAACTTAACAGAATTACCAACAAATGAGTAGGTTGAATTTAAAAAACGAAGGTGACGAGCATAATTTCTGGCAGAATTATACAGATTTAATGTCAGGTTTTCTGGTTGTATTTATCATAACCAGTCTTGTTGCATGGTATGGCTACATTAAGGTAACAGGAGCTATTGGTGGTGATGGTGGTAGTATAAAAGTCACCATTGAACAATCAAGAATGATTCGAGAGTTCAACGAAGCACAAAAGTCATTGGTAAGTGAGTATTTCCATTATAATGAGCAATATCAAAGATTTGAGTGTAAATCAGATATAATGTTTGAACCTAATTTGGCAAATATCCCGGCTGATAAAGAAGAAATTTTTATAGAAGCGGGAAAAGAGTTGGTTAACAAAATTTTGTCCAAATTTAAAGAGTCTGTAAACATCTCTTTCAAAATTATAATAGAAGGACGAGCAGCCAGACATTTGAACAAAGGTTCCAAGGAAGCAAATGAAGCAGCGGATAGAGCTGTATGGCACACAATGGAAATTCGTAGCTATGAACGTGCATTGAGCTTATATAATCTTTGGAATCAAAATGGGATAATTAAATCCATTCAAGAAATGAATGGAGAAGTGTTTATTTCTGGTTCGGGTTTTGGTGGTCAGGGTAGATATCCCAATACTCCAGGCCAAGAAGAACTCAACAAAACATTTATCATTCAAATCATCCCTTACATCAAATAAAGTAGAGGAATTATGAAAGTAAGAGACCTCAGACAATATATAAAAACAATTTCAAAAGGTAATGAAACCCTTGAACTAGTAGGTTCGAATAAAGAATACTTTTTGAATATGATGAGTGGGCAGGGACAAAAAGTCGATGCTCTCATAGCAGGTGCAGCCAGTTTTGCAAATAATGCAAAAGAACAGTTGTTCTATGAATTTGTGCAGAATGCTTATGATGCAAGTGCAGATTCTTTATTCTTCTATGCTAATGAAGAGTTCTTGATAGTACTAAATAACGGAGAACCGTTTTTTACAGATCTCAATATTTTTGATCTTCCTGAAGGCGAAGAGCCTAGAGATGGTCAGTTATATAATTTTTTGGCAAAAGGTAAATCCTTGAAGTTAAACGATGATGATAAACTAGGTAAATATGGTCAAGGTTCTAAGTTGCTTTATACACTTTTGGCAGATATAAATCATAACGTCAATACAGAAGAACTTCTTAAAGATGCCATCATTAATAACAAAAAAGGACCATACCTTGTTAGTTGGCACAATATGTCCCAGTTGGATGCTTGGCTTATTAACGATGATGAGTGGATTCCTGCTCAAGCAGACGACGTAGAGAACCATATACTGTTTGCGAAAATTCTTATGAGTTATTATCCAATAGCACCAGGTCAAGATTTAGAAAGATTTAGCAATGAAGAAGCGCAAAGAGCAATTAAGGCATTCAATGAATTAGTTGATCCACCAAGAAATAAATCGTTCTTGACTAGGGGAACGGCTTTAATTATACCTTTAGGAAAGGGTAAGTATGATGCGATCATTGAAGAAAACAACCTTGAGAATGTTCGTGCACGTTTAGGCGTTTTTGCTTCTATTACAGCTGATCAAGAGCGTAATGTAGGCAAATCACTTAAACATATATATGTGATGGGTAAGGAAGCAGAGCAGCATCCTGTTAGTTCGTTATTTGTTGATTTTGTAGAAGAAGGGAATAAATTCCATTATCACTTTGCTTTCAATCCAATATTCGCTGAAAAAAATGTGGTTAATTTCTTTAAGGGATTGCCTATTCTACAAACAAAATATCGATTTGGTTTTATTTTGGACAGCCAGATTTTAGAGGTAGATGATAGCCGTCAGCGTATAAGCGATACAGAAAAAACTTGTGATCAATTGCGTCTTGCCTATACACATTTGGTTGATGAATTGAAGTCACTTTTGGTTACAAATAGAGAAAAGTTTGATTATATCTATCAGTCCTTGATATCATCACGCCCAGAAGATAACTCTGAAGATGAACAGAAGATCCGTAAAGCATTCTATGATGTTATTCGTCCATTCTTGAAGGAATATGCTTATACATCTGAGGGTACTTACGTACCTTTTGAACAAGTATGTGAGGAAGAAAAGGAAACGAATGTTTTATTGAAAGATATTGGTATAACTGATTTACATTGGATTGACAATGAAAGCAGAAAAAAATATTCTTTCCACTTTGATAAAAAGGTTCGTGTTTTACGTTTTGCTGAGATGCTTCAAATGGCAGACATGGAAAAATTGTCCGCATGGATAAAGTGTATGTCTAAGGAGGATTATAGACTATTCCATACCAATTGTCTTGATTGTATCTCAGATATTGAAACAATACAATTATTCCGTTCAAATGAGAATAATTTATATTCATGGGGGGAATTGAAGTCTGATATTAACGTTTACTATATGGCTCAAACGACACAACCAATTTTTGTGGATCAAGAATATATAGTAGAACCTATGTGTGAGGAATATGATAAAGATGATTATTCAAATCTTTTCGGTAAGATAAAAGCAAATCTTGCAGAATTGAGAGAAACTTCTATGGGCAGAGATGCTGTATGTCAAACGCTCTGTATGATTGCCGAAAATGAATCTGATTACGAAGATGAAATTATAAATGGAATCACTGTTCTTCAGAACTGGCGTGGTGATTATTTGCCATTCTCTGAACTATTTGAAGAGCGTTTGGACGGGACTATTTTGTTTGACAATTTCCGCATCAAAGGTAGCATACCTGAATGTATTAAACAGCGAGATTGGCTTATTGACAAACAAGGCGACAATACTGCACTATGGAATTGGATCGTAAATCATTTCGATGATATAAAGCAAGAAGATGGCTGGGGCGACAACACAGATGCATATCTAAGAGATATACAGAATGCTTACAAGGCAGGTGGAACATCTGTTGCAGGTTCATTACTTAGATTATATCTTGACAAGGATGGTAAACCTACAGATGAACCATGTCAGAATGTAGAAAACTTCGATAAGTTATCTGAAGCAGAATATGAAAAACTTCAAGCTTCATATTCTGATTATAATTTTGTGCCATATAAGTACGAAAAGGTGTTAAGTTCTGCACCATTCATGATGAATACCTTATATGTCTACGACTTGATTGACCCTAATCAGTTTATAGACTTTGATACATTGGCTATTTTGTCGAAGATATCATCTGATGGATTCTTGCTTAAATACAGGGTTATAGGTAATGATAATAGCTTTATAGTTCAGGCCCTTAATGGTGGGAAAAACTATACTAATGACCTTGACACGGATTTGAGAAGTGCTTTGTTAGAGATTGGATTTTACTATATACCTCAAAAGGTACAAACTCTTATTCCATCAGATACAAATGCTTTCAATATAACTCGGGACGACTTTGCAAATTCTGTTGTAGATAAGATTTCAGATAAGAATCTAATATTCCCCCTTATCAGAGATTGTAGCTCTGCTGTTGTGGAACATTATATCAATTCGTTGTCTATAATATCTATCAACCATAAGATTACAGATTCTGATATTCGTTGGCAGATTATTAAATTTGCCGTGTCACGTGATACTAAAGAGAATGAATTTAGAAAAACCATATTTAATTGTATCAGACATAATAATGAAGGACTTCCTGAGACAATAAAGGATAGTGTTTTCATTGCTTATGATCATGAGTATAGTCTGTATGCCTTAAATGGTGATTATCAAGAAGAGAATGAACATATCGATTCATTCCTGGATTGTCTTCCTTCAGATAATGATGCAGAGTGGTTTAAGGAACAATTTTATGGAGACAAGAAGGAGAACGTTTCTTGCAAAGAAATCTATGACGAGATAAAAAATAAACATCTCACAATAGAACAACTCCGCTTCTGTCTTGACTATTCACTTAATGATGAGCCTGATTATTACAATCTTGAAATAGGTAAAGAAGAGAGTCTTAGCGAGGCTTTGACAATGATTAAGACTAACCAGTATAGAGGGTTTGATGAGTATTTCAAGATTTCTGATTTTGATTCAGAGACCCAAGTATTTGCAGAGCAATCTTTACTTAATGACGAAGAAAAGCTTCCCAACGAAATGCAGAAATGGTTGGAACAGAATGTTGATGCTATCAATTTGTTTGAGAATATCAGAACCGACAGTGAATCATACATTTCTGTAAGAAGACTCATTCGTGATAACGAAGAAGCTATAGCTATTCCTGATTTTGAAGACCCAGATAAAACTGAATCAATAATAAACTGGTTATTGAATGCTGAACTTATATACGTTTATGGTGATAATGCCTATAAGAATATAAAACGTATAATCGATAGACTACCAGAAGGCATTGTTAACATGGTATTCTTAAGGTATACTGGTAATGTCGAATGTCGTAATAAGTCACTTGACTCTATTTGCCCTACATTTACTCTTGAAGAATATGATAAAGAATCATGTTTCTTATCTATTTATTCTTGGACACCAATATTCTTGGATATGTTGATGAATGACAAGAAGGTGCAGAATTTCTTTGTAAATGAAGTTGTGTTTGCTTATGAAGGATTAGAATTACTTTCTAAACATAAACTACATAAATCTCCTAAACTAGAGGTTTCTGTTAAGGCTCATGAAGGAGATTATAATGAAATTGCAACAGAACCATATCAGATTTGGAAGAATATGCCCGAATCTAGAGGTATCTTGATTAAAACATCAAAGAAACCTATTGGTATAAACTTTACAATGCTCAAAAATAGGGAACAGGTTTTCTCAAAAGCAATAGATAACAAGGAATTTGGTTATGACACTAATGGTTTGGTAGTTGTTCAATATCCCAATACAGAAAAAATCTCTGCAATAAAGATGATAGAGAAACATATTGCCGATATGGAGTTCTTCCAGCAACCTTTTATTGTATTGCAAGGACTATATGTAGACCAATTGGAAAAACTTGAGCAAATTGCAGAAGAAAAAGGAACAGATATCGCTACGATAGTTCAAACTTCAGAAAAATCAATTAGTAATACAGGTGATAATGATGCGAACTTAAAGGTCGATGAAGATAAACTTGACAATATTAAAGAGTTGGCTGAATCATTTGATGCAGATGAATTGATGGAACTTGCTGATAAGAAAGACATGATATTAGAGATTCTTCATGAAATGCAAGAGGTTGATAATGAAACTCAAGAGTCGCAAGTTCGTCAAACAATTGGATATATTGGTGAACTTATTTATGAGCAATATCTATTGGCCCAAGGTAAGGATTATAAGTATGCTGCAATAGAAGGTATTGGAGATTATGACTTCCATAATATTACAGACAGGATTTATGTCGATGTTAAAACGACATTGTATAGTCTTAAAGATGGTACTGCTCCATTCTATTTACATAAATCTCAAAATACTTTTATGCAAAAGCATCCCAATGAGAAATACCATATAGTTCGAATATCATTAAACGACTTGGATTTGCAGAAATCGTATGAAAGAATAAGAGATATTTATGGTAAAGAAGCAAATCCTATGATTGACGAAAGACTCAAAGAGGATTGTTTGAAAATTGCCAAGAAGTATTGGAGAGGTGCAAAGATTGAACAATTCGATGCATTGTCACCAGAATATTCTATTAAGATAGAAAAGAAGTAAGATGAAAAATAGTATAACTCCTGCTCAACAACTTTATTATGCATGGGATTTATCGCATAAGAAATCGATCAGTGACGATAGTCGATTTACTGGCGTATTGTCTGAAGCTAAAGTTGATATGAATCCTCACCAAGTTGAAGCAGCTTTGTTTGCATTCAAATCTCCACTAAGTAAAGGTGCTATTTTAGCGGACGAGGTTGGTTTGGGTAAAACTATTGAAGCTGGCATTATTCTTTCAGAACTATGGGCAGAACATAAGAGGCGAATTATTATTGTTGTTCCTGCATCTCTGAGAAACCAGTGGAATTTGGAATTGATGGAGAAATTTTACTTACCATCAGTGATTCTCGAAAATGAAAGCTATAAGGAAATTAAGGAGTTGGACACTAATCTCTTTGAAGATGGTAGACATATCATAATCTGCTCATATAATTTCGCAATAAAGCATTCAGAAGAACTTCAGTTGGTTGATTGGGATTTGGTCGTATTTGACGAAGCTCACAAAATGCGTAATGTCTACAAAAAAGGTAATATCATTGGTAACACAATGATGAATACTTTTAAGCATTATAAAAAGATTTTGTTAACTGCAACGCCATTACAGAACAACCTAAAGGAACTATATGGCTTAATAAGCATTATAGATCCACATTTCTTTTCTACCGTTGATTCGTTTAATGAGCAATACAATACGATTACTATCAGAAACTCTGCAAAATTTGGAGAACTCAAAGGTAGACTGTCTCATATTGTACATAGAACACTGCGTCAACAGGTCAAAGAATATGTCAACTATACTAAGAGAACTGCATTTGTACAAGAATATGAAGCTTCTCCTGAAGAAGTACAATTGTATGAAAATATAAGTGAATACCTTCAAAGGCCAGGAACATATGGCATTCCTGAGAAGGTAAGGCCTATGTTGTCATTAATTGTCAGAAAGATAATGTCTTCTTCTGCATATGCGTTAAGTTTTACTTTACAGCGTTTTGTTGAAAGACTAGAACATTACAAAGTTACTGGTGAATTGTTATCGGCCATGTCAACGGTAGAAAACGACTATGAAGTAACACTCGATGAAGAGAAAGACGAAATCAACGAAGGACTGAATCCTGCAATTTCTGATGCGATTGATTTGGAGATAGCTGAATTACGTATGTATCAGGAACAGGCAAAGTCTATTGTAAATGAGACTAAGGCAAAGCAATTACTCGTTGCTCTAGAAAAGACATTCCATAAAAATGAGATACTTGGAGCACCCAAAAAGGCTTTAATTTTTACTGAAAGTCGTAAAACTCAAGAGTATTTAAAATCTTTCCTTCAGAATAACGGATACCAAGGAAAAGTCGTTTGCTTTAATGGCTCAAACAATGATGATGATTCTAAATCCATCTATCGAAAATGGCTATCTCTATATGCAGGTTCTAAACGTATATCAGGAAGAACAATTATAGATAGAAAACAAGCATTGGTTGACCATTTTAGGACAGATGCCGAAATCATGATTGCAACAGAATCAGGTGCTGAAGGTATCAACCTGCAATTCTGCTCACTTCTTGTCAACTACGACATGCCGTGGAATCCTCAAAGAATAGAACAGCGAATAGGACGTTGCCACAGATATGGACAAAAATTCGATGTGGTTGTAGTGAATTTTGTAAATCAGTTGAATTACGCAGACTGTAGAGTCTATGAATTGCTAAATGAGAAGTTTAATCTTTTTGAAGGCGTATTTGGTAGTAGTGACGAAGTCTTAGGCTCATTGGAGTCTGGAGTTGATTTTGAGAAGAAGCTTAATCATATTTACCAAACTTGTCGTACAGAAAGAGAAATTGAGGCTGCATTTAATCAACTTCAGTCTGAATTGGAAGAGATTATACAACAACGAATTAAAGACACCAAAAAGTCTTTACTTGAAAATTTTGATGAAGAGGTTGTTGATAAGCTGAAGATTCGACAAAGCGAAGATCGTGATAGAATAAATTCTTATAATCGTCATTTCTGGCGACTAGCCAAGAGTGTTTTGAAAGATTCAATTACTGACATTGATAATGAAAATCTTACTTTTGTTTTACCTGTATCACTAAAAAGCAATATACCTTTCGGTACTTACATATTAAACAAAGATCATGGAGATTTTCATCAGTTAAGAGTAACGCATCCTCTTGGCGAATATATTATAAGCAGAGCTTTAGAGACCCCTGTTTCTGATGCTAGTATTGAATTTGAAGTAGACAATTTATCCTCTAGACAAGTTTTGCTGGAAAAGTATAAGGGAAAATCCGGCGTAGCTGTCGTATATAAAGTAAAGGTTTACAATGAATTAGATTCACATGAACATCTTCTTTTCTGTAGCAAAACTGATGATGGAGAGAATCTTTCACCAGATTTTCTTAAAAAATTGTTTGAAGCAAACGCTATTAACGAATCGAAATGGTCTGGAGAAAATATTGAAGAGCAGCTGACCGAATCATATGAGCAACAATTGTATGACTTGAAACATGATGTTTATAGCAGATCTGAAGAATACGTTAGTTTTGAGATTGATAAGTACCAAGCTTGGGCAGAAGATCAAGTTTACTCACTAGAGAATGAAGTTATTGTTCTTCGCAAGGAAGATGAAGCCTTGAAAAGACAAATTCGTAAAGAAAGAAATGCAAAATTGAAACTTGAGCTTCAGGAGAACGAAGCTAAAATAGCAAAGCAATTACGTCAGAAACAACGCCAACTGTTCGATATGGAAGATGAATGTGCGGATAAAGTTGATGCTATGACTGTAAAACTTCGAGTTGCCATGACAAACCATTATGACACATCCACTTTTATGCGTTTTAGATGGCATATTAAATAACTAAAGGCTTCCCAAACGTAAGCATTCGGTAAACCACGTTGCAAATTTTGTGAATTAGTTCCGAATCGGTGTTATTTGTAGTCGATTCGGAACTAATAGTATCTATTCGGAACAAGTTTGATGGGATTTAGCCCAATTACGTGGTAGAAGTTCTTCCATATTCTTCTCATCCCTTTCATAATATGGGATTTTACTCAGGACATCTTCCATCCAGATTCTGGGGTCTACTTCTGCAGACTTGCAGGTGGCAATCAGTGAGTACACGATGGCAGCCCTGTATGCGGATGCGTCGTTGCCGCAGAACAGATAATTTTTTCTTCCCAAAGCCAAAGGTCTTATGGCATTTTCTATGCGGTTGTCATCAATTTCGATTCTTCCGTCGTTTAGTAAGCAATTAGTAAACCCCGTCTTGCAAGGTCTATAAACATAAAGAGATGCCTC
>ERZ827498.2842-NODE-2842-length-15708-cov-13.606529_pt1 | contig 15708 bp, 18 predicted proteins | sample MGYA00519865_ERZ827498 | MGnify/ENA primary metagenome ERZ827498 (study PRJEB31778, sample SAMEA3449328) | human gut metagenome | biome: human gut; feature: human-associated habitat; material: faeces | place: United Kingdom | collected 2010/2012 ...
TTTCTCGGACATAGTTTGCTGTCTCCTTTCGAATGTTTGTGTGGTAACTTCATTCTACCAGAGCCTGCAAGCTATGTCTCCTTTTTTGCTCTTTTCAATTTGCGCAACTTATTGTACCTTATCAGAATCCCAAGGCATAAATAAAATCCCTTAAGGGGTAGCCCGAGAAAGGAATGCGGTTGGCAAACCTTTCGGGCCCCTTAAGGGGCTTTGTCCGTAATAGGCCCTTATAGGGCCTGGTCAAACCTCCGTCTTAGCCGGAGGTTTTGATTATATTTACCTATGCCTCTGAAGATTTGGTACTTCCGGTGTTGCTGAGTTTTGTATTTAAGACGAACGTTTGTCCATCGACTTACGGTGTGGACTCTATATATTGCTCCCCTGAGTCCTTAGCACACATTTAGATTTAACGAAAGCTGTGTTTAAACAGTGCCATTGTGTGAACCATACTATCTACGTAAACTTCACTTTTCCAATCCCAACAAGGCGCTCCAAGATAAGGGGCGAGACATTTGCGAAATAATTGTGATGGCATATTACTTGCATCAGGAATATAATATATTTTTTGGTTAATGTCTTGAAACAGCAAATAGGAATTAGGCAGTTGGGTTTGCCATATGCTATATAGACTTCCGTAGTTGGCCACAACTTCAATGTCCTTTGATGGGACATCGGTTTCGATATCGTGCCAAATTGGGCGCTCAAAGGGCAAAACATGTATATGTACATGATCTACGCTGTTGGCTCCTTTGCTAAGTGGGTTTGGGGTGCCGTGTTCAAATGTTAAGCAATGCAAACCAAGCTGCTTATGCAAAATCGACTCAACATTCATTTTGAGTGTAAGCATTTCCCTGTATGAAGTCCAAGGTATATTCGCAAGACTTAAGTAATGTTGCTTGCAGACAAGCAATACATAACCTACAGTTAAACTTCCAACGGTAGGAATCACAAGCCAATTGTCGGTTTCAAGTAAAATTCTTGTTGGGCAGCCTATTTTGCAACCAATTTCCTTATAAAACTGACTTTGCAAGGGGTGCATATATTCTTCACAAAAACAGCAGTTCATATTTAAGAATTAATAATTGTTTCGATATCATTATCATTTAGATCAAGTATACGCTCAACACGTATACTGTGTCCGGTTAAATTCTCTAGACCGGCCCACTCTTTGCGAACAGCAAAGCAAAATAAGCCCTTTACACCGCAAGTTTTTGGTAGCTTACTAAGTGTATGTATTATCTGATCTGATGTAACTAAGACATCGTGAACTATTATGACCCTATCGCCAGCATTAAGATCTCCATCCCAGCATTTTTCGCGTTCGATTCGGCCGCTTTTTTGCCGCATATGCACAGCAGATTTTCCCAATTGCTTCCCGAGTTCTACGCCTAAAACAAAATTGCTATCGTAAGGGATTATTATCTTATCAAAATCTGAGACATTTATTTTTTCACAGATTAGCATCTGCATTATGGAAACTAGCTCGCGGCAGGTGTCCGTAAAATATATAGCGTCATTAAAATTCAGATAGTATCTTACGCGAGAATAAGTGCGTCTTGCAGCATCTATCCCGTTAAGGTCAACAAGAAAAGGATCCTTGCATCTAATGAACTGTTTAATCTTTTCCCGCGCATCATCTAAATTTTTAAGGGGGAGACAACGCATTTTTGCTAATTCGAAGCAGATGTGTTCAAACTGTTCGGATGTAATTCCAAGTTGCGACATGACATAACTGATGTTATCTTTAGAATGATTCCGAATGAAATTTTCCTCTTCGAAATAATATCTCTCAAGTGCTCTTTTGAGAATATCATCCATGGAGTGGTTGACGATTTCATTCATGCATTCCTGAAGTTCGTCTTTCTCTTTGGTTAGCATAAAGCTTGGAACAAAAATATCCCAACCGACGTAGTGAAATATTTCTAATAAGCCTACAAATGCAAGCATAATAAGTATTGTTTGCTCAATGAGATCACCGATTGAAGAAAAGCCATCACAGACGATGTGAGATATTATCTGTGAAGCAACAATTGCAATGCAGATAATAACGATAACAGCATCTTTTACAGGGCACTTATTGTCATCTTTCTTTACCATCGGAAACTCTCCTTCTATGTAATAATCAGCTATGCTTTTTGAACTTACCTATAACAGACTCCATCTTTCCGCAAGATAGTTTTCCTTCGGGGCAAATGCCACTAAGAACACATGTGGGACCGTATTGTTTGAATAATTCCGGAAAGCTCTTTTGCAACAGGGTTAGCATCTCAATTGCAATCTTACGAATCTCCCATTGGGCACGGTTGCATGCCCGCAATCGGATAAAAAGCATTAGTTCGCGAGCGTTCATTGTAGTCATAACATCCATGACGTTTCCGCTAAGTGCGAAGTAGTATCCATATTCCCTCAAAATATCGTTCTTTTGCGCTTGAGTCAATATATCCTGAGCTTTAGCAATGGTGGATATATAAGACGCTTTTGCACCATCGTTTTGTTCAAGCGAACTTGGAATAATAAACCGACTATGATTTACATTTTGAATGGGGGGTATAATGGCTGACTGCATTCGATGGCGAACTAAGTGCGTAATTCCGGATAGCGTTATATTCGATATAGAAAACGTGTATGATAATTGCTCTAGTTCTCTAGGTCTAGTGGATGTAAGAATTTCCTCTATATTAAACGTTTTGTTTAAGCCGGAATGTGCAAAAGAAAAGGCTAATTTAAGTATTTCCTTTGGGCTTGAGGGAGCTTGTAATAGGCATACATGTCCAGCTTCTTCGGCATTCACAAATGAAATGGAATCATCACATGCAAATGGGACTTTATAATAAGCATCATGAGAGTTATCAGACACGTCTTCGAGTTCAGGAAGGAGTGCGGGAAAAACATCGGCAATCTGTATAATTAGTTGTTGGGCTAAGTTTTGCAACTCAGGAATATTACGTCCGCGCCCGTGCGTAATAGATGAAATAAGGTTGCCGAGTTCACGGGCGTTCAGCGTGCAGTAGAAATTGCTACAAAAGGAGTAGGGTAACAAAAAACGGGCATCTTCTTTCGGGATGGAGGCTTCTAGTAGCGATTTATAGCCATTAAACAACAGATTCATGTATTTGCAATAGAGAAGCTTATTTTCTCCTGCAAGATTAGGCGGGATAAAATACCCTAGGTTGCTGAAATCTACATATCGCCGTGACTTTACAGTAAAAGAAGCAAGTCTACATTCAATTAGAAACTGCTCAACATAAGCGGATACATCCCAAAAAGCTATTGAGAATACTGCGTGCTCAATAACAGATTTATGTCCAGAACACAGAACCTTTTGAATTAACGCAGTATTGTGTGGATTATTTTTGGCTTGCTCAAATATTTCATTTGCGTTTCCTTTAGTTGTGGACATTTTGGCTGCACTTGCACACACAGCTTCATTGTCTATATTCCAACTAATGATTTTGGCAATAGGGGTATGTAGCATTTCAGTTCTCTCCTATTTATCTTTGTTCAATTACCGAGTCCAAGTAGATTTTTTGAAAAAAACCACCTCGCTCCAAGAACTTCTTGTATCTTACCTGCTCCAATAAATCGAATGAGATTCCGGTATGTTCTAATATGGCTAAAAACACTTCATAGATGTCCGCTAATTCTTCAATTGTGCTATCTGTTAAGAATTCACATGACTCTTCACATAATTTTTGCTTTAAACATGAGTCAAACTCCTCATCTGATAAAGTCCGAAAGATAGCAGTATCACCTTTTTGGTTAATAATATCTGGAATCTTATCACGCACAAGCTTTTTATATATTTTCATAAGAATTCTTCCTCTATTCGCGGTTCTGCAATTCTTGCAATGTATTACAAATCGCCAGATAACGTCGATCCAGTTCTTTTCCATCTCCAAAATAGATTAAGGACGATTTCAATACTTCGTATGCGCTATCAAATTGATTTCGATTGTAATAATAGGTGCCTAGTGTAAACAACGCATTAATGATTAATCCGTATTTATCAGGTGTGCCTTTATACAACGCGATAATAATGTTTACCGCAAGAAGGTAACAATCCAAGGCTTTATCGTAGCGAAGCGATTCTTCACAGATAATTCCTTTGTTCATGAGACAAATGGCTTTCTCACTTTGTGCGTCCTTGCTGTTGGATCGTTCTTCGTTCAGCCGCAATGCGTTATTAATATGAAGTAGTGCCATATCAAAATTTTTAATTTTACGATAGTTAAAACTGAGAAGTTTTTGAATTTCTATTTCATGTTCTTTGGATTGATTTTTTTGATGAGCTAGCGATAGCGAAGCAATTGCTAGCTCGTAATTTCCGGTTCTTTGAAAGTGTCGTGCATCATCTATAAACTTTTGAATCTGACTTGGCATATATGAGCCCCTCCGCTAGTTCTGGCTTGTCCCTTTAATAAACGGGGATTAGATACCTATAGTATATAGTTTCGGGAGGGTGATTTCAATATGTTTTTTTCTTTGGGTATGCTTTATCCGCATAAATTTTGACGACACTTTTGATTATGAAATTATGAATCTTATTATTCTGACATATTTGCGCAATAAAAGACTGCCTTGGCTAAATGGTTGATCTTATTTAGCCGAGGCAGCCTAGATATTTGTGCCTCAAAGACGTATAAACGCACGGAAAAAGTTATTTAACATTGGAGTGCATGGCTATCAAGCAGTGACATAGAGCGTATAATTCCGAGTATCAGTTATGCCGCTGGAATTTGTAGCAAACAAAGTGACAACGACTTTGTATCTGACTTCAGAAACGCCTTGATAGTTGATGGTGTTACCGTGGATGCCATCATTTGTGCAACTCATACCAGCATCATATTGATTGTAGGATTCTTTTAGAATCCACTTTCCGTTTTCACTGGCATAGAAGTACATGGATTTAGCACCAAGTCTGGAGACTGTATTTTTAGCAGAAATTGAAAAAGTTACTGCAATTTTGCCGCCACCTGCAGCCGATGCTTCGCATGAATGATTTGCGATTATAGAACTTGCTCTCATGGCTGCTTCGACGGGAACGATAAAAAAATATGAAGATAACAGAATCGCACAAAAAATTAACGCCACATAAGATTTGATTTTAGTAAACATTTTGAAACCTTTCCTATCATAGAGAGTATAGTGATAACTGATTGAGATTAAATCGAATCTACCATGAGGATGATATCTTCCGAGGGCAAATCCGTATCAATAAGGCATTCCAAATTGTTGTTGAACCATAATGCGCAATTAGAGTTTTCATTTGAATAGAGATAATAAGTAATGCCGCTATGAAGATGTTCCGTTACGGATACGCTGTCTTTTTCAGAAAACGAGGCCCCTGGTGTTGCATATGAAGTTACTTGAAAAGTGATGTAGTGGGCATCGCGTTCATAAGCGTTACCGCGGAAAAGAGCACAGCCATATATCACATCCCTCCCATCGTCATCCCCTGATTATCTATATACGCATCCAACTCGTCACGAGTCATGATGGAATAGTTGTCGCCGCTGTTCCAAAAGGAGACGTACAGGTCGCCATCCTCGGTATCAATCGGCTGCTGCTCAAAGTGCTCTCCGTAGCCGTCCGAATTCTGTCCGCTGATCCAGTCGGTGAGGATTTCGGCTTCCACGTCGGTAAGTTCTTCCTTGAGGCTGCACTCGATCTTACCGAAGAGCCGCCCTCGGTAGGCTTCCACGCCCCATTTGGCGGACACAAGCTTTGCCTTGGCACCGTCATCCTCGTCGAAATATTTGGCCATGTCCATCTCGTCGCCGGCGGTATCTGCTTCCAGGGCTTCTTCGATAGCCCACGCATAGCTCTTGAGGAAGCGTCCGTCGACAGGAAAACTGAAGCCCTCATCATCGATCACTTCACCGACGAGGGGACAGTAGAACACGGTTTTGACTGGTCCGGATTCATAGAGCATCTGCTTGATGGCATCTGTGACCTCCTGCATGGAGCCATACTGATCGTGAAGCAGATTCTGTTCCAGCCTGATGCGGAAGTCGGGCTTGGCATTGTCCACCATGAAAGCAAGCAGATTGGCGTCTGCCAGCGAGTTCCGATCATTGAGCGTCAAAAGGAGGTGTTTCCCGACCTCGCTCTCAGAATAGAGCTTGACGCGAACATCGTCGCCGTCTTCATCCGAAAGGGTGATCTGATGCGGGGACTGTCTGATGCCTACGGACTGGAGCTTTTCATACACGTCATAGATGCTGCGGGGAAAGTCCAACACAAGGGTGCCGCCGTTACTGCTTTCAATGACCGCGTTGATTTTCATGCTCACATTCCTCCCATGTCCATGCCTTCGTCCTCAGATTCCAATTCTTCAAGAAATTCATCCAAGGTTCTGTCGCTGTCAAAATAGATGAAGCCACCACCCACGAACTGCCCATCATGTTCCTCGGCGAAATACTCGCCGAAGCCGGAGAAGTCGAAGTATTCCTCCATCTCGATGTTCATTCCGTACTCGTCCACGTTATCCACGAGGACGTGCCCGATGTCGGACTCATCCTTTGCGTCGGCAAGAAAACCAAACTCTCCGAGATGCTCTGCGATGGCGGCAATGTTGGCGGCACTCTTTACATCGGCAAGCTCAACAGCGGCAGTCAACTTGTTCCAATCCATATCGCCGGTATCCAGCGAGTGGAGCATCTTGTTTGCCGCATACAGTCCTTCACTGCGAATGATTCCTTCGATACGTTCTTTCCAAGCGTCATAATCTCCGTTATTGAGGCAGAATTTGATTTCACAATCTTGGTCAGACGGAGCACCGAGTCTTGCAAGAGCCTTTTTGATTGCAAGTTCTTCGCCGGGGAGCAGGAGCAGTTCGGTGCGTCCGTTGTAGCTGACCTCCGCGCTGGCGAGAGTGCTTTTGTAGTAATATTCGGGGAAGGTCTGTCCGTCGTACACCTCGGTCAGCTTCTCAAAGAGATTGTAGATGAGCAGCCCTTTTGCAGTGGCGCCAGACCTCGGTCGATGAGATCCTTGCCGATAGCAGCGTACTTGGGATCATTTGCGTCATCGGCAGGAACCATGCCCTCTGTGTTGAGAACATACTGTCTGCCAATTTTCCCGTAACTGCTGACATCTTGGCACAGGGTGAAGTGGTGGAGATTGAAGGTCAGATTGATGAGATCCTTCACTTCCTTGCTGTCCAGCTTGGTAATGCCGATGAGGAATTGGTCGTATTCGAGGGTATCAAAGCTCTCCATTCTTCTGGCAAGGTAGTTCAGCTCATCCAGATTGGCAAAGCGGTCTTTCAGAATGGAGAATTCCTCCGGCCAGTAAACCTCCGTCACATAGGCCGACTGCGCATCATTTCTGTTTTCAACTGCGTGGATTCCACTGAGCTTTGCATACAGTTCGCCCTCGCTAATCGGGAAACGAACATCGACCTCGTGACCGGCGTTTCTGATTCTGATTTTGATCATAGATACCATTCCTTTCTGCGCAAATAATGAGAGGACTGCCCTCAAGGATGTGCTCCAAGAGATCAACCCAATTCATTCTTTATTCTGTTAGAGAGGTTTGCCCCAAAATGTAGGGCAAACCTCTTTTCGTGAGCAGTAGAGTCGTCCTTACCTTAGAAAGACATACTCGAAAATATTTTTCTTAGAAAACGGAAAAAGGCGGCTTTCGGAAGAAAAAATCCTCCAAAAGCCGCCTCGAAACGCTGGGGTCGGTAATTCAAGTCCTCTCAACAAAGAAAAATATCTTTTTGTTTGCACTTGAAATTCAGGGTACGAAAAAAACCAGAAACCATTCGGTTTTCGTTGATAGGGCAGTAAATCAAATTATCACCGCAGCTGAATCGGCAATGGGAGAAAAAACAAGCTGCAAAAAGCTACGAGCTGATAACGAGGTATTAAAAGAGCTTTGTTATCAGGCGTAGCAATGGCAAGGAAAATCACCGAGATTAGTCCACTACGGACTTTTCTCGGTGGTTTTCTTATATCCGTACATTCGATTACTGCTGTCAGTCTCGCTATAATGATTACAGAAAAGTCAAAGGAGGTGCGGCTGATGAAGCAGAAGTATTATCTTGCGCTTACAGCTGAAGAATGGCGACTGATGATTGATGCCTTAAGCAATCTCCGCAATCGGCTTATTTCTGCGGGCAGATATACCGACGCCGTGGACGAGGTGCTTGTCAAGGTAGCGAATGCCAAAGCCAAGAATTTCAAGATTACAGATCGGAGATGCTAAGTATGGAAAAGTACATTACCGATGAACGCACAGGGCTGAAATATGAATTGGTCGGTGACTATTATCTGATTGCCGGGGACGATGAGCCGGAACAAGAGCCAATCGGGATATGGGGGCAGCGGCATCTCCGCTATCTCAGAGAGTGCCACCGTGTGCGATATGCCAATCTGCTGACCAGCGGTGAATTGAATGCCTATCTTGCGGATATTGACCGACAGGCAGAGGAACTTTTTCTTCGGCTTGCAAAACAAACGGCAGATGCAGAGGGAATTACGGAAAAACTGAAAGCCAGCGACCAAATGGAATGGGTCAGACAAATGAACAGCATCCGAAACCGAGCTATGGAGATCATAAATGCAGAACTGATTTTCGCATAAGGATATATGACCAAGGGCGGCAGGGAGTACCAACTCTCTGCCGCCTTTTCTTGTATTCGCAGCAATTATGTAAGAATATTCCAAGCACAGCGGAAGCACCGAAGCCCGATGGGGAACAGGAGAATCAGTACTATGCATTGTCCACCGAATACTGCGCGGAGGTTAATACGCCGATTTTATTTGACTTTGGTTTTTGACTGCCTCCGGCTTTCATCCTGCTCAGCTTGCAGGTCAACCCAATTTGTTCTGCCAGCTTCTGATTTTGCTTTGACTTCTCCACCAGCCGGGAGGCCAGAACTCTTTCTTTCACATTCATTTTCTGCTCCTTTCCTGTACTCAACAGCTTTTCTGAATGTGATTAAAGTATACATCTCTGCCGCATTTGGAAAAATGACTGCAAGTGCAAAATACGATGCCGTATTTCCTCTATTACTGCAAAAACCACTTCGGCTAATTGACCGAAGTGGTTTTCAACAACTATGTTTACCTATTTGCTCTTAGCCGCATTGTAAGCCTCGATATCAATCGATCCATTGGCCAGCATCTGCTCTGACCAAAGCTGAAGCGTTTCCACGGTGATAGAGATTTTTTCAAGTTCCTCCTGGATATGTATGAAGTCCTGAATCTCATCGCCTGTAATCTGTCCGTCAGCTGTTATTTCGATCAGCCGCTCCTGCTTTTTGTGCATGGCATTCAAAGATGCCAGCATTTCAAGGACTATCTGTGAAAGGTCTTTGATCTTTACCTCGGGGACATATTGCTGGCCTATCGGACATTCCTTGGCGCAGTAATGGTTACACAGATTTGGGTTCTTATAGCCGATGGACATCTCCAAAACCTCATCAGAGCGAGGGGTAGACTTTTCATTTTCGATTTTCTCAATTCGTTCCGGGGAAATCCATCCCAGCACTTCGCTGGCCTTTTCTCCGGAATAGCCAAGCGCCTCGCGGCTAATCTGATAGACGGTTTTATTTTCTTTTGTAGATATTCGTCCCATAAATACGATCCTCTTTTGAGTTACAATTCGATATATTCCGCCAATGACCCGCAGAATTTTCGAGGCTTTATATGAGGCGCTGTTTGGTAAACAGCCCCACTTCTGTCCTGCCATAGAACAACATCGTCGATATTGGCCTGCTCCAGCACATACCAATCCGATGGAACAGTAGTGTTGCTGCGTTCTTCTAAGGTTACAGGCACAACATTCAACCGTTTGGACCCGCAAACGCCTGTTAGCTCATGCCCAGCAAAAGATGCCGCTCCAAAGGCAGCGACATATTCTCGATAGTCTTGTGCGAATTGAAGGCCAAGTGTATTTTCAGCAGTTTTGATATCTTCATCTGAAACTGCACCTCTAGCGTGAAATGCTGGCTGTTCTTGTATCAATTTACTGATTTTCATTTTATTTATCCCCTTTCAGAGACATTTCAAGTAGGGCCTTCCAGAAATCCTGTTTTTGTTTTGCAAAAAGATTGCGATCAATATTGGATGCGGTACTACCCGTATTGGCGTGAAGCACTGAATAATTACTTTTATGTTGTAAATTGGTAAGTATTGCGAGTGGCGAATCGCTCATTTGGCCAATATGATGTAATTCATAGGGCTTCCCTGATTGATCAAGGGGTGCTAAACCATCAATAACTCGCTGCGCATTTGTACGCCCATCTTCAATATCACCAATAAAATCCCAGTCAATATTCTGTGTCAATGCCATTCTGCCGTTTACTTTTGAAAGCGTGAGTCCACCTTTCTTTAATACAGTGTATTCATCCATAGAATGAAAGCTTTTTATAAATTCCAGTGGCAATTTTGACTCTCGTTGAATCAGGGCAGCCTCATTCATTGTCAAGCCATTCAGTGTAGCACCCTTTAATGCAATCGCTTCGCCGGCACCTCCGGCAATCGTGCCTGAAATTGCGCCCCATTTGAAGCCTTCGCTGCCTGCCAATGCTGCAGCCTTCATAGATTCATTTAGATCACCGGTTTCAATTCCTTTGACAACACCTGCGGATACGCCACTGAACACACCGGATGAGAGTGCCATAATTGTGCCCGTTTTGGCAGAGGCCGCAAAAATCATACTGACAGCCGGTGCACCTGCGCCATAGGTCACAATAGAAACCGTAACACAAACTAGAATAACGCCTGTTCCGATCGCAACATTCTTGAGTATCTGATCGTAGGTATCGTCGTATTTTTGGAATTCTGTGACAACGGTTTGCCCGTCGTCGCCAAGGGTAAACACATATCTTGTTCCCTGAAAGTAAGAATCCAGTTCTGATAGCGTATAGCCGAAGTAGATGTTTTCCTGCGAATTGTATGCTACCTCTTCCAAATACTCTTTTGAGATATATATGGCATTTACATTTTCTACGAAATAGTCTTCGCTATTGAGTGCCGTTACAAGCTCAGAATAGATGCTATCCTCCAAATATGGCAGAAGATTCACATCATTAAGGTCAGAGAATTCTGGCGGTTCTTCTTCAGTAAAAGAGTATGACGATTCTGGTTGACTCGTCGCTGGGGCAGTCGTCTCCTCTTGAATGCCATCGCTATTCGTTTGCGGTGTACACCCGGTTAATAAAGCACACACAAGAATCAAGGCAATTAATCGCTTCATCAAACATCACCCCCATTATCGGCTTTGTCTGCTGATTCTATTCGTGAGATGTTTTTCGCACGGCGCTTTTTCTTGCGTTGAGCTATTGCGATTGCCGACCCAATAAATGCCGCTAAAAGTGTAGCACCTCCTGCATACAGCCACATGCCAGCTGGCATGTGGTTTTTTGATGCATCATCAGATGCCGGAATCAGCGTACCATCTGCCGCAACAGTTGCTCCCATTGACAGTTGATATTCTACATCCGAAATGGAAAGTCCTGTTGCAACGTGAGCTTTGAGTACATCATCCGTTCCGACATAGATAACTTTCGTAGTTGTTTGATTTGTATATTGATTACTTACGGTAATTGTATAGATGCCCTCATCTGTATACTTCTCGCCATCTTTGGCAGGCTTATTGAAGCGGACATCTTCGGTTAGTCCCTCTGCGCCATCCTTGCGTACTTCTTTCTTAATATCAATGTTAAGGTATCTGGATTTTGCAAGATCAAGGTAGAAACCGTTTTCGGTAATCGAACTGTTTGTTAATTCGGCTCCTGTGACGACATCAAATGGATAAACCATACAATTACCATTGCGGACAGAAAAACGGAAGAAAATCCGGTAGTCATTGTATGATGGAAACGGATTCCAACCGGACAAATCGAGATTGTTTTTACGCAACTCATAATCCAAAGCAACCTCATAATCCCCTTCCTCACAGAGCTTTACCTCCACGGCAGCATTCTGTGATGCAGTTGCCGCCAAATAATCAGTGTAGATTACAGGGTCGCTGGCATGATTTTGGTAATCTGTATGGCGAATAATCAATGTGCCACGCCCCATATCGGTCTTTTCAATACCGAAATACTCGTCGTGGCCGTTGGCATCATCGTTGATCGAAAGCGTCTCATCTCCATTGAGCTTTGTAATGTCCTGCTCCAGTTTAAACCACAGTGTGACTGTATCACCGACTGTTTTCAAAAATACTGGAGTGCCATTCTTATCCTCTGTGACACGTGTGTATCCATTTACGTAGAACTCTCCAAGTTTCCACCCGAAATGAGGATCGTTCTCAGAGATTGCATTGTTTTCGGAAAAACCGGTATCGTGGCCTGCATTCACAACAGTACCCAAGTAGTGTTTGGATTCATTTGATTCTTCGGTTGCATACGCAATAGGTTGCGAAATCGCCATCATTGCTATCACAACGGAAAACAGCAGCGCAAAGAACGGTTTAGAAGATTGTACGACTTTTCTCATAATCTTCACCCAGTCATCCGGGCAAGTGCCGGACCTCTTTCTTTAAGTAATAGGAGAAATGCTGTTTGAGGGTAGTGCAGAATCACATTGGAATGCTTTTTACAACGCAAGGATCTCTTTCTTTTTGGCATCAAACTCATCCTGAGACAGAATGCCCTCATCGACAAGCTGCTTCAATTTACGCAGCGTTTCGATTTTCTCGTCATATGAGATCAATGCGTCGTCTGCCTCTTTTGCGGGCTTTTCGCTCTTGATCTTGTTCAGCAAGGATGCAGCACCGGAGGACGCCTTTTTCCAGCCCTCCTGAAGGCCACCTTTTGCCGTGCTTGCGAACCGAGAGAGCTTGCTTGGCTGCGCGTTTTCGGATGCTTCTGCGTCAATGCTTTCGACTATCTCAATATCCGCAGCCATTTCCTCCTCAGAGTAGTTGAAGCAAGCCTTATCCAGCGCTGCATTGAGACGGTTTGCCATCGGCATCATTGACACATAATTCAGACTCCCCGAAATCACGCCGCCCACAATGGGAACCGCCTTGGAAATTCCCTGCGCTACCGTGGTTTTTGTTACCTTCACGCCAATGGCCTTGCCGATCTGCTTGATGATCGGATACCAGAAGGTTTTGGTCAGTGCCTTCTGCGGCAGCTTCTTCAGTGTTGTTTTTGCAATCTGTGTGGAAAGGACCCGCACGCCTGACACAGCGCCGGACACGCCGAACATCACACCGCAATACAAGATCAACTGGTTCCGGACTCGCTCGTCATCAAGCTGGTCCTCTGTCCACAGATCCGACGCACCGTACAAGTAAGACAATTCCTGCACAAGGCGCAGGGCCATGCCAAAAAACTGTGCCACATCCGCCGGGATTGTCGCCGCCATCGCAAATCCGCCGGGAATACCGGCAACAAAAGATGCCACAGAAGACTGGCTGGTACGAACGAAAATCAGTTTCGTGGCGGCTTTCTCAATACGCTCTTGGGGAATTCCGGCACTGACCGGCCCCATATCAATGATGGTCTGCAAATCGATATCGTCGCCTGCAAAAGTCTCTGCAAGGAATTTGCTGCGGTTGACCTTTACGCCGGGTATCTTGACTGCATTGGTAATGATCGTTTCCAGTGCTACGGAGGTCGTTTCGTTTTTAGCCTGTTCCATAACTCTTATTCCTTTCTCTCCATTAAGATTGTGATTCTGCGTTGCTTTTCGATGCGATGAATTCCCGTATTTCCTCCGACACATAATCCTCAAAATGCAATGTGCCGATTTTACGAACCTTTTCGTTGATCTTATCCATTACCGCCCGGCATTTGCTGTAATCTCCGGCGCGGAAGTGCACCTCCAGCAAATGTCCCAGCAGTTCGACTTGCCGTCTTGCATAGGCGGCGATCTCCAAGTGATCTCCGCAGGTCAGAATGGAGCGGAGCAGGTACAGCTCCGCTTGATCGTATTGCTGCCATTCCAGCATCAGATTGGCCATCGGGCAAAGCTGATCGTCGATTTTGGCAAGCTCCGAGGTGCTGATAATGTTTGTGATGTCGTAGGCCTTGAACAGATAGGCGCAGGTCTGCGGATAATTCTCCTCCAGATAGGTGTAGTACCATGCCATCGTCAGATCGTAGTCCCGCACCAGCTTGGAATTGGGCTGGGCGTATTTGTCAATCTGCTTCCGGACCTTTTCCAGGATTGCCCAGACCTGCTTTTTCTTCCCGGTGCCGCTGCGGATCAGAACAAGGGCTTTCAGCCGATAGCACTCACCCAGAAGAATGCCGGAATCTCCAGCATTGGAAACGGACAGCCAGTGGATGGCCTTATTTACTGATTTAAGGAGAAGGCGGACAATCTGCATTTCTTCTGCTGTCTGTGCATCGTAAGCGCCGCTCAGCTTCGCATCATAAAATCCCGCAAGGATGTAATAGAGTCGTCCCCAAAGCACCGGACTGCGATTTCGGGAGATGGCGGTCCGCATTTGCCGGATTTTCCGCTCCGCTTCCGAGAAACGCCTGCGATCGTACAGAATCTCCAGCATAATCTGATAGACCTTCAGGAGCATCCGCTCATTGCCCGGAGGAACCACGGCAATGAATTCCGTACTCTTTTCCAGAAGAAACTGTTCATTCTCATAGGGCATATTTTGAATCGCATAATAGAGCAGTTCTATATAAATATCCGAAGAATATATCTGAGGTTCCCGCTTGCCGCCTTTCAATACAGCCGCAGCCAGCCGAAGAATCTCCCGAATCTCATCGTGATCTGTTGCTGTGCTTTCTGCGTAGCTGCCGATTCTGTGAAGGTAGGATTCTCTTGCCCAGCCAGAACCATCTTTCGCCATCATTTTTTGCAGCCTCCGGTCAAGAAAGCCGCCGGGAGCATTCTCTTGAACCTCGTGAACTCGCCGGAGACTGCGGAGAAGATGCTTCGGATATTCCTCTTTCTGCGCTTCAACCTTCAGCCGGATATCCAGATACTGAAGGACCCTGTTTGCTGCATCCAGCGCCGTATCCGTGAACCCCCAGTTCGTTACGACCTCCTCGATAACCGGGTGCATTGTGAGAATCGTGTCGTTTATAGCAATCCAGCCTTGCCGGTAAAGAGCTCCGATGTCGTCTCTGTTTGGTAAGCGGAGCATATCGCACAGCCGTTCAATGGAAACGCCGGTTCGGCCAAACAGAGACAGAGCTTTCATCTGAGCGTTCTGCGTTTCCGACAAGGTCTCTGCCGCAAACAGGCCGGAGATTATTTGCTGAATCGATTCCTGATGAAGAACTGCATCCCGTTGGTATCCGACCTTTTCGGGTGCAAGGCTTGTAAAGCCGTGCTCTGCAACGATTTGAGCCGCCTGCGCAAGAGACAGTGTGCAGACGGGACTGCCGATCTGCTTGGCAATCAGCTCAATGACCAATGTGTGACCGGATGCATTTTGAATGATCGAGGTGGCATAATACCGCTCCTCCGCACTGAGCCGGTGGCCGATGTGCCTCTCAAAAAGGAGCAGCGCAGTTTCTTCGGAAACGGATTCCACTTCAAGGGTGTCATACCCCTGCGCAAGCGCCTTGTCTCTGGTCAGAAACAGCAAACGCCAGCCCGTTTGCAGGAGCTTCGGGATACCGGTGCCGCTGTCGCCGGTGTAATTGTCCATAACCAGTACGCAATTTTTACCGTCGCCAAGTTCCCGGAGAATCCCCAATTTTCGCTCAAAGTAGGCTTGCAACGGTGTACAAAGGGAACATAATAAAAAACTTAATAATGGACTGCCAAT